>WNFW01000506.1_pt1 | contig 24873 bp, 17 predicted proteins | sample 5400131 | NCBI WGS metagenome assembly WNFW01 (sample SAMN13153362, study PRJNA577476) | soil metagenome | isolation source: 20 cm soil or saprolite under grassland replicate 1 | place: USA:California | collected 2016-06-15 | reverse complement strand
TACTGCGGTCGTAGAAGGTCGGCGCAATGTATGGAAATGGAGCTTGTGCTTGAGGATCTCCAGGCACAGGCGTCAAAGCCGTGTTGTAGTAACCACCGACGTTGAGGCGCCGAGAACCCGAACCCACATAGTTGACGTCCACGGTGGTCGAAGAATTCAATTCGCGCTGCACGCCAAAATTCCACTGCATGGAGTAGGGGTTCCGGATGTGAGGATCGTAAAACCACTGCACCTGGTTGAACGGCGTTGGCGCTGGGAACAAGCCGCTGCCGCCGCCCGCAAATGGGTCTTGCGAGGTAGTAGTGGGAGGCGCGGAAGCCGAGCTTGGCTGATTCAAGTTGTTGGCAATTAACTGGCCGATGTCGGGCCATGCGCCCTCGATGTTTTGGGCCATCTGCGATACTGCCGCCCAGTTGTCGTACACGATGCCGGCGGCCCCGCGTAGCGCCGTTCGATTGCCCAGCCGGTAAGCAAAACCGACACGCGGACCAAAGTTGGTGAGTGTGTCGTGGGCAATCTTTCCTCGAGGGTCGACCACCACGTGAGCCGGCAACGTGCCATTGCCGGGTATGCACGGAGCGAAGCCGCGCGCACTGCAAGGTGGCGGAAGTGTCTGGACAATATACGTGCCGTTGCTGAAGTCAACGTCTCCTGTTTCGATTCCGCCCTGCTGACCGATGGTGGCGTTCGTTCCGTACGCAGGAATAAAAGTACGATCGTAGCGGAGGCCGAAATTCAAGGCGAGCTTAGAGGTGGCCTTCCACGAGTCCTGAATGTACAGACTCATCAAGCCGCCAAGGCGAGTTGTCTCGTGCACATTGCGACGATTAGCGCCATCCGGAACATTCAGCAGGAAGGAGGCTAACGGGTCACCCGGTTCGTTAGGGTTCTGCGGGTTCCCGGTTTGCCCGCCGGCGAAACTAACCGAAGCGTAAGAGAGTGGGCTCTCGAATCTATTGGTCGTGAAACCTCCGCCAAATGTGAGGGTGTGATTGCGCACGATCTTGGTCAGGTTTCCGCTGACTTGATGACTATCGGTCGCTTTGGGAACGTTGGTGATGTTCTCACCGCCGTTAGCGTAGCCGCTAATTCCTGGACTGGGAATCAGCGAGCGTCCTCCGGCCGCGGCGAATCCGCCTACGAAACTACTGGAGAAACCAACCGTAGAATCCAAGTTCGCCGGTGGGTTCGTGAAAAGAGTCGCTGAGTTGTCCTGGTTCGTAGTCCGCGCGTACTGAACCTGAAGCACGAGACTGGAGTTGAAAGTATGTATGTAGCTGGCGCCCCAATTCCGGCCGGGGATTGACCCATTCTTGACCAAGCCGGGGAGGCCGCCGGAGCTGCTCAGCAAACTGTTGATAGCGCTGTAGCGGAAAAATACAGTGTTCTTCTGACCGAAGTTTTGGTCGATGCGGACGCTGTATTCGTTCTGAGTCTGGTGGTTGGGAGTCGTATCGATCGCGTTATCGCCTGAGCTGTCCAGTATGGGACCGGCTGGAGGAAGTACGCCTTGGACAAAGGCCACCATTCGAGGATCGATGAGATTAGATGGGATCTGATTTCCGAGAAATGGATCGCGAATGAACTTCCCAGGGTTCGCCGGATCGGGGCGAGTTGAAAACGGGTTGTAGATCTGGGTCGGAAAACTGCTCTCGTCACCAGCCAACTGCGCTGCGGTGGGAACCTTCAACAGGGAGTCGTTGTCTTGCGTGTACCGGAATCCCTGGTAAGCAAAATAGAAGAAGGTCTTGTTCTTGCCATTGTACAGCTTAGGAATCCAGACTGGCCCGCCGAAAGAAGCGCCGAACTGATTCTGCTTGAACGGCGTGACTTCTTTCAGAAAAGTGTTGCGCGCATCGAAGGCCGTGTTGCGAACATATTCCCAGGCAGTCCCGTGATACTCGTTGGTGCCCGACTTCGTGACCACGTTGACCACGCCGCCGAGTACGGAGCCGAACTGGGCGCTGTCGGGGTGTGAGACAACCTTGAACTCTTGAATGGCGTCGACGATGGGCGGTACCGAATAGGTGCTCTGGAAGCTACCGAAATTATTCAAGCCATCGGTGAGAAAAAAATTGCTGCGGTTGGTCTGACCGTTCACGGCGGGAAAGATGAATGCCGAGCCTACGGAAATAGGAGCACCGAACCCGCCTGCTCGTCCGCCCATAGCGTTTTGCGCGACGCTGACGGGGGCCACACCAGGAGTCAACGACAAAAGCTGGGTAAAATTGCGGCCGTTGAGAGGAAGGTCGTTGACCTGTTTGGTCGCGATCACCGTTCCCAAATCCGCCGTCGATACCTCAAGCTGTTCGGTTTCCGCGGTGATGGTGACTACTTCTGACTGGGATCCGACCTGCAAGGGGATATCGATGCTGGCGGTCTGGTTCACCGCCAGAATGAACTCAGCAACACGCTTCGTAGCGAAGCCCGACGCGGTCGCTTCCAGAGCATATTTGCCGGGGCCGAGATTGAGAAAAACGTAATTGCCAGCATCGTTGGTTACCGTCTTGTGCTCGATGGTCGTCTCAACGTTGCGCAAGGTGACCGAGGCATCCGCAACCGCTGATCCGCTGGCGTCGCGAACCGTTCCGGTGACAGAACCCGCGGAGAGCTGGGCATTGGCAGAACCGGGTAAGAACGAAATCATAATTACCAGTGCAAGGAAGGCAAACTCAAAGGAAGCCCACTTCTTGGACGAGTGCATGGTACCCCACCTCCCACAAAGTGAAGCGTCTAGCGCCTCGGTGCGGGGGATCCTAGTACAAAAACACTAATACATGTCAAGCGCTTTCTTGCTCATTGAACGCTCATACGGGAGAATAGTAGGGTATTCCCCTTATATGGCATCCTTGCGAGCGCTCCTACCGACGTTTGAGCGCTCTAAATCGTCGGCCGACAACAAGGGCGATAATATGCGTTCTTGCTGGGGACAGCGCCTTATTGCCCCTCGCGGAAGTCTCGCTTCCTGTATCAGATGCCCCTTGCGCGGTTAGTTTGCGGGCTTGGGAATTCGTTGCTTGGAGGGGGTTTCCGCCGATGGGTCCCGACTGGCAGTTGCAAGGGATAAAGACGGTTCGATCGGCGGGGACAACTCGGCTAGTGAACGCAACCCATAACGAGCAAGACGGATTCGCGGGATCACGAGGATCCCCGGCCTGTCACCGGAACATCGATAATAGATTCCATCCCTTCCGGTAAACCGAATAAGGATGGGAATCCAGCGCTGATCTTCTTCCGAAGGCTGTATGGAAAGCAGCTTCAGAAGTTGGTTAGCGGCGAAATGATGATCGAGTCCAAGTTGGGAGCATAATTGCTGGGATTGCTGAATTCAATCTGGTTGGACCCCGCATGAAGCGGCACTTGAATCACGCTGCTGGTTGGCGTACCGAAACTGTACCCGTTCAGGGCGACTTCCTGCGCAGTATTCCCGTTGACCGAGATGAAGAACGATCGTTGTCCCTGGGTCATGTAATCGATCTCCATCTGGTAAGTTCCTGTCGAGGGCACGACCACATTGTCGAAGGTGACGGTGCTTTGCGCGTTGCCGCCCAGGTTGCCCACCGCAGCCAGGCCGGAGCAGTTTCCGCAAAAGCCCGCCGACGTCGCCGCCGCGCCACTCAGAGTCGCATTCTCGGCCTCATAGACCGTAAAGGCCGGATACGGTTCATTTCCGTCTCCGCTGATAATGATGCGGTCCATGTCCGGCGGATAGCTTGTCGGGTTTCCAAACTGGATGCTGTTGGTCCCCGCGTTCAAACGAACTGGAATCGTGGTCGGGAACGGGAGGTTCGAGCTTCCGCCGCTCAGATTCAGCGTAATATGCGGCCCATCGTTGACATTGATGATGAACGAGCGAGTGCCGGTCGTCATTGAATCGACTTCCATCCGGTATACGCCCGCCTTTGGCACGCTCACGTTGAAGGTGGCATAGTTGGCCGCGCCAATGCCGAGGTACGTCAGCTTGTAGCCACTCGCGCAGGTCGAACATGAGGAGAGCTGCGCTCCGCCGTACAGCGTCGCCGTTTCCGCCCCGTAAATCTGTGACGGCGGCACGGGGGCCTGGCCGACGGCCTTGACTTTGAACAGGCGCGCTCCATGTCCCGGCAGCACGCTGGAGAAGGACTGGAAGAAAGGCCCCAGTTCAGCATGGCTCCAGAGGTCTCTCATCCCCACCCCGTTGAGGAATCCGAGATCCTTCCAGCCAACGGTCACATTTGTAGGAAAGGCGTTGAGGTTGAAGATCGCGACGTAGTAGCTGCCGTTCCCAAGGTTCGAGACCCACACGGGTGTAAAGCCCCCCGTAAGCTGCTTTGCCGGATGCCCGGACTGATCGACGGCCAGGACTTCATCATTGGTGAGCAACTGTTTGCCGTAGGTGGTCAGGTTCGTCAGGTCTCCGCCGAGATAAAGCGGAGCATTGGCCATCGCCCATAGAGTCATCGCGGTCTGCTGTTCGGTATTCGTAATGCCGTCGGTGGCTCCATTGCCGACCTCGAGCGAGTCGAGATCGTTCCAGCCCAGCGCGGGACCGGAAGCGCTCTCCCATCCGATCAAATCGTAAAAGCGAAGCAGAACGCGCTGCCATTCGGTCAAATTCGGACAGTCTCCTTCGCACTCGACGTCGCCTTCAATGCGGCGCGCATTCGCGTTCTGCTGCCAGTCGCTCAGGTAGTCCGCATCGAGCGCCCAGGAGAGCGTAAGCCAGATAGGACGTCCGCTCAGCCTAATGGCTTTGGAATAAGCCTGAACATCAGGGATGTTGTTGATGTTGAGATTGTCGTTGTACGAGCCGGGAGTTACCGAGTCGAGCTTGATGAAATCGATGCCCCACGATGCATACAGGTTGATGATGGAATTGATGTACTCCTGTGCGCCTGGCTTGGTGAAATCGATCTTGTAGCCGTAGCCAAATCCGTTACCTACCGTGAGCGGCTGCGCTACGATGTCCTGAGCATGATACTGCGTACCGAAAATAGGCAGATTTTGAGAGTAAACCGACGTGCCAATTCCGGGGAGCAGATAGATACCTACTTTTTGCCCGTTGGCGTGGATGTGCTGAATCATGTCCAGAAAATGCGGGAACGCAGTCGTGTTCCAGAGCGTGCGACCGTACTGATCGCTGTTGCCGCTCCAGCCCGCATCGAGGTTGATGTAACGGAAGCCATGAGCTTCGAGGCCGGACGAGCGCATCGCATCGGACTGCGCGAGAATATTCTGCTCATTCATCACAGAACTGGAGGGCACAATCGTCTGCTCGCTGAACGTGCTCCAGCCCAGGTATGGCCTCTGGCCGACGTCGTTTACCTGTGCAAAGCCGCACTGCGGCGCTGCAACGAGTCCACACAGCAAGAAAACCCAAAGGGCAACGAACCGGTAATTCCGCAGCCGAAATAAATAATATGGAACCGGCTGGTCGGCGTTTTTGTGCTTCTCAAGACCAAGTGTTGCTGTTCGCATGTGTTCGCCTCGCGGGCTTGGGTGCGGTTATGCTAGAACAAAAATGCTAATGGTTGTCAAGCGTTTTGTTGCTCATTGAATGCTCATATATCGGAACATTGACGGATTTGTTAGATAATGAGGCGCAGTGCGCGCTCATATTTCGTATCTGAGCGCTCTAAATGGCCGACCCACGGCCCGAGGAGTTCCGCTCCTTCTCGCGGATGACTCTTGCGCTGTTGGTTTGCGAGCCTGACAATTCCTCTCACTGAAAGGGTTCATTGATGGGCGCCTACAATTCTCCGATTGGCTGCTGGGCTACGCGTCTTCGGCAGGGAGCGCTCCCGGCCATCACCGGTTTTGTGTTCTGTCTAGGGCTCGCTTCCGCGCAGATCCCCGGAATAGCGACGGTCCGATCGGCGGGGAGCACTCGCCCACAGAATGCGACAAAGACCGTGCAAGATGGATTCGTGGGGTCGCGAAGCTGCTTGCCGTGTCACCAGAACATCTACGACAAATTCATCAAAACCAGCATGGGGCGCTCGATGATGCGCGTCACGCCCGAAGTTCTCGCGAATTTAGTCACTTCTGGGTCAGCGTATGACGAAAAACTCGATCAGCATTTTGAGGTTTTCACTCGAGAGGGGAAACTATTTCAGAGCCAGTACGCCACGGGTGCGGGAGGAAACGAGATATTCCGTGAGACTCGTGAGGTGCAGTGGATTATCGGCTCAGGCACGAATGGTTTAGCAGCCGTGACGACAAATGGAGCGCATCTCTTCCAAGGCCCACTTTCATTCTATTCGAAAATTGGGACGTGGGCGCTGTCACCAGGGTACGAATTCGGGAACTATGGATTCAATCGCCCGATTTTGGCGGGTTGTGTGACGTGTCACAGCGGCCAAGCAGTGCCTGCGGCAGAAGGTAACGGTCGGTTCCAGGATCCGCCGTTCCAGGAACTTACCATAGGTTGCGAAAATTGCCACGGTCCCGGACAGCAGCACGTACGAGAGATGACAAGTAAAGGAACGGTGATGCGCACGGGACAAGTATCAATCGTCAACCCGGCCCGGCTGCCACCCGCACTCGCCGACAATATTTGCATGTTCTGCCATCAAACTGGCGACGTGCGCGTCTTAAAACCGAACAGGGAGTACCGAGACTTCCGTCCGGGTAAACTTCTGGACGATACTTTGTCGATCTTCTTGATGCCGCCGAAGCGCGAATCGCCTCCTCCATCGGACCATCTCGAGCACTACTATTCGATGACCCTCAGCAAGTGTTACCGGAGCAGCAGCCGTGGGCTCAGCTGCATTACTTGCCACGATCCGCACGTGCAGCCTTCCCGCGCGGAAGCTCCCACGTACTTCGCCCGAAAATGCGCCGCCTGCCACACGGACAAGAGCTGTAAAGTGCCCCTGAGCGTGCGACTGCGGCAGAAGCCTCCGAACGATTGCGTAGGTTGCCATATGCCGAAACGCGACGTGGGCGTAATCTTGCACTCCAGCGTGACAAGTCACCGCATTACGGCCCGACCTGGGGAACCGCTACCTGAGGCAGCTTTTCATCAGACCACTTCGGCTCTATCCGACCTGATCCATCTGAGCGCGGTTCCCGGAGAAAGAGAGGTGGTCCCTCCTGCTTTGACATTGCTTGCGGCGTACGGCGAACTTATGGACAAGGCGCCGGAATATCGCAGTCGGTACCTGGCACTACTGGCGGAGTTGGAACATTCGCAGCCGGAGAATGCGTTGGTGCAGGCTTCTTTGGGGCGAAAGGCTCTGCTCGACGACAAAGCTTCGGAAGCGGCCGTCTACCTGCAACGCGCCCTGAAAATGGGGCCGCCGCAGGCCACAACTTACGCAGACCTGGCGGAAGCACAAGTTAAGCTCCGCCAGGAAAGTGAGGCAATACTATCGCTCGAAAGAGCCATCGAACTGGACCCTTTCAACGCCGTTTTTCAGAAGAAATTGGTGCTGCGTTTTATTGAGATGAAGCACTATGCGCAGGCGCGAGCAAGGCTGGAACAATACGTTCAAACGTTTCCGCAAGATTCGTTCATGCGGCAGATGCTCAACCGTGCCGACTCCCGGGAACAGCCGAAATGAACGCTGTGCCCTCGCCGATTGCCGGCTTCCGCGTGGGATCGATTCTGGCTTGCACCCTTGGCGCCGCCTTGCTGGCTTCTTCCAAGGGCGGCGAGCAATCGCGAATTATGTTCGAGAACCGCCAGGAAAAATCCGGCGTGACGTTTGTGCTGAACAACGGCACTACGGATGACAAGCCAATCATCGACAGCACGCTGGGTGGCGTCGCTTTACGAACGGCGCCAGCATTCCTGGATTGAACAAGAGCAACCGCACATTTTCCTGTGCATGGCGAGATCTTGGACATGAAAGGACATACCCAGAAGGGTATGGAGTTGCTAGAGAAAGCCTGCCGGCTCGATCCACGAAATGCAGAAGCGCAGTTCCGGCTTGCGACGATCTACGACCGGTTCAAACGGTTCGCTGATGCCGTGCGACACTTCGAGAAGGTCGTCGAAACCGATCCCGCGGATGCGCGGGCGTGGGATTACTTGGCCCTGGATTGGGAGCCGCTGGGTGAAGTGGAACGCGCCGACCTCGCCTATGGCAAGGGCTTGGCCGTCAATCAGCCAGGTCCTCATTTCGATGCCTTTCTCGATTACAATTACGGGCGGTTTCTGATGAAGCGCAATGATCTCGCCGGTAGCCAAACGGCATCTGGACCGCGCCGTGGAACTGACTCCGGATGTTCGAGCTCCCTGGTACGAACGTGCGAAGCTAAACCTGAGACTCAAGAATAATCAGCAGGCCCGGGAAGACGCGGAGAGGGCGGCTAACATTCGTGATTCTCAGGGAATCATCATTGACCTGCAACTCTATGTGTTGCTCGAACAAATCTACACTCGCCTGGGAGACACAGAGTTGGCAGAAAAATACGCGAACCTGAGCCAGCGAACCCCGGTGCCGCCGCGGAAGGAATAAGGCAATTTCCAATTGATGATCGATCGCCGATCTTTTGTGCTGCGACTTGCAGGGTGTGCGGCGGCCCGCTGGCTTCCGCAGGTGGTCAAACCAAAAGCGCTACCCACTTTCATCGATGTCAGTTCGAAGTCAGGTGTACATTTTCGACATCAGTCCAGTCGCACGAGTCAAAAATACCTGCCCGAATCGATGGGAGCTGGCGTGGCCATGTTCGATTACGACAACGATGGCTACCAGGATCTATTCTTCGTCAACGGCGCACGGTTGCTGGATCCGATGTCGAGCGGTGCGTCTCCTGACAAGTCCGATCCGCGCTTTTGGGACCGCTTGTATCGCAATAATAGAGACGGCACCTTCACTGATGTTACGGAGATAGCTGGCCTGCGCGGTTCTTCGTACGGGATGGGAGTGGCAACTGGAGACTTTAACAACGACGGGCACACCGACCTGCTCGTTTCTAACTTGGGAGGAAATACCCTTTTCCGGAACAATGGGGATGGCACGTTTACCGATGTCACAAAAAAAGCGGGGGTGGGTGGTAGCGGGTGGTGCGCTGGTGCTTGCTTCGTGGACTACGACCGAGACGGATTTTTGGATCTGATCGTCACGCGGTACCTTGATTGGGGTTTTTCGAAAAACGTGTATTGCGGGTTACATCGCCCGGGATATCGTTCGTACTGCCATCCTGACCAATTTGGGGCGGTATCTTGCCTGGTGTACCACAACAGCGGCGACGGAACCTTCAGGGACGTCTCGAAGGCCTGTGGTATCGCAGCCTCTCCAGGCAAGGCGCTAGGGATCGCAATAAATGATTTCGACCGCGACGGATGGCCGGACATCCTGGTGGCCAACGACTCGTTCCCACAGCAACTCTTTCGAAATAACCGCAACGGCACGTTCTCTGAAGTGGCGCTCGAATCCGGCCTTGCTTTCGATCAGGATGGCAAAACTTTTGCTGGCATGGGAGTAGACTTCGCCGACTATGATAATGACGGTTGGCCGGATGCCTTCGTCAATGCGCTTTCCAATCAGCGATACGCGCTGTTCCGAAATAGCAAAGGGAGCTTTGACGATGTAAGCGATTCGGTTGGCATCAGCGCGATCACGATGCCCCATTCCGGGTGGGGAACGAAGATGATTGACTACGACAACGACGGTTGGCTCGACATCTTCGTCGCCCAAGGACACGTGATGGACAACATCGAACTGACCGACCCTTCGCTTCGTTACCTCGAACCGCTCCTGCTCATGAAAAACAATACGGGGAAGTTCCACAATGTATCGCAAGAAAGCGGTCCGGCGTTCCGGGTACCGTTATCGGCGCGAGGCGCAGCTTTCGGAGACCTGGATAACGATGGGTGTATCGATATCGCGATCAACTGCAATGACGGGCCGGCAGTGATTCTTCACAATCAAGGCGGAACCGGGAATCACTGGCTGCTCATCAACCTGGTCGGCTCGGTCAGCAATCGCGATGGATTCGGCGCTCGAGCTCTCGTGATTTCGGAGCAAGGGTTGGAGCAACACCGCTTCGTAAGCTCCGCAGGCAGCTACCTTTCCGCGAGCGATAAACGGGTGCACTTTGGCTTGGGACCGGCACGAAAGGTGCGGCTACTTGAAATCAACTGGCCCAGTGGCATCGTTCAGCAGATAAATTCCGTGGATGCGGACCAGATCATCACCGTTCGTGAGCCAAAGCGCTAGGGAACCAGGCCTTTCATTTCGTGGGATATTCACGACGCGAGTCGCGACGACTTGCGTGACCCTCGAGTCCGGTTAGGGCTGGGCTGAAACAAATTGCTTTTTGCCAACTATGCCCTTGCCTTCCTGGATCGTCACGATCTGGCCGGCCGCTACACGGGGATAATTTTCACTCTTGCCGTCAGTCCAACGCACGGATAGCTCGGCAGAGTTCGCCTTCCCTAAACCGAAGTGCAGCCGAAAATCGTTCTGCGAAATGAACGAGCCTCCGCTACGTACCTCGTCAATCTGCTGTCTCCCCTCCGACACCAATCTGACCCGTGCGCCAATTGCGTCGCTCCCAAAGGGCGTCACCAATCTAACGAGTAAAGAGTTGCCGATGCGGGGAGCGAGGTTCTTCAGAAGCGAAGGCGGCTCATTCATATTGACAATGACAATTTCCAACTGGCCGTCATTGTCCAAGTCGCCGACGGCGAGGCCTCGGGACGAGTGCTCGTCGGATATTCCTGGCCCACTTGATCCCGACAGGTCAAAAAATTGACCATCGCCTCGGTTCCAATAGAGGAGTCGTCTTTGCTTGAAGTTCTCCGCGGTGTGTCCGGCATCGACCTCCGGATACACGTGACCGTTGGCGACGATCAAGTCTTTCCATCCGTCGTTGTCGATATCGAGAAATGCGGTACCCCATCCGAGATACTTGGAGTTCACCGCCAATCCGGAAGCAATGGTAGCGTCGTCGAAATTATTGTTGCCTAGATTTCGGTACAGAGTGTGCGTGTCGTCCGCAAAGTTCGTCTTGAAAATGTCCAGCAGGCCGTCGTGATCGAAGTCGCCTGCGGTCAGACCCATTCCCGCTTGTTCGCGGCCGTCTTCGTTGTAGGCAATGCCCGCCTGCCCACCGATCTGCTGAAAGCTCTTGCCGGCCAGGTTGTGATAGTACAAGTTTGGCGTGGAATCGCAGGAGACGTAGATATCGGGCCAGCCGTCATTGTCAAAATCCGAGATCAGAGCAGTGAAACCGTAACAGCTCTTCGGTCCGGTGATATGGACTTGGTCGGAGACATCGGTGAAATTTCCATGGCCATCGTTTTGATACAACGAGATTGTTTCCGGAGGCAGTCCGCGGGGCCCACATAAGACAGGCAGCCCCTTCCACTGGCATTGCGCCTTGTCGCCAGGCCGCGGAGTCTGCTTGAGGTCGAAGTCCACGTAGTGAACAACGACGAGATCCTGATAACCGTCTCTGTTGAAGTCGAAGAAGGCGCAGCCAGTGCTCCACCTGGTTTTTGGCTCGATGAGCCCTCGCGCCTTAGTCTCGTCCCGAAAAACGCCGTGTCCCTGATTGCGGTATAGGACGTTTTGTCCCCACTGGGTGATGAACAGATCCGGGTTCCCGTGGTTGTCGATATCGCCGAGGCAGACTCCCTGGCCCCAACCTGTATGGGCCAGCCCAGCCTTCTGCGTAACGTCTTCGAACTTCAAGCCACCCAAGTTGTGGTAGAGAAAGTGTGTGGGTTTGGGAGAAGTCTCATCCAAACGGTCGGCATTCACGAGAAAGATGTCGGGGAGGCCATCGTTGTCATAGTCAAAGATTGCGACTCCGGTGCCCGTGGTTTCCACGATGTACTGCTTGCCACGCTCCGCTCCCGAAACATTTTTGCCTACCAAACCTGCTCGCGCTGCAACGTCCTCGTAGCGGACGACCGGTGCCTTCATGCCAGCAGGCAAGGGCCGCGCTGGAACTGCAGTGCCGCCAGTGGCTACTCCTTGTGCGTGGGCGGCTTGGCAAGCAGTGAAGGCCAAGGCTAAAATCGCATACGCGACGATAATGCAACAGGTGGTGACTTTCCTGCCAAGTCGCTTGGCCGATTTTGTCTTTCTCATCTCCATCATGATTGTTGGTGAAGCACACCATGCCGCAAATGCTCACTGACCGCGTAGTTTGCTTTGCTTCTGTCGGGTTTGACAAGTATTCGATAATCTGGTCTTGTTCTGTTCGCAAGGAGCACGAAAAAATCGACGTTGAGCGTCTCCGACCTCGTAGAGAGAGCACGTAGCAGGATCAAGAATGGTGCCCACGGCAAGCACAACCAGATTGACGTTGACCATATGGTGGTGCGTTCTCGGCGTGCACGGTTTTTGTGGCGGAACTGTCGCGGCTCAAAGGGATCAGAACTGTAAGCGGCCCGCTGAATTGGCGCAGGCTCTAGCAAAGCAACCGTCGGCGGCAGCGTACGATGCGCTGGGTGCGTACTTTGGGCAGCGCAAGGAGTTTTCTTGCGCCTTTTCGGCGTTTCAGTCAGCGCTCCGTCTTGAGCCCAACTCCTGGGAAGCGCACTATGACTTCGGCCTCGCGTATCTAGAGAGTGGCGATGCGGAACGCGCGACTCGCGAATTCCGAGCCGCGGTGCGACTCAAACCCGAGCTGCCGCAGTCGCATGCAGCACTCGGAACCTCGCTCAGCCACCTGAATCAAACTGACGCGGCGATCGAGGAGTTCAAGGCAGCGCTGCGCATCGGTCCGCAATCAGTTCCTGCGCTTGATGGTCTGACCAAGGCCTTGATCGAACAGAAGCGATATTCGGCGGCTATCGCGTATCTGCGAAACGCGCCGCCGGATGACACGCTGCAGCTGAATTTGGCTACGGCGTACGCGCGAAATCGAAACAACGACGAAGCGCTGAAAATTCTCTCGCAGATTGCCACGCAGCAACCCTGGTCTTCTCTAGTTCACTTGAATCTCGGAATTGTCTACACGCAGCAGGAACGCTATCGAGAGGCCGCCGACGAATTCCGGGAAGTGCTGTGCCTTGATCCGCATGATGACGTCGCACGTGTCTCCCTGGTGAAGGCGCTCGCAATTCTCGCCGAATTTCCCGCTGCATTGCCTCTAATCCAAGAGTACGCTCGACGCAAGCCGGGTGACTTCGACGCGCTGTACCTCACCGGTGTCGTACGACGCGGCCTAGGGGAGTATGCGGATGCCGAAGCCGCGCTGAGGCAAGCGGTTGTGCTAAGGCCGGATGACTACGATAGTCGCTACAATCTTGGTTTTGTTCTTGCCAAGCTGGGAAAGGCCGCAGAGGCACGCAAGCAGCTGGAAATCGCGCTGAAGGTGAAGCCGGATTCAAGCGACGCGCGATTTCAATTAGCCGCCGTTCTCAGGGCGACAGGAGAGCCGGAACACGCTCGCGCCGAGTTACAAACGTTCGAGAAAGAAAAGCGAGAGAGCATCAGCCAAAACGTCGCTGAAACCAAGGCCAACCAAGCAAATCAATACTTGCAGAGCGGTGAGGTCCAGCGCGCCGTCGCTCTGTATCGCGAATCCATTGCCGATGATCCAAAAAATGCGCGGACTTACTACAACCTTGGCCTGGCGCTTGATCGCCTAGGGGACTACCGCAGCGAGCGGGACGCGTTAGAGAAAGGCGTGGATGTCGATCCCAAGTTCGCGCCTTTGCACAACCAGATTGGTTTCTTGAGTCTCCAAGCGGGCCGGATGGATGAGGCTGAAATGCGATTCAAAGCCGCAACTTCACTGGATCCCCAATACGCGGAAGCCGAGAACAACCTCGGTGTCGTTTATGGACAGCAGGGGAAATCGGCTGAGGCGGAAAAGCTATTCCGTCAAGCAGTGGAGAACAATCCGCAATATGCTCAAGCATTCGTCAATCTTGGATTGATTTTGGCCGCTCAGTCGCGATTTCCGGAAGCAGATCAAGCTCTTCAGACGGCTGTCCGTCTTGAACCTAACAACACCAAAGCGCTTTCGTCTCGAGCTATGGTGCTTACTCGACTTGGCCAACCGGCAGAAGCCATCACGGACTTTCGGAAAGTCGTAGAGCTTGATTCGGAGTCGCCGGATGCACACCTCAATTTGGGTATCGCTCTCGCCGACCAATTTGATCTCGAGAGTGCGCTGAAGGAATTTACGGAAGCGGTAAGACTCGCTCCCGACGCTGCCGCGCCACACTACAACAAGGGAAGAGTTCTCGTTGATCTGCAGCAAAACGTGGAAGCGAAACACGAGCTTGAGACCGCCACACGACTCGATCCGAAGCTAGCAGATGCGTGGTATTTGTTGGGGATCATCGCGAAACAGGCGGGAGACACGCAGAACGCCGTTGATCGATTCGGAAAGGCAGTTACTGTCGATGCGAGCAACCCCGACGCACTCTTTATGCTGGGACAGGCTTCGTTGCGCAGTGGGGATCGCCCCAGAGCCGTTCAGTGTTGGCGCAAAGTGATTGACATGAATCCGGATCATGGTGAGGCGCTCTACAATCTTTCTCGTTTGCTGTCGCAAACGGACGCAGCGGAAGCGAAGATCCTTCAGGATCGTTTTGAAGCCCTGCAAGCGAGGCGTCACATTATGGATCGCGCGCAGACGCTTGGAAACTTCGCGCTGTCGTCGGCGGCTGCTCATGATTGGCCGGAGGCTATCTCACAGTTACAAGAAGGATTGAAACTCTGCGGCGACTGCAGCGCATTAGCCCTGCTGCATAAAAATCTAGGACTCATCTACTGTCGGTCTGGAGATTTAAAGAATGGCCGCGTTGAGCTACTAGAAGCGCTAAAGCTCGCGCCTAAGGATGCGGATAGCATGGCTGCTCTTCAAATGGTCGAGAAACTGAGTAAATGACCAAGTTGCGGTCCCTTGTTTTTAGGTCGCCTGGAAAGCGACGAATGAGAATGGCCAGCCTCAGACTCGGAGGGCAATGACGCTTACGTTCGGGTCGGGCGCTTGCGCCGGCAGGTCAATCTGAAGTCTACCCTCTGATTGGCGAATCTTCAGCGGCCGGCCGTTCGCCAGCAAATATGCTGAGAGGGCTTTGGGCTGCAAGCCATTGATCTCGAGAGGCGCGGATGGCCATTCGAAGACGTGGATGAAGATCTTGTCTTTTTTCGCCGTCACCCTAATGGACGGAACACCCTGTATTGGCCCATACGTAGTTCCGTAGATGGAATCGCCGTTGATCGAGAGCCAGTCGCCGATAGCGCGGAGGCGATCCTGAAATTCCGGCTGAATCACGCCGTCAGGTTGCGGACCGACGTTTAGTAGAAAGTTTCCACCACGACTGGCCACTTCCACCAAGGATCGAATGAGCATCTGAGCAGACTTGTATTCGTGATCGTGCACATTGTAAGCCCAAGTGTTGTTAATGGTCATGCAGGTTTCCCACAGCTGAAAGTCCTCGGGCTTGGGAATAGTGGTCTTCAACTTCTGTTGGACGCTGCTGTCGACGGCGTTAAAGTGCACATCTTTGGTCGGGATGGCGCTGGGAATAAACTGTTCCGGGGTCACGTAGTCTCCCACGAGACCAATTCGATCGTTCACGAGCGTAGCTGGTTGCAGTTTATAGACCAGGTCCAAGAAGCGAATCCCGGCATATTTCTCCTGGTGATTTAGACCGTCGAACCAGATGAGCACGACCGGACCATAGCCGGTCAAAAGCTCGGTGAGTTGCAACTGCATGTAGTCCAAATAAAGAGGCCATTCAGGGCGTGCAGGTTCGCCGTTCCAGTTTTCTTTTGTCAATTTCGTCGTATCGCGGAAGGCTGGATGGTGCATATCGGGAGGCGAATAGTAGAAACCGAGGGGCATGCCTCGCTCTTTGCATGCGTTTGCCAACTTCTTGACAATGTCTTGGCCATAGGGAGTGTTGGTGATTTTGTAGTCCGTGAACGACGTATCGAACATGCAGAAGCCATCGTGATGTTTCGTGGTAAACACCATGTACTGCTGGCCGGCAGCGCGGGCCAGATCGACGAAGGCGTCAGGATCGAACTTAAGTGGATTGAATCGCTTGGGAAGCTCCCGGTACTCCGCTTCCGTGATGCCACCTGCCGGTGGCTTCATAATAGGCCACGATGCTTCGACGCTGGCGAGCGAATAGGGTCCCCAGTGAATGAACATTCCAAATTTCGCATTTCGATACCACGTCGTGCGCTCGTCCTCGGAGCCGAAAGCGAATCCAAGACTGGGCGCAAAGGAAAATGAAGACGCGGCAAGTGCAAGTTTTATGAAATCCCGTCGATCCCGCGAGTAAGCGCTCATGTTCCGTAGTCTCCAGTTTTGAATGCCGTAACGGTCAATCGATATGAAACACCTCGTCCATCTCAGCCCACCACTCGCCCTGTTTCCGTGTCGATAGAGGCTCCTGCATCGGCTCCATCACTGCCCACCACTCCTGAGTCTTGGTGTGCGCAGCCATCTTGCTCCAGTCACTCTTCAGGTCGCTTCCGTGATACTCGAAATAGCTAAAGAGGACGCCGTCCTTGAGGTAGATGGAATAGTTTCTGATGTTGCATTCCGTAATCTTAAGCAACACTTCCGGCCAGACCGCGGCGTGATACCGTTGGTAGGCTTCCTCGCTGCCTGGCTTGAGCCTGATCGTCATTCCGAAGCGCTTCATTGATGCCCTACCTTGAATCGGTCCTTAAATGTCCACGAAAAACAAAAAAGGCTCGGCCGTTTTTTAAGTGCTTAAATTCTCTTGACTGGAGCTTATACGCGACTATACTTCGCGCTGTCAAGATTTAAGCGCTTTCTGTATGCCAGCTCACTCCTCACTTGCGGGAAATGGCCTCGTCAAACACGACCTGGCGGGCCGTTTACGAACCGAAATCATGAACGGCTCGCTGGCTACAGGGGTGCGGATCGTTGAGGGAAAGTGGGCGCAGAAGTTTGGAGTAGCGCAGGGCTCGATACGCGAAGCGATCAACATTTTGGCGCTCGAGGGATTTGTCAGTAAAGAGTCCGGGCGAAGTGCGCGAGTTGTCCATTTGACCGAGAAGGACGTCGCACAATTGTATGAACTCCGCGGAGCCCTGGAAGGATTGGCCGCTCGTCTCGCGGTGCAAATGCGGCCTGACCTCTCCAAAATTCAGTGTGCCGTGGATAGTATGCGACAGGCGTCAAACGAGGGAAATTGCGAAGCGCTGCTACAGTGTGACTTGCAATTTCACCTGGGGCTGTGTGAACTTTCCGGCAATCCGCTTGTCGTCGAACAGAGTCGCCGGCTTCTAGTGCCGTTTTTTGCGTTCGTGCGAATGAGAGTCGCGGCCAGTGGTCAAACAACTTCTCCGTGGGATAAGGATTTGGAAGCGCACCAACGAATCATTGACCTTGTGCGCGAAGCAGAAGGCGAAGTTGCCGAGCAATACGTGAAAAAAGCGATGGCTCGCTTTGCCAAAACGGCTTACGACAACTGGGAGAATCGCATTTCTCATGCCGGATGACCTCGATCGGGAAGGCATTGCGCTGTCTTGTGGGGAAGATGGCGATGCCTGACCTGTCGATCCGTTCGGTCTCGACATACGACGCACGATTTCCGCTGCCTCCTGGAGCGGGCACGGATTCTCTCCACACGAATTCTAAATACAGCTTCGCGGTCACATCGTTGGCGGGTGAGAACGGCCTTCGAGGAACCGGAGTCGCACTGACTCTCGGGAACGGCAACAAGCTCGTGTGCGAAGCGATTGAGATGCTCGCCAAGCCTCTCGCTGGCGCTGCTATTGAAGAGCTGATGGCAGATTTTGGGAGGGTCTCTCGGAAACTGGCGGACGACCCATCGCTCCGCTGGCTTGGCCCTCACAAGGGTGTGGTCCACCTTGCGTTGGCTTCCATCACTAACGCTTGTTTTGATTTGTGGGCTAAAAGCCGGGGCAAACCTCTATGGAAATTGCTTCTCGATCTGACTCCGCGCGAAGTCGTTCGTCTTCTGGACTTAAGCTACCTGGAAGAGGTCCTGAGCGAACAAGACGTCCTCGAGATGCTGCAGGGCCAAGAGGCAAGCCGCAGCCAGCGTATTCCGATTCTGCAAAGCGGCTATCCCGGTTATGACACGTCGGTCGGATGGATGGCATACGACGATCAGAAGGTCCAGGACCTGACCGAGCGTGCTCTTCAGTCGGGCTTCAGAGCTTTCAAACTGAAAGTGGGATCCGACGATGAGGGTCGCGATCTAAGGCGAGCCGCGGCGCTTCGGAAATCCATCGGCGAGTCCGGCGCTCTCATGTTCGACGCCAACCAACGCTGGAATCTTCCGGTAGCTATCCGGATGTCGCGCGCTCTCGCCGTGTACCGGCCTTCGTGGATCGAAGAGCCGACACATCCCGACGACGTTCATGGACACGCGGTGTTGGCTCGCGAAATCGCCCCCATTAAGATCGCGGCAGGCGAGCATATTCCGAATCGGGTCGTGTTCAAGAACTTTATGCAAGCTTCGGCGCTGCACTACGTACAGGCGGACTGCACCAGGCTGGCGGGCGTAAGTGAATTTCTAACCGTCAGCCTCCTTGCGAAGAAGTTCTCACTTCCGATAGCTCCTCACGTCGGGGACATGGGGCAAGTGCATCAGCATCTCGTTTTATTCAATCATATTGCGCTGGGACACGAGCTGTCCTTCCTTGAGCACATTCCCCACCTGCGCAGTCACTTCGTTTTTCCGGCGTCGGTTGCGGACGGCTTTTATAAGACTCCACAGGAACCGGGCGCATCATGTGATTTGAACTTGTTCCCGGGCGGAAATCATTGATGGGACATCCTGTCGTGGCGGGGGTCTCACTCGTAATGATCGCGGGATTGATGTCCGGCACTTGCATGCTGCCGTCAAAGTTTGTGCGAGCTTGGAAATGGGAGAACGTGTGGCTTGTTTTTAGCGTGGTCTCGCTTGTAATCATCCCCTGGATACTCGCGTTTGCTTTTGTGGAGCGTCTGTTCGAGACGTACCGAGCTCTGACCGTTCAGCAGCTTGCCATTCCGATATTGCTGGGTGCTGGCTGGGGCATCGCGCAAATTCTTTTCGGCGTTTCCGTGAAGCGCCTTGGCCTGGGTATCGCTTACGCGATCATCGTCGGCCTCGGCGCAGTTCTCGGACTGCTCGTTCCACTCTTTGTTCAGCAACAAGCGCTCGCTAAGGAACATGCACTACGACTGATATTGAGTGGTGTCGTCGTAATGTCGATCGGAATTTTTTTGACAGCGTGGGGCGGTCAAATCAAAGAACGCGCGGGCGCCACTCGTGAGAGCCCTTCGCACCGATCCTATCTGGCAGCAATTTTTCTTGCCGTGCTGTGTGGCCTCATGGCGCCCATGCTCAACTACTCGTTTGCTTTTGGGCAAGATATTGCCAAATCGGCCGTAGTTTTCGGAAATCAGCCAGTACACGCCGCTTATGCCGTTTGGCCGGTTGCACTAGCGGGAGGCCTGCTTCCCAATGCGGCCTACAGCTTGTGGCTTTTGGCGAAAAATCAGACTTGGAACTTGTTTCACTTTACACCGTCAGACTTCTTGCGGTCTTCCCTGATGGGTGTTCTTTGGATGGGAGCATTTGCTTTGTATGGAATGAGCGCAATTTACCTCGGTGCACTGGGCACGTCTGTCGGATGGGGTCTGTTACAAATCTTTATGATCATGACCGCTACCATGGCGGGAGTTCTGACAGGTGAATGGAAACATGCCGGCTGGTCCGCAAGATTGCTTTTGGGCTCAGGCATTGGAGGTTTGACGGTTGCCATTGTGCTGCTCGCAGCTGGCAGCTTATAGCTATTCTTCTAGGCTTGTAGAGATTATGAGAAACCATCATGAATAACGCCCGCAAAGATCGTATTGGACTGGGACTCCAGAAAACCTCTGCAGCCCGTCGCCTTTTTCGAGTGTTCGCTGTTCTCTTTCTTAGTCTCGTCACCCGGCCATCACTGCTGTGTGCCCAGAACCAAGCTTCTATTCCCGAGCAGATCGAGTGGACCTGGGAGGTTCGTCCGCAAGTCGGGAACCCCGAGCTGCCCAACGTCCTTCTTCTCGGCGACTCAATTACGCGCAATTATTTTCCCGAGGTAACCAAGGAGCTGAGCGGCATCGCTAATGTGTACCTCGTAGCGTCCTCGACCTCTGTGGGCGATCCCCGCCTTCCTCGCCAGATTGCCGAGTTCGCGACCCTTGAAGGTGTCTCGTTCGCCGTCGTTCACTTCAACAACGGCTTGCACGGCTGGGGCTACACGGAGGAGCAATTCAAGTCCGGCTTCCCCATCTTTCTACAAGCTATTCGAGCACTTCCAGGTCACGGCAAACTCATCTGGGCAACGATGACGCCGGTCAAACCCGAGGCGTCCAACGGCGCCACGAATCCGCGCATTGAATCGAGAAATGCTATTGCCCGAGCCTTCATCGAAGCGGAAAAGATTCCCATCGACGACCAACACGCTCTCATGAGTGGGCATCCGGACCTCTACGAAGATGCTTTCCATTTCAACAAGGCTGGCTCGGCAATGATGGGTGTACAGGCGGCGACGAGCATAAGGAGAGCGCTCGAAAACTCCGGACGCGAGCGGCCCAGTCATTAGGCGATTCATGGGGCAACTGACCGCGCGCCTTCAATGGACGACTCACACGGAGATCCGACGATGCGAAATCCTCCCACCACGGAAAGTCTTGATGCGCAGATTGCCGCAGCCGTTGAAACGGTCCGTCAACCCCGCCCAAAGCAGCTCCGTCCCATCATCGTCATCGGCGCCGGTGGCATCGTTCGTGCCGCACATCTGCCTGCTTACGAAAGAGCGGAATTCCCAGTCATCGGGTTGATGGATCAGGATGGAGACAAGGCAGCGGCACTCGCCGCCGAGCGTCGCGTTCCCCATTCTTTCGGCTCTGTTGCTGAAGCCGTGCGTTTCGCTCCACGTGACGCCACCTTCGATGTGGCGGTTCCCGCCTCTCAGCTCGTCCACATCCTTCCGCAGCTACCCGACGATGCAACGGTGCTCATCCAGAAGCCCATGGGTGAAAATCTCCAGGAGGCCCGCGTCATTCGCGACCTTTGCCGAAACAAGGGTTTCACCGCCGCCGTAAACTTCTCTCTGCGCTACTCTCCTAATAATCTCGCTGTCGTTGCCCTAGCGAGCAGAGGTCTCCTTGGTGAAATCCACGACATAGAGGTCCAGACAAGTACTTACACCCCTTGGCATCTCTGGACCTTTCTTGCCACCGCACCGAGACTCGAAATCCTCTATCACAGCATTCACTACTTCGACCTGGTTCGCTCGTGGCTAGGCAATCCTCAGGGTGTCTATGCGCGCACCGTAAAGAATCCGCATACCGCAAACCTTGCCCCCACAAAGACCATCGCCATCCTCGATTACGGCAACTCCAAGCGCGTCTTCGTCGCCACGAATCACAACCACAATTTTGGCCCGGAGCATCAGCATAGCTTTGTTCAATGGGAGGGGCTCAACGGAGCGGCGCGCACTACTATGGGTGTAAATCTCGACTATCCCACCGGGAAGCCCGATACTGCCGAATACGCAGAAAGAGGCTCAAATTCCGCGCGCTGGCACTGTGTCCCAATTAGCGGCAACAACTTTCCCGACGCTTTCATGGGAACCATGGGCGCTCTCCAGTGTTTCGCCGAAGGATCCGTTTCCACTCTGCCGTCGCACTTTGAAGATGCGTTTCAAACCATGGCGCTAGTCGAGGCACTGTACCGCTCAAGCGACCTTCCTGGCGAGCCCCTTTCATTCGATTAGTGAAAGGCGTCTGGCCGTCTCCGCAAGGGTTAGCTCTTGCTCGTTTCCGTGTCTTTGTGATTCAAAGTGTAAAGATGCCAGTTCTATTCAAAAAATGGTAAGTGAAGACCGAATTGAATCTGCCGCGGCGGAATTACGTTGGAAGTAATGCGCCCGGCCGCCGGGTCACCGATCAAACTATTGGGAGCGCCATAATTTTGGATGTTGAAAATATTGAAGAACTCCGCTCGGAACGACACGGTTGCTGATTCAGTCACCAAAAAGTTTTTGAACAGCGAGAGCTTCGACCAAGTGTAAGAGACGAGGTACTCGCGAAGCGATGGTCCAGTTTGACCTGCAGCGCATTGTAAATTGGCGTTGCCGCGATCGCTCCCAAAAAACGGCGTGCCATCGATCCAGGGAAAAGGCCGCAATTGGTTAACTTGGGCGGGAGTTCCGGGCGCTGGTGTTTGCGCGGTGTTGAACAATCCGGTGGCGTCCAGATGGTCACTGTCGCTGCCTAGGTATCCGATCGAGAGCGCCAGGTTGGCGCTCATCTGTCGCTGGATCTCCTCATTCCATTGCTGCGACCGCGGGGGGCAGAGCAAACTTTGGGGGTCCTCAGTGATCTTCATTACGTGGGACGATTGGGGCGGCTGGTACGACCATGTTGATCCGCCGTTGAAGGACAAGTGGACAGGATGAGGTCCTGCGAAAGGACCCAGTTACACCAACACGCAATTCAGTTATGGAACCCGGGTCGGGTGCCTTGCGATCAGCCCTACTCGAAGAGAGGAATTGCCAAGGGATTTCATTCGCACGTGAGCCTAGTGAGGTTCTGCGAAGTAACGTTCGGGCTGAAGCCACTTAACGCCAGAGATCAGGACTTGACCGCCCGGGGCGGCAGGTGGCGAGCCATTCGTCGATTGAGCCAGTCTTGTAGGGTAAAAACTCATTGCCGGTGGCTGATCCTTCCCTCACCGCTAACTGCGCAGCTCAATCACGGGAATCCCGTAGCTCCACAACTCCTTCGTCAGCGAAATGCGAATCCCCCCGGGCGTCGCCGTGAACGCAACAGGCTTCCCTGTCGCTACCACTTGCGCCTTGCTCACCGTCTTCTGCAGTCCTTCCACCCGAATGTCTTCGGCCGATGAGTCCATTACAAACACATAAATACAGCCTCCCCGCTCCGTCGTGCGGAACGACGCCTCTCCTTGGATTGGCCCATATGTACTGCCGTAGATCGACACCGCATTTCTGTGTGTCCACTGGCCAATCCCCTCAAGGCGCTCCACAAATTCGGGCTGGATCTGCCCGTCCGGCTGCGGCCCCACATCGAGCAAAAGATTACCACCCCTGCTGATGATCTCGATCAGACTGCGAATCAGCGTGTCGACGTTCTTAAAACTCCGGTCCTTGGGACGATAGGCCCAAGTCTCGTTGATCGTCATACAGGTTTCCCACGGCTGGAAATCTTCTGGACGTGGCACGGTGATCGTCTGTTTGTCGGCCGCACTGTGATCCGGGCTGTCCATCCGAATCCCTTTCACGGGAACCGCCTTGGGAATGAACTGCTCGGGCGTGGCGAAGTCTCCCGGCACGCCCATCCGGTTATTCACCAGGACCGTTGGCTGCAGCCGGCGCACTTCATCTACGAAGCGCTGTCCATCATAGCGAGCCTGCGCTTCCGGATCGACCGTGTCGAACCAGACCTCCGCCACAGGTCCATATTTCGTCAGCAGTTCATGTATTTGCAGGTTCATGTACTCCAAATAGAGTGGCCATTCTGCACGCTCAGGCTCGCCGCGGTAATTAGTCGCTGAAAGCTTGCTGGTATCGCGATAGCCGGGATGGTTCATGTCCGGCGGAGAGTAGTAAAAGCCGAGTGGCATTTGGTTTTCCCTGCAGGCATCCGCCAGTTGGCGCACGATGTCTTTTCCGTACGGTGTGCGCGTGATTTTGTAGTTCGTATAGTCCGAGTCGAACATACAAAACCCATCGCAGTGTTTTGCGGTTAAGACCATGTACCGCTGTCCGCATTTACGCGCTAAATCAATCCACGCCTTAGGGTCAAACCGCACAGGATTGAAGCGAGCGGGCAACGCGCGATACTCCGCCTCGGAGATTTCGCCCGTGGGCGCCATGATCGGCCAGGATGCTTCCACGCCCGCCACTGAGTACGGTCCCCAGTGAATGAACATTCCAAACTTTGCCTCGCGCTGCCATGCCAACCGGTCGGCCATACTGCTTAGTGCGTGGAACGAACGAGTCTGGACGGCCAGCGCAACAGCTCCCAGCCTCGCCAGAAAAATTCTTCTGCTCTGCCGCATCTTCGGCTCCCTGAGAAGACAATATCTACCAATGCTTTCTATCACAGGTGAAGGTGTGGCCTCGCACGAACTTTTGTGGAGTCGAGGTGTGACGCGGTCGTTTAGGTTCAACCTAGCCGTTGCCGACAATTTCGTCCAGCGCATTTGGTGCATGGGCGTTGCTTGGAAACAAACCTGACAAAAATGTTCGCGCAATACAAGTCGACATCGTGCAACGGCATCCCCTAAGGGACAACCTCCTGGCATTTGCACGGGGCAAGAAGGCCGTCGTGAGATGGGTCCGTGAGTTGCGCGGAAGATGAGTACCGCCATTGACAGCAACTCCTATCCCGGCAGGGTCCGATAGTTTTTTCCGATGGCACTCGCAACGATGGCATGAGCGATTGCCGATGTACCTTCAAGAGGAAACCAAGCGCGTCAAGGTGCTAAAGGCCTTGCGAAAAGCTCTTGCGCTGCCCGAGGCCGGAAAATTGTGAGGGGAGTTGCGCATGTGGAGCCAACAGCAAATGTGTTGACTAGTTAAGATGACCATAGTAAAATAAATTGGTCATAGGAGAACGCACGTGAAACTAGGCAAGGGCAAGATGTCGATCCAGGAGATAGCAATCTCGGAGTTTAAGGCAAAGTGTCTGGCATTGCTCGAAGAAGTTGATAAAACGAAGGTCTCGCTTCGAGTAACCAGACGCGGTAGGCCGATAGCGGAAGTGATTCCTGTATCCCCAAACATGGAGGAGCGAAACTGGCTGGGTTCGATGGCCGATAGCATGGAAATTACGGGCGACGTAATATCTCCGGTCATTGAGATCCAAGAAATTGAGGCCCTAAAGCATTGAAACTGCTGCTTGATACCCACATTTGGCTCTGGAGTTTGGCTCAACCCAGCCGACTCTCGCGGC
>WNFW01000504.1_pt1 | contig 24879 bp, 25 predicted proteins | sample 5400131 | NCBI WGS metagenome assembly WNFW01 (sample SAMN13153362, study PRJNA577476) | soil metagenome | isolation source: 20 cm soil or saprolite under grassland replicate 1 | place: USA:California | collected 2016-06-15 | reverse complement strand
TGCTTCTCCATGTACTCCGACATGTCGAGTCGCACCAACGCCTTTTCGTCATCGAACAGGAATTCGGCGAGCGCGCGGGCGGTCTCCGTCTTCCCCACCCCGGTGGGGCCGAGGAAGATGAACGATCCAGTCGGCCGGTTGGGATCCTGCAGCCCGGCGCGCGCCCGGCGCACCGCGTTGGCGACGGCGGCGAGCGCCTCCGGTTGCCCGATCACCCGCCGCTCCAGCTCTGCCTCGAGCCGCGTGAGCCGCTCCCGCTCCGACTCGAGCATCTTCGTCACCGGGATCCCCGTCCACTTGGCGACGATCTCGGCGATGTCTTCGGCGTCGACTTCCTCTTTCAGGTACTTGCCCTTCTTCTGGATCTGGGCCAGGCGCTTTTCCGCCTCGGCAATCTCCCGCTCGAGCGCGGGGATCCGCCCGTAGCTGATCTCCGCGGCCTTCTGTAGATCGCCGCGCCGCGTCGCCTGCTCGGCCTCGGTGCGGAGCTGCTCCAGCTGGGCCTTCTTCGCCTGCAGTCCCGTAATCGCGTCCTTCTCCGCCTGCCACTGCGCCTTCATCACCTTCGAGCGCTCCCGCAGCTCGGCGAGCTCCTGCTCGACCTTCGCGCGCCGCTCCTTCGAAGCCTTGTCCTTTTCCTTGGCGAGCGCCGCGAGCTCGATCTCGTGCTGCACGATCTTCCGCTCGACCTCGTCGATCTCCTGCGGCAGCGAGTCGATCTCGATGCGCAGCCGGCTCGCGGCCTCGTCCACGAGGTCGATGGCCTTGTCGGGCAGGAACCGGTCGCCGATGTAGCGGTGGGAAAGGGTAGCGGCAGCCACCAGGGCGTTGTCCGTTATGCGGACGCCGTGGTGCACTTCATACCGCTCCTTGAGGCCCCGGAGGATGGCGATTGTGTCCTCGACCGACGGCTCTCCCACGTACACGGGCTGGAAGCGCCGCTCGAGCGCGGGGTCCTTCTCGATGTGTTTCCGGTATTCGTCGAGCGTAGTGGCGCCCACCACGTGCAGCTCGCCGCGCGCCAGCGCGGGCTTCAACATGTTGGAGGCATCCATCGCCCCTTCGGCGGCGCCGGCGCCGACCAAGGTATGCAGCTCGTCGATAAAGACGATGTACTTCCCTTCCGCGCTCGTGATCTCCTTGAGTACGGCCTTGAGCCGCTCTTCGAACTCGCCGCGATACTTGGTGCCGGCGATCAGCGTGCCGAGATCGAGCGCCACGAGATGCTTGTTGCGCAGCGACTCGGGGACGTCGCCGTTCACAATGCGCTGGGCCAGACCCTCGACGATCGCCGTCTTGCCGACCCCCGGCTCGCCGATCAGGACGGGGTTGTTCTTGGTGCGCCGCGACAATACCTGCATGACGCGGCGGATCTCCTCGTCCCGTCCGATGACGGGGTCGACCTTCCCCTTGCGGGCGAGCTCGGTGAGATCGCGGGTGAAGCGCTCGAGCGCCTGATATTTCTGCTCGGGCTCCTGGTCGGTCACCCGGTGAGTGCCGCGCACGCCCTGCAGCGCCGCCATGAGCACGCCGCGATCCACCCCCGCGGCAGCGAGCAGCTGCTTCGCGGTCGTGCCTTTCTCCTCCACCAGGGCAAGCAGCAGATGCTCGGTCGACACATATGCGTCGCCTAGCGCCTTGGCCTCCTCGTCGGCGCGGTCCAGCACACGCGACACTTCGCGCGACAGCGTGGGCTCGGCCGTCGTGCCAGATTGCTTCGGGAAGCGGTCGATCTCCCGCTCCGTTTCCGAGGTGAGCTGGGCGACGTTCAGCCCCGCCTTCTGGAGCAGGGGCACGACGATGCCATCGTCCTGCGAGAGCAGAGCGAGGAAGAGATGGGCGTCGTTGATGACAGGATTGCCGCGCGCGCGGGCCAGCGCGCTGGCCTGCTGCAGCGCCTCGGCGGCCTTAACCGTCAAGCGTTCTGGTCTGATCATAGTCGTCTATGGAGGGTCGCCGACCCCGAAAGCAACGTCTGTGCCGAGGAAAAATGCCGTTTTGGCAGAAGACACGAAAGACGTAGCAAGCCTATGTGCTACTTGACGACTATTTTTCGTGTGACTCTCTTGCCGTCGATGACAAGCTGGTAGATGTAGACCCCGGACATAGCCTGCTTCCCGGTATTGCCGACGTACCCATCCCAGTACGCGCTGTATGCACAGCCCATCGTGGTGGGGCAGCTGAGCGCAAGGCTATCGAGCGCCTTGCCCGAGCCCCGGAGTATCGGGATCGCTACGAGCTGGGCGAGCACGTTGTAGATCCGCAGGGACACCACTGGCCGGTGACCCTTGAGGAACAACTCCCCGCTGACCTTGAACGGGATCGTGGTCGCCGGGTTAAACGAGCGATTCTGCTGTGGCCCGATCGTGGGAGGCGGGGTCTGACCCGATACCCACCGCGTTCCCCCTTCCACCCCCGCTACCCAAAGCCCGAGCCCCAGCAATGCCCAGGCGTACTGCTTCATCCACCGCTCCTCTTGGCGAACAAGACGTGAACTTGGGACGGCTCTCCTTGTGCTGAGTGATACTCGTGCTTCCAGGGCGCCGATCCAAACCTACGAGCCGCCTTTCCCGGCTGTCAACCTCGCGAGCACCCGGGCGTCACCCGCGCGGCGGGTCACACCCCGGCGATCCGCCCATTCGAGCAACGGGATCAAATACTTACGCGTCAGCCCCAGACGATCCCGCAGCTCGGCTGGGGTGGCCGTGCCGAGCTCGGCGAGCGCGGTCTCGAGGGCGGTGCGGAACTCCGCGAGGGCCCCGTTCGCCGCGTAGCGCTCGGCGTCGATCGGCTCAGCGGTGCCGGTCCGCGCCAGGTGCGACAGGAGTGCGCGCACGGGAGAGCCGGGAAATTCCCGCTCGAGCTCGGCGACGGTGGGCACCTGCCAGCGAGCATCGGCGAGGCGCCGCGCGAGCTTGTCGCTGGCATCGGTGGCCCGGGCGTCGAGGGCCGGGCGCCAGCCTGGCCGGCGGGCCACGCTCCCCGCGACCTCCAGCTGGCCGCTCTTGACCCCGACATCCAGGACCGCATCCAACACGGCTGACGGAGGCGCTGGCGTGCCGACCGCTGCCCGGAGGGCTTGCAGCGACATCCCTGGATCGAGCGGATGCTCCTCGTGGTAACGCCGGAGCACCTCCCCCAGCCGGCCCGCTTCGGCGACTACCGCTTGCCGGTCGACCACGGTCTCGGGAGTCGCTAGCACGTTCTGCTCCGCCTCCGCGATGACTGCGGTCACACGGCCGGGCGACACGCCGAGCCGCACAGCTAGGGTGTCGGTGCCGAGCCCGGTGAGCCCGGCCTCGACGGCCAGGATCCCGAGCCGCACCGCCGGGCCCTGCGCGACCGCCACGCGACGCCGCCGCAGGCGGGTGCGCGAGAGGGCGAACGGGTCGAGCACGACCCCTCCTCCGATTGTGGTGACCGGCGAGAACGAGCGGAGCACGAACCGGTCGCCGCCGCGCGCCACCACAGGAGTCTCAAGCAGGAGGCGCGCGAGGCCGCTGTGGCCGGGAGCGATCGCGGGCGTTTGGACCACGCGGGCCAAGGCCTCGGCGGTGCCGAGGTGCACGCGCACACGCGTTCGTGAGGCGAGCGGCCGGCGAGCCGTAGGAAGCAGCTCCGCCGCCACGTCGAGGAGCGTAGTGGCCTGCCAGCCGGCCCCGGTGACGGCGACGTGGCCGCGCGCCAGCTCGTTCTTGTCCACGCCCACGAGGGCGAGGGCTGTGCGCCGTCCCGGAACCGCTCGTTCGGCCGCCTGACCATGAACCTCGATGGACCGGACCCGCGCCTCGCGACCCAGCGGCAAGAGCCGGACCGCGTCGCCCACCGCGACACTGCCGCTCCAAGTCGAGCCGGTCACCACCGTGCCGGCCCCCGCCACGGCGAACACCCGGTCGATCGGCAGCCGGAACAGGTCGTCGGCCGGGCGCTCGACCAGGTCCCCGGCGACCCGTCGCAGGGCCTCCCGCAGCTCGGGCAGTCCTTCTCCGGTGACCACCGACGTGGCAAGGGCGTCATCCCACCGCACGCGACTCGCGCCCAGGCGCGTGCTCACCTCGCTGCGCACGAGCTCGAGCCACTCGCCGTCCACCAGGTCGCGCTTGGTGATCACGGGGATGCCGCGTCGGACGCCGAGCAGCTCGACGATCGCCAGGTGCTCCTCCGTCTGCGGCATGATTCCCTCGTCGGCCGCGATGACGAGCAGCGCGACGTCGATGCCCGTCGCACCGGCCAGCATGTTGCGCACAAAGCCTTCGTGGCCGGGGACGTCGACGACACTCGCCTGGATCGCGTCGCCCAGCGGGAGCGGCGCGAATCCCAGGTCGATCGTGATGCCCCGCCGCTTCTCCTCCTCCCAACGGTCGGTATCGACGCCGGTGAGGGCTTTCACCAGGGCCGTCTTGCCGTGGTCGATGTGACCGGCGGTCCCGATTACGAAGCGGCGGAGGGGATCGGAGTTCGAGTGGCCGAGGGGGGCACCCACGCGTGACGCTCCCAGAAGTCTAGGGCGGAAAGTGAGCCGGCCTCGGCGAGGTGATAGCGCACAAATCGGGCGACGAGGCGGCGGTGAGCCGCGGCATGCGGCGGATCGAGCACGGGGAGCTCCGCCCGCGGGTCGTTCAGGGCGAGCAGATCGCGGTACGCCTGGAACGGCAGCCGGCTCGGCGGCTGGGAAGGGGTCGGCGCGCAGCGTGGGCAGAACACGCCGCCGTCGGCCACGCTGAACAGCACCGGCGCGTCGCCCGCCGGCTCGATCGCCGCGCCGTCGCGCGCGCATGCCGTGAGCGACGGCGCGAAGCCCAAGACCGCTACGAGCCGCCACAGCGCCCGCAGCGCCGTGACGTCCACTCGTTCGAGGGGCGCTGCCTCGAGGGCATCGAGTGCGGCCGTGAGCGTGTCGTACGCCAGCGGGAGCGGCGCCGGGGGCGTCATCTTGACCATGACCTCCGCGAGCGCCGCAGCGCCCGCGAACCGGCCGACGTCGCCCGCCAGGTCGCGCCGCAAGTTCACGAGATCGAAAGCACCGAGGGTGTGGAGCTCGCGTGTCTCGCGGAAGTACAGCTGAGCCACCCCCTCACTCAACAGCTCGAGCCCCGCCCCGAACCGGCTCTTGGGCCGCAACGCACCCTTGGCGATGGCACTCTGAACTCCCAGGTCCCGCGTGGCGAGCCGCACGACCTTGGACGTCTCGCTGTAGCGGTACGTCTGAAGCACGACGGCGGGGGTGGTGACGAGGCTCATGGCTATGGAGTCACCGCCACCGCGGCGGTCGACGGACAGACACCCACGGGAACCGCGTCGATCTCGCCATAATTGGGCGGTGCGGTCAGAACGTGAACCGTGCCGGCGGTGGCACAGGCGCCCGGGTCGACCGCGTACACGCGTCCGCGGAGATCGATCGCGAGTCCCGACACGCCGTGACCACCGGGCTTGACGCTGTTGTTCCCCGGGCCCCGCGTGACCGCGCGGGTCGAGGTATTCACCTCGAGAATGCCCTCCAGGGCGGAGGCGATCAGCAGTCGGCCGCCGGCCGGGTGAAATGCCGCTGCCCCGGGCGACTCACCCAGTCCGTTCAGCACCGCGATCTCCGCCCGAGCCTGCGGATCCACGATCGACAGCTTCCCGTCCGCCGCTCCAGTGTGGCCGGACGCGATCACGTACAGGAGACTGTCCTCCCCCACGGTCGCGAACCGTGCGTTCGTCCCGGTCAACGGAATCGAATCCGGGGTCGTGACAGAGCAGCACTCGAACGACGTCAACCAGCTCGGCCCCGCTGGCGAAGAGCCCACAACATTGCTGTTCACGACGAACACGTGTGTTCCCACAATCGCTACCGCTTGCGGAAAGACGCCGACCGGGACGCTGGTAGTGCCGCCACTCAAGTAGTTGAGCCGCGTGACCGTGTTGAGGTTGGGGTTCGCGATCCAGGCGATCGAGTCGTCTTGAATGGCGACCCCGGTCGCTCCCGATCCGGTAGCGAGAGCAAGCACGTAGTCGGGTTGCACACACAGGGCTCCTGGGCCGCAGGGCCCGAGGAGACGGTCGACGGCGACGGCGTCCGCCTGTCCCAGCGGGACCAGAAACACGCTCCCGCGGCCGTCGATCGTGCGCGGGGTCGCGCTGCCGCGCTGCCAATCCCGCGTGGACACCGTGAAGTCCGTGGCGGAAATGAGCGAGAGAGTGCGGTCGCCCCCATTCACGACCCCGATGACTTGCCCGGTCGTGCTCTTCTGCTCGAGCGCGTCGCTGCACCCGGTCGCGAGCGCGAGCGCCAGGAAGACGAGTCGTCTCATTCGGAAGCGGTCTCCACAAGGTCACAATATACGAAGCGGGCGTCCCGGACCACGACCGGGCCCCGCTCGTGCCGCACCGGCTGACCGAGACCCGGCCCCGCGTATACGAAGGTGTGAAACTCGCCGTTCTCCCCGCAGGGATCCACGTCTTGTGGAAGGTCGTGCAGCAGGTCGACATCGAATTCCCGACCGGCGAACTCGCCGCCGAGCTGCGCCCCGTCCACGCACACGAGAACGGCGCGGTACCCCAGCCGGATGAATTCGTGCGCCAGCGTCCGGGTATCGCGCAGCCACAGCGGAAACAGCGCCCGCATGCCGATCCGCGCCAGCATCCGCTCCCGATAGGCACGAATGTCGGCGAGAAACAAGTCTCCGAAGACCACCGTGTCGAGCCCCGGGATCCGGGTCCGGAGATCCGCGAGCGCTGTGCTCATGTTCGCTTCGTACTCGTCGTTCGGAGCACCGGGCGAGATCACCACCTCCTCGAGGGGCAGCCCGAGGGACTCGGCCTGCCGGCGGAGCAGCGTGCGGCGAACCCCGTGCATGTTGATCCGGTCGTATTGGGCGGTCACCGTAGTGAGCAGCGCCGCCACGCGATAGCGCGCGTCGGCGAGGATTTCCCGCAATGCGAGCGCGCTGTCTTTGCCGCCGCTCCACGCCACTAGGACGGGCTGTGCCTGCGTCGCTATGCTCAGAAAGCGATCCCCTTCGGTATCCGCGGCTCAAGCCGCGACTCGGCATGTACCGCTGAAGCGGCAATGACAGCGTCAGTTTACTGACAGGTGCCGAGCCGCGAGTTCACTCGCGCCAACGCGCCTCGAGCGGACGTTTCGCCGTTTCGGCTACGCCCACACCGCCGCTCTCCCCTCGAGCGATGGGCCCGCGAAAGTGTCGGGATGGCACAGGGCTCCCAAGAGCTCCACGCCGTCCGCGACGCGCGGCCCTGGGCGGCTGAAGTGCGCCGTGGCATCGACTGCGTAGGCGCGCGCGGAGCGAATGGCTCGTGGCGCCACGGCGCACAGCGATGCGCGGTAACGATCCGCGTCGGCGCGCGCCGCGGCGAGGTCGAAGCCGCACGGCATCACGAGCAGGACGTCCGGGTCCAGGCCGGCCAGATCCTCCCACCGCACGGCGAACGAGGGCCGCCCCGCGACCCCGCAGAGCAGCGTCCCGCCCGCCAGGGCGACCATTTCCGGCACCCAGTGGCCCGGCACGAACGGCGGATCGAGCCACTCGAGTGCCAGGACGCGAGGCGCCGGTCGGCTGGCGACCCGGGCTTGGACGGCGGCGATACGCCGCTCGATGTCGCGCACGCACTGCTCGGCGCGCTCCGGCACGTCGCCCGCTCGCCCGACTAGGCGAATCGTGGCGAGCACGGCGGCGATGTCGTGGGCGTCCAACGCGAGGACGCTCGGGCAGGACCCGAGGGCCAGAGCGGCAGCCTCGGCGTCGCGAGTCGGCACCGCACACACCTCGCACACTCCCTGCGTGAGGAGCAGATCGGGTGCGACGGCGGCCAGCCGCTCGGTATCGACCTCGTACACGCTGCCGAACTCCCGCAGGGCCTGGCGCACGGCGGCATCGATCTCGCCGCTCGAGAGCCCGTCGAGCGGGAAACGCGGCCGGGTGAGGCGCGGCTTGCTGCAGATCGGTGCCGGATGATCGCAGGAATGCGAGACACCGACGAGCCGATCCTCGAGGCCGAGCGCGCACACGATCTCCGTCGCGCTGGGGAGCAGCGAGGCGATGCGCCCGACGCGGCTCATCGGCCGCCGAAGCGAAGCTCTCCACCCACGAAGATCGCGCGCCGTCGCGCCGGGAAGTTCTTGACCTCCTCGTATGAGTGATCGAGCAGGTTCTCGACACGCCCCGAAATCGCGAAGCCAGGCGTACTGCCCCGCGGCACGACCACGTCCAGCTCGGCGGCGCAGTCGACCCGCACGTACGACGGGAGCGGCACGCGCGGCGACGAGGGACTCGAGAAGTCCCGATCCAGACGCTCCCCCACGTACGCCACGGCGAGAGTCACGCTGCCCCGGTGGACCGCGGCATACGTGAAATCGAGCCAGGCCGAGTGTTTCGGGCGGCGGACGAGCGGTTGTCCCGCCGCCAACAGCGCGCCGGACGAGGAATCGAAGCCCGAACGGGTTACCGTGGCGGACAAGTAGGTGTAACTCGCGGAGACCGTGAACCGAGGGTCCGGCATGAGCTGCGCGCCCAGCTCCACCCCGTCCGCCGACGCGCGGGCGACGTTGCTGTAGTTGGGCTCGCCCGCGGCCGGGGTCGCGTTGTAATCGATCATGTCCACGAACCGCTGGCCGAAGTACGTGCCGCGCAGGACCACACGGCCCGGCGCGCGGTACTCGAGCCCGGCCTCCCAGCTGCGGGAATGCTCGGGCCGCAGGTCCGGATTCCCGCGCACGAACCCTGTGGCGTAGTTCTCGAAGAAACTCGGCTCCTTGAATCCGGTGCCGACCGAGGCGAGCGCCCGGACGCGCTCCGCGAGCCGGGCGGAGGCGCCCGCGCGATAGGTCAGGTACGTGCCGAAGCGCTCATTGTCCTCGAGCCGGGCGCCGATCGTCAGGTTTACCGGTCGCGCGGGGCTCGAGACGGCCTGCAGATAGATCGCACCGTTGGTCCGCGACCGCGACCCGTCGAGGGTCGTGCCGGCCATCGCCTCACGCTCCAGCGCCGTGCCGAAGGTCAGAGCGTCCCTGGCGAGTAGACGCACGTCGCCCCGCGCGTCCAGCCCGAGACGCGTAATCCAGTCGGAGCTGGCGTAAGGGAAGGTCGTCGTGTCGGCGGGGTCGTTTTTGCCGATGGCGTACAGGTAGTTGGCCCGATGCCAGACGGCCGTGAGCCGACCGTCGACGCGGTCCGAAAAGACATGCCCCAGGTCGAGGCCCACCGACGGACCGCGCTCCAGCTGGTGCTGGTTGTTGCTCACGATGACGCCACGGTAATCTCTGGGAAAGTGGTACAGGGCATCGCCATAACGGACCGTCAGGGCGGCATCGGTGCCCCTGTCGGGTTGCAGGCGCGCGCGAGCGGTGAAGACTTCGTTCCGAAACTGATTGTTGATCGAGTCGAGGCCGTCGCTCGAAAAGCGCGATACGCTTAATGCGTAGCTCGCCCGCCCGTCTCCCCCCGAGAGGGTGGCGTCGAGCGCGCCGCTGCCGTACGTCCCGCCGCGCGCGGCCACACTGGCGTGCGTCGGCCCGCCGCCGTCCCGCGTAAAAATCTGAACCACACCCGCCACGGCGTCGGACCCGTAGAGCACACTCGCCGGTCCGCGCACCACCTCGATCCGCTCGACGTTGTCGGTCGTGAGGTTCGCGAAATCGTAGGCCCCCCCGGGCACGTTTTGCGGTACCCCGTCGATCAAGACCTTCACGTAATTGCTCTGCCCGCCGCGCAGGAAGAGCGACGTCTGACTACCGTAGGAGTTCGTGGTGACGACGCTCGCAGCGGGCACACTCCGCAATGCCTCGGCGACCGTGAGAATGCCCCGTTCCCGCAGCTCGGTCCCGCGGATCACCGTTACGGCAACGGGTACCCCATCGGCCGGGGTCGGAATCCGGGTCGCAGTGACCACGACCGGGTTGAGCACCACCGTATCGGTCGGTTCCTGACCGGCGAGCGTCGCCGGGAGGATGAGGAGCGCAACCGCACGCAGGGCACGGCTCATGGGGCGTCCTTTCGCTGACGTAAGGGGATCATCTGCGGGCGACCTTCGAACGGCTCAATCGCGACCGGCCAGGAAAACACGCGCTCCACCGTCTCCTGCGTCAACACATCCGCTGGAGCGCCGCGTGCCACGGCCCGCCCTTCGGCGAGGATGAGGACCTGATCGGCAAAGCGCGCCGCCAGATTCACGTGGTGCGTGATCATGAGCGCGGCGAGCCCCTGCCCGTCCACCAGCGCGCGCACCAGCTCGAACAGCTCCATTTCGTGCCTTAGGTCGAGCGACGCCGTGGGCTCGTCGAGCACGAGGAGCTTCGGCTCCTGAGCGAGGGCGCGCGCCAGCCGGACGCGCTGGTATTCACCCCCGGAAAGGGTCCAGAGCCAACGGTCGGCCAGGTCCACCGCGTCGCAGGCGACCAGCGCCCGCTCGACGGCTGCCCGATCGGCGGCGCGCACGCCGCCGAACAGCGAGAGGTGCGGGTAGCGCCCCAGGAGAACGGCCTCGTGCACCCGCTGCGGGAACAGGCTCTCCTCCCGCTGCGGCACGACGCCCACCACGCGCGCCAGGTCCCGGCGGGACCAGTCGCCCGCCGGGCGCGCGAGAATCTCGACACGACCCTGCACCGGTGCCACGAGGCCGAGCGCCGCGCGCAGCAAGGTCGTCTTGCCGCTGCCGTTGGGCCCGAGCAATGCGTGAAACTCGCCCGAGCGCACCTCGAGCGAGACGCCCAGCAGCGCGTCGCGCGGCGCGCCGGCGTAGCGGCACGTCAGGTCGCGCACGGCGACGATCAGCTCACGCTCCATCGACGCAGCAGGAAGGCAAAGAGGGGCACGCCCACGAGCGCCGTCACGATGCCCACGGGCAGCTCGCGCGGCGCCACCACGGTGCGCGCCAGGGTGTCGGCCGTGGTGAGGAGGATCCCGCCGGCGAGGAACGCGGTCGGGAACAGGGTGCGATGCAGCCGGCCCCACAGGAGACGACACACGTGCGGCACGATCAGCCCGACAAACCCGATCACGCCCGCCACCGCCACCGCGGCGGCGGTCAGGAGCGACGCCGAGAGGTACACCACCCGCTTGAGGCGTCGCACGTCCGCGCCGAGGTACTGCGCCGGCTCCTCGCCCAGCGCGAGCAGGTCGAGCGGCCGCGCGGCCGCGGCGAGGACGATGAGCGGCAACGGTGCGTACACCAGAATCACCAGCACCGTCGTCCACGACGCACCCGAGAACCCGCCCCACAGCCACAGGAACGCGTTGCGCAGCTCCGTGGCTTCTGCGAGCGAGACGATGGCGGTCGTGACCGCCGCGGCGAATGCACCCACGGCCACGCCCCCCAGGAGCAGAATCCGCGGGTCGAGCTCCGCTCCACCAATGAGCCCGAGGCGATACACCAGCGCCATCGCCCCCACCGCTCCGACGAACGCGGCCAGTGGCAGGGCCCACGGACCCGGGAGATGGAGCGCGATCGCGACGACCGCGCCCAGCCCGGCGCCACCCGAGAGCCCGAGGAGGAACGGGTCGGCGAGCGGATTCCTGACCAGCGCCTGGAGGGCGACGCCCGAGGCCCCCAGGGCGCCGCCCACGAGAAACGCGAGCACCGCGCGCGGCAACCGGAGCTGCCAGAGGATGGGCGAGGCCAACACCTCGCCGAGGGGCACGTTCGCGGGCCCGAGGAGCAGGGCCGCCGCGAGGGTCGCGAGGAGCGCGGCTGCGAGCAACACGTACTTCACGGCGCCGCCTCGAGACGCCGCCGCAGCTCGCGGATCGCCTCCGCGGCGCGGGGCCCGGGCCGCCCGAAGAGTTGTCCCGGAAGAAACAGGAATCGGGCGGTCCGCACGGCGCGCACCACCCGCCACTCGGGGCGCGTGGCGTACCGGGGTGGCACCGCGCTGTCCGTCAGCACGGCAACGAAATCGGGGTCGCGGGCGGCGATCGTCTCGATCGAGACCTGGGCGGAGGGCGAGCTGACATCGTGGAACACGTTCCGCGCCCCCGCGAGCGCGGCGAGGCGGTCGAGGTAGCTCCCCGCGCCGATGACGATCGGTGGGTTGTCCCAGACGATGAAGACGAGGGACCGGGTGCTCGGGGTTGGGGGCTGGGAGGCAAGGCTGTCCATCACCCGAGCCAACGAGTCAGCCCGTTTCTCCTGCCCGGTGAGCACACCGAGGCGTCGCGTCGCCGGCCCCAGCTGCTCGAGCAGATTGAGATCGAAGAGCACCGTCCGGATACCGAGCCGCTCGAGCTGCTCCGCGGCCGCGACGTTGGGGCCGGAGCGGTACAGCACGACGAGATCCGGATGGCGCGCCGCCACCGCCTCGACGCTGGGCGGCATGCCGTCGCCGACGCTCGGCACGGTCAGGGCCTCGGGCGGATAGTCACACCAGGCGGTGCGACCTACGACCCGGTCGCCCGCGCCGATCGCAAACAGGATCTCCGTGAACGTGGGCAGCAGCGACACGACGCGCCGGGCGGACACGGCGAGCGTCACCCGACGCCCTGCGTCGTCGGTGACGGCGAGGCCGCCCCTGACCGGGACATGCTCTCCCCGCGCGCAAGCCCCGACGGCCAGCGCGAGCAGAGCCGCGAGGTGGGTCCGCTGTGTCGAGCGGCGCATAACGAAAACGCCCACCCCCGACGGAGCGGAGATGGGCTAGCGTCTGCGCCTCGTGCGCAGCGCCACCATCCCTCCCGCGAGGGATCTGCAGGTGGCGCGAACGGAGAGGTCTCCTGGCTTCGGGCGAACGGCTCGCCTTCCCGGGGAATAGCACCCAGTGGCGTTGAGCCGCTACGACTTGCCCGTCACAGTGGCGGGGCCGCGCCGGACTTGCACCGGCTTCCGTGAATCCCCGTTCGCTTGTAACGACAGAGCTAGTTTATCGCGGTTTGCGTCGCAGCGCAACCACGAAGCCGATCGCGAGCACCACGGCCGCGACCCCGACGATCAACGGGATCAGCGACTCCGGCGCGAATCGTCGCTCGGCGAAGACGATCGCGAGCGCCGCTCCCGCCGGGAGCGGCGGCGTGCGGTAGCGTGCGAAGCGACGCCCGCCGATGTCCTCCGCCCCGAGGGAATCGAGCTTCCCCGCCGTCACGACGGCGGCCGTGTCCTCGAGCAGCAGGTCCACCTCGTCGGTCGGCTGGTCGATCGGCAGGCTCATGCGACGCACCGTGGCGGCGAGGACGTACGTGTAGCTCAGCTGCTTGCGCTCGCGGGGTGGGAGGGGACCGTACACGGCGACCGAGTCGCCCCGCCGCGTGACCACCTGGGGGGAGACGTCCCCCTGCCCGACCCGGAACTGGATCGCGGGCGGCGGCAGAGCCCCCGCCCAGGTGGGCAGCATCGTGTCCCGGGCCACGCGGGTCGCCGCACCGGGGTTCTCGAGCTCCACCAGCTCGAGCACGTCACGCGAGCCGTCCCGCTTCTGTTTCGCGACGGTGACCAGGCGGCGTACCACGCGTATCGCCGGCCCCGCGGAGCTCGTGTCGTACACGTACAGGGGGCGCAGCGTGGAGGGCGACCTGCCCGCCGCAATCGGCTCCGAAAAGTATGCGATCCCGGCGTGCCAGCTCGAGACCACATAGACCGCGCCCGAGTCGGGCTGCCGGATGGTCAGCGCGTAGGCGCCGCGCGCGTCGGTGCGGGTCGAGTCGATCGGCTGGCCGCCACCACCCATGGATACCTGATGCAGGACCACCCAGGTGTGAGCCGCGGGCCGTCCGGTGGGCCCGGACAGCACCCGACCCGCCACCACCACGTGTTGTGCCCGGAGCGCGCCGGCGAGGCACAGCAGCAACGCCGTGCTACGGAGTGAATTTCCCGAAATCTTCAGGGTCGAGGTTCTGGAGGTAGGTCTTCAGCGCGTCGGGATCGAGCGGCGCCGTCCCCGACTCGCCGCCAGCCTCTCCCGTCTCGACCGACGTGAGCGCGAGCAGGCCCTCGCTGGTGAAGATCGGCGCCTTGAGCCGCAGGGCGACGGCGATGGAATCGGATGGCCGGGCGTCGATCTGGATCACTGCGTCGCCGCGGTAGATGTGCAGCTCGGCGTAGTAAGTGTTCTCCTTCACCTGGGTGATGATGACCTTCCGCAGGTCGGCGCCCAGGCCGAGGATCACCTGCTTCAGGAGATCATGCGTGAGCGGCCGCGCGAACTTGACGCCTGCGAGCTCCATCGCGATGGCGCTCGCCTCGGCGGGACCGATCCAAATAGGGAGGACGCGCTCCCCGTCCTGCTCCTGGAGGATGACCACGGGCGTGTTGGTCGTGCGATCGAGTCCCAGATGCGCGACCCGAACCTGGATCTGGTTCGCGCTCAGGTCCCCATCTCCCACGATGCGAGATACTTCTGTTGCTCGGGTGTGAGCGTGTCGATGGCGACCCCCATGGCGGCGAGCTTCAAGCGGGCGATCTCGGCGTCCAGCTCGCGCGGGATCCGGTGCACATCCTTCGTGAGCTCGCGCGCGTGCTGCACCACGTGCTCGGCGGCGAGCGCCTGATTCGCGAACGACATGTCCATCACGCTCGCCGGGTGGCCCTCCGCTGCCGCGAGGTTGATGAGCCGGCCATCCGCGAGCACGAAAACGCGCTTCCCGCCCAGCCGCCACTCGTCGACGAACTCCCGGACACGGGTGGGTCCTTGGGCCGCCTGCTTCAGACCGTCCAGATCGATTTCGACGTTGAAATGGCCCGAATTTGCCAGCACCGCTCCGTCCTTCATCGCGCGCATGTGCTCCACCCGGAGCACGTGGGTGTTCCCCGTCAGGGTCACGAAGACGTCGCCGACCCGCGCGGCCTCCGCCATCGGCAACACCCGATAGCCGTCCATCTGCGCCTCGAGCGCCTTGAGCGGGTCGATCTCGGTGACGATCACGTTGGCGCCCGCGCCGCGCGCCCGCAGCGCAAAACCGCGTCCGCACCACCCGTACCCCGCCACCACGATGGTGCTCCCGGCCACGAGCAGGTTCGTGGCCCGCAAGATCCCGTCGAGCGTCGATTGCCCCGTGCCGTAGCGGTTGTCGAACAGATGCTTGGTGTCGGAATCGTTCACCGCGATGACGGGGAACTGCAGCACGCCGTCGCGCGCCATCGCCTTCAGCCGGATCACGCCGGTCGTGGTTTCCTCGGTCGAGCCCGCCACGCCGGCGACGATCGCCTTGCGGTCGGCCCCGGAGAGGCTCTCCACCCAGCGCCGCACCGGCGGTGCCAGGTCGTCCAGCCGGTTGAGCGCGATCATGTGCAGCGCGCCGACCAGGTCCGCACCGTCGTCCATCGTGATGTCGGGGCGATGCGCCAGGGCCGCGCGGATGTGCTCGTAGTACGTGGCGTGATCTTCACCCTTGATCGCGAACACCTTGATCCCGTGGTCCTTGACGAGATGAGCGGCGACGTCGTCCTGCGTCGATAGGGGGTTCGACCCGCACAGCGCGACGTCCGCACCGCCCGCCTGGAGAGTGACCGCGAGGTTCGCGGTTTCCGTCGTGACGTGCAAGCAGGCGGACAGGCGTCGCCCTGCGAGAGGTCGTTCCCGGGTGAAGCGCTCCCGGATCAGGCGAAGCACCGGCATGGATCGCTCTGCCCACTCGGTGCGGCGGCGTCCCTCGGCGGCCAAGCTCAGGTCTTTGACGTCGGAGGCGACGGCGCGGGCAGTCGTGGTCATGCGTTCACCTTCTTGGAGGAGTAGTGCTTGGAGCGTTGCGCGGCGAGCCGGAGGTCCTCTACGCGGTTCGCGTGCTCCCAGGTGAACAGATCGACCTCCCGGTCCACGTCCTTGTCTACGTAGCGGCGCCGCTCGGGCGCGCGGCCGAAGTGGCCGTACGCGGCGGTCGCACGGTAGATCGGATGGCGGAGGTTCAAGGCCTTGTTGATGCCGAGCGGCGTGAGGTCGAACACCTCGCGGACGGCTTCTTCGATGGCCTCGTCCGGCACGACGCCGCTGCGGAACGTATCGATCATCACCGAAACGGGCTCGGCCACCCCGATAGCATACGCCACCTGCGCCTCGCAGCGGGAAGCGAGCTTCGCCGCCACCACGTTCTTCGCCACCCAGCGCATCGCATAGCAGGCCGACCGGTCGACCTTCGAGGGGTCCTTGCCGCTGAAGGCACCGCCGCCGTGGCGCGCCATGCCCCCGTAGGTGTCCACGATGATCTTGCGGCCGGTGAGCCCCGCGTCGCCCTGCGGGCCCCCGACCACGAAACGGCCCGTCGGGTTGATGAGGATGTCGGGGTCGCGGACCTCGAACCCCGCGTCGGCGATCACCGGCCGGACCACGAGAGCGATCACGCCCTCGCGCAGCTCCACGTTGTCGATTTTGTCGGAGTGCTGGGTGGATACCACGACCTTGCTGATGCCGACTGGGCGCGCCCCTTCGTACACGACGCTGACCTGGGTCTTGCCGTCCGGGCGGAGCCACGGAAGGTCGCCCGCCTTCCGCACGGCGGCGAGTCGCTCGGCGAAGCGATGGGCGAGGACGATCGGAAGCGGCATGAGGGACGGCGTCTCGTCCGACGCGTAGCCGAACATCATCCCCTGATCGCCCGCCCCACCTTTGTCCACGCCCATGGCGATGTCGCCCGACTGGCGGTCGATGGTGGTGAGGATGGCACAGGTTTGTGCGTCGAAGCCGAAGCTCGCGTCGGTGTAACCGATGGCGCCGATCGTGCCGCGCACGATGTCGGGGATATGGACGTAGGTGGAGGTCGTGATCTCGCCCGCCACGACGGCCATGCCGGTGGTGACGAGCGTCTCACACGCCACCCGGGCCGCGGGGTCCTTGGCGATGATCGCGTCCAGGACCGCGTCCGAGATCTGGTCGGCGATCTTGTCCGGATGCCCTTCCGTCACCGACTCTGACGTGAACACGTGGCGTTGCGCTGGCATGTGCCTGTCGGATTGAGGGTTAGACGTTCAACCTAGCCGGGCGCCGCCCTGTGGGCAACCGGCCATCGAGGTCGAGCAGCTTCAAATCCACGGCTTCGGCGAGCGCGAGCCGCAACACGTCGAGCACCTCGGCGGCGGTGCGGGCGGCGAGTGCCTGCTCGGCTGCCGCGCGCGCCCGCGCCGCGCTCACCTGGCGCACGGTCCACTTCACAAGCGGCAGCGCCGGCGGCGCGACCGAGAGCGTCTCGTAGCCGAGCCCGATCAGCAGGAGTGCCGAGAGCGGCTCGGAGGCCATTTCACCGCACACACTCGCCGGCTTCCCCGCCTTGCGCGCTGCGTCCGCCACCATCTTGAGGAGACGCAGCACGCTCGGATCGTGCGGGGTGAAGCGCTCGGCCAGCCGCGCATTGCCGCGGTCCACGACCAAGGTATACTGCGTCAGGTCGTTCGTGCCGACCGAGAGGAAGTCCGCCTCCGCCGCGAACCGATCGGCCATGACCGCCGCCGCCGGCGTCTCGACCATCACGCCCACCGGCAGCGACTGCACGGCGGGGATGCCCTCGCGGGCGAGGTGCGTGGCCTCCTCCGCCACGAGCTCGCGGGTCCGCTCCAACTCGTCCAGGCGCGTGACGAGCGGGATCATCAGCCATATCTCGCCGTCCTTCGCGGCCCGCAGTGCCGCCCGCAACTGCGTGCGGAAGATGTCCGGCCGATCGAGACATACCCGAATGGCCCGCCAGCCGAGCTGCGGGTTGACCTCGGACGGCGCTCGGAACGGAGCCGGGAGCTTGTCCCCACCCAGGTCGTAGGAGCGGACCACCACCGGCTGGCCTGGAAACGCCTTGGCCACCCGCCGGAAATAGTCGGCCTGTTCGTCCTCGCTCGGCAGCGCGGTGTGTCCGGTGATGAGGAACTCCGTGCGCAACAGGCCGACTCCCTCCGCCCGATGTTCTTGGGCCGCCCTGATCTCGTCGGGCAGGTCCACGTTTCCGCGCAGCACGATCCGCAGGCCGTCGGTGGTGACGGACTGTTGGTCCACCACCTCCTCGAGCTGCGACGCGAGCTCCCGTCTGCGCAACTCTTGTGCCTGCGCCTCGGCGATTTCCTGCGGCGTCGGCTGAAGCAGCACCGTGCCTCGGGTGCCGTCCAGGACCACCATCGTCCCGGCGTCGATGCGCTCGATGGCGCCGGCCACCCCGAACACCGCGGGGATCCCGATCGAGTGCGCCAGGATCGCGGCGTGCGAAGTGCGCGTCCCCTCCTCGCTCACGAGGCCCACGACGTGCTCGCGATCGAGCTGCACCGTGAGCCCTGGCGACAGCTCCTTCGCCACGACGACGGTCGGCTGGGTGATGCTCTCCCATCGCTCATCCGAGCCGCGATGCATCAGGTGCTCGATCACCCGGACCGCGACACCCGAGAGGTCTGCCAGCCGATCTTTGAGGCGTGGGCTGCCGGTCGCCGCCCACATGTCGCGCACCTCCAGCGCCTTGAACTCGTACGCCTTTTCAGCGGCGAGGTGGCTCTCACGAATCAGGTGTGCGACCCCGGAGAGAAACTCCTTGTCCTCGAGCATCAGAATCTGCGCGTCGAAGATGCGCGCCTCATCGACGCCGGCGCGATCCTCGGCCTTCGCCTTCATCGCCTGGAGGTAGCGCTTCACGTCCCGCACGGCGGCCCGGAGGCGGCGCACTTCTTTCTCCACCTGCGACCGGGGCACGACCCGATGCGGGACCTCGGGCATGGTCCAGCGCACCACGATCGCGGCACCGACCCCGATCCCGGGCGAGACACCGATTCCCTTGAGCTGCCGGTCGCTCATTCGCGCCCCTCGTTTTCCTGCTGCTCCGCATCCCGCATCTCGGCTTCGCGCACCTCTTGCGTCAGGTGCATCTCGTGGAACCCGTCGGCGACGAGGGCGAGCAGGGCTTCCATCGCCGATTCCGCATCCTCCCCGTCGGTCTTGATCGACAGCGACGATCCGCACTCGGCCGCGAGCATCATTACGCCCATGATGCTCTTGCCGTTCACGGCGAGATCGTCCTTGCGGACCTCGACCGCGGACTTGAAGCGGCTGGCGAGCTTCACGAACTCCGCCGCGGGCCGCGCATGCATGCCGAGGGGATTCACGATCTTGGCGTCGCGCTCGATCACGGCCATAGCCACCCTGCCAGCGCCGCGAGGGCGAGCAGCGCGAGGCCGAGCCGCAGCCCGGTGAGCCGCTCCCGTTGCCACCACAACAGCGCGAAGCCGCCCGCGACCACGCCCGCGAGGGCCACCCACGCCCAGCCGAAAAAAGCGCGGCTCAGGTACTGCGCGACCAGCGGCAACGCCGCCCCGACGACCAGCGCCATCGCCGGCCCGGACAGCGCCGTGGCGCGCTGCAGCAGTGGCTCGCGCAGCGCCTGTGCCACGCCCGCTCCATAGGTCCAGCCGGCGCGCAGCGCCCACCAGCGCAGCGCCACGTGGCCGACGTTGTACACGACGACGAAGCCCAGGATGGCCGGGAGTCCGAGCCCGAGCGCCACGCCGATGAGGGCCAGCGCCGAGGTAAACGGCAGCCACCCCGCCCACACGAGCCGGTCGCCGAGCGATCCGAGCGGCCCGCACAACGCGGTGCGCAGGCGCTCGACCTGCTCGGGCGGGACGCCGTCGTGCTCGGCGCGCGCCGCCGCGCCGACCGCGAGGCCGCACAGGTACGGATGGGCGTTGAAGAAGTGCGCCCCGCGCGCCACGGCGGTCCGGTATGCCACGCCGTCGCTGCCACCCTCGGCCCGCAGGTCACGCAGCAGGGGCTCCTCGGCGACGCCCACGCCGATGCCCTGCATCCGCTCGTAGTTCCAGGACCCCTGCACCGTGAACAGCCGGAGCAGGGTGCGTACGAGCTTGGGCCGGGGGCGGGAGGAGGACGGGCTCATCGCAGCCACGCCACCACCGTGCCGCCCGCCACCCCCGCCGCGAACCAGCGTAAGCTGGGTCCGCGTCCTACGAGGCGCAGCGTTCCCACCGCTCCCGCCGCGAGCGCCGCACCCACCGCCGCCAGGTTGAGCAGGGCGACCCCATGCGGCGGGAGGGCGCCGGCGAGATAGGTGCGTGCCACCAGCGCGAGCACGAGGCCCAGCGCGGTCACGACGGCCGCTCGCACCGCGTCGCGCAGGATGCTCGCCACGTGCAGCCGCTCGAGCACGCGGGCGTCGCCCGCTTCGAGCGCCACCGCGGCACGTCGCACGGCCCAGGTGTTCACCTGCCGCAGTGCGTGCAAGCTCAGTCCGCCGGCCATCCCCGTGATCAACCCCACCAGGGCGCCCAGCCCGAGCCCCAACGTTCCGGCCGCTGCGTGCGCCGCGCTGACGGCCGCGACGGTGGCGGGTCCGTACTCGGGGTAGCGGGTCGCCCCCATCGGCAGGATGTCGTACTGGAACAGCTCGAACAATACGCCGAGCTGGAGGCCCGTCGCCACGTCGCCGAGCATCGCGCCCGCGATCGGCCCCGCGACGAGGGGCCGCGCGATCATCATCTGCGGTACACTCACGAGGTCCAGCCCCACCAGGGTTCCCCAGGCGAGCAACAGCAGCTGCAGCTCGAGGCTCATGTGAAGTCCTCGAGCGGCACCGGGACGGCCGTCGGGACGTCCTGGGCGGTCACCTGGACTCCCCGGGCCGCGAGCTTCTTGAGCTGCGCGGCTTCCGCGTCGCTCAGGTAGACGTAGCGCAACCGCTCCGAGCGTCCGGGGCGGTGGTGCACGCCGCCCACGTTGACGCGACTCACGCCGTGGCTGTTGGCGGTCAGCGCCGCGAGGGTGTCGACATCGCCCGCGACGAGGATGCCGACGCGGGGATCACGCTCCCAATCGGCGAGGTGCTGTCGCGCTTCTTCAGTCGAGGCGAACACTACCTCGATCTCGGTCGGGACGCCCATCCGGTAGAGCTCCTGCTCCCAGGCGCTCGACCGGACGGCGTCGTCCACCAGCACGATGAATCCCACGTTCAGCGGCTTCCCCCAGCCCACGACCACCTGGCCGTGGATCAGTCGATCGTCGAGGCGATACAAGGCGATGCTCATGCCGCCGGAGTGCGGATGGCGCGGCTCCCGGCCTCGGCCGCGCGTCGCGCTGCGTCGGCAGGCGAGAGATCACGGTGGAACACGAAATCGAGGAGCATCGCGAGGTTCACGCCCGTAACCACCGCTACGTCGGTCTTGCTGCGGGCGAGCCGCACCGAGCTCGTGAGGCACGAGCCGCCCGGCAGATCGACGAACAGGACGGCCGGCTTGTTGTCGATCGCCTGCGTGAGGCGCTCGGCGAGGGCTCCCGTGTCGCAGCCGTCGTTCGACACCGGGACGAGCGCGTCGCGCACGCCGGTGATCACGGTGACCGCCGCGAGCAGGGCCTGCGCGACGGCCGCGTGCGAGACGATGACTCCGCGTAGTGGCTCACTCATTGTCTTCCTCGAGATACTCCTGGAGCTGGCGACGCTCGGCGAGGCGTTTGAGCAGCCGATCGTTGAACGATCGCGCCGAATCCACGCCGCTGTAGCGCAGCAGGTGGTTCATCGCGACCACCTCACAGACCACGGTCAGGTTCTTGCCCGGGTTGAGCGGCACGGTGACGAGGGGCAGCGTGATCTCGAGCACCTGGGTGGTTTGGCCGTCGAGCCCGGTGCGATCGTACTCGCGCGTCGCCTCCCAATCCTCGAGCTGCACGACCACCTCGATGCGCTTCTGCTGCCGCACGGCACGGATGCCGAACAGCGCGCGGATGTCGATCAGCCCCACGCCGCGGATTTCCATGTAGTGCTGGGAGAGCTCGTGCCCGCGACCAATCAGCACGTCATTGCCTCGGCGCGTGACGTGTACGACGTCGTCCGCGACCAGTCGATGGCCGCGCTCCACCAGATCGAGCACGCATTCGCTCTTCCCGATCCCCGAGCGGCCGAGGAACAGCAGGCCCACGCCGAACACGTCGGCAAGCGACGCGTGCATGGTCGTGGCGGGCGCAAAGGCGTCGTCCAGGAACGGCTTGAGGCGACGGTAGAACTCCGCCGTCTTGAGTCGGGTCCGGATCACCGCCACCCCCCTGGTCCGCGCCAGCTCGACCAGCTCGGCCGGCGGCTCCTGCCCCTTCGAGATCACGACGCACGGCAGTTCGAACTGGAGCAGCGTCTCGAGCGCACGACGGCGCGCGGCGGCGTCCAGGGACGCGAGGTAGGTGACCTCGGTTTCGCCGAGGATGTGGATGCGGTTCGCCGCGAAGCGCTTGGTGTACCCGGCGAGTACGAGCCCGGGGCTCGACGCCTCGGGTGCGGGAATGTCGCGGTCGAGCCCCACGTCTCCGGTCAGGGCCTCGAGCTGCAAGAGATCGCCCCTGCGCTCGAGCAGGTCGCGCACCTTGGGCTTCGTCACCGGGTGGGGTCCTTGTCGAGCTGCCGCCGCACCTTGGCCACCGCGAGGTCCAGCGCGGTGCGGTGGTCCGCCCCGCGCGCCGTCCCCACGTGCACCGCCCCGCGCGCGGTGTGCAGCCGTACTTCCACGGTCGGGCGCCCGTTGTCGGCAACGAACACTACGCGTCCATCATGCGGCCGCGGCGCGATCCGCGCGAGCCGCTCGAGCCGCTCCCGCGCCCGTGCGCGCAACTCGTCGGGAATCTCGCAGTGACGTGCCGTGATGGTGATTCGCATCGTTCAGCCCCCCTGAGCGATGACCCGTTGGAGATGCGCTTCGGTCGCCCGGGCGGCCTTCTCCCAGGAGAGCCGCTCCGCGAAGGCGCGGGCGGCGCGACCCAGCCGCGCTACGAGCGTCGGATCGACGGCCAGCGCCACCATCCGGTCCGCGAGAGCGCGCCTGTCGCCGTGCGGCACCAGAAAGCCGGTCTCGCCGTGCCGCACCGACTCGCGCAGGCCGGGACTGTCGGACGCGAGCGCCGGCGTACCGCACGCCGCCGCCTCCACGTTCGAAATGCCCCACCCTTCCTTCGGGCTCGCCAGCACCACCGCCCACGCCCGACGCAGCAGCCGCCGCTTCTCGGTCTCGGACACGAACCCGAGGAACCGGGCGGCTTCGCCGAGGCCCAGGGTCCGCGCCAGTCGCTCGAGGCGCGCCCGGTCGTCGCCCCCTCCGGCGATCTCGAGGACGAGGTCGGGACGCGCCCGGCGCGCGACGGCCAGTGCCCGGAGGGCAATCTCCACTCCTTTATAACGCTTGAGACGCCCCACGTACAAGAACGTCGGTTCGCGGGCTCGCGGCTCGGCGGCGTCCGGAGCGTACCAGCTCGCATCGACGCCGGGATAAATGACCTCGATCCGCTCGCGGGGCACCCCCCGCCGCACCAGGTCGTCGCGCGTGCTCTCCGAAATGGCGTGAAACCACGCGCGCCGATACGCCCACGGGATCGGCCGCTCGGCTGCCCACACCACGCTGGCGATCGGCCAGCTCGCTTCGCGGAAGGCCGTCACGCCGAAGAGATGCGGCACGAGAGCGCAGAACGGCCGGTCGGTGAGCACCGGGAGGAACAGCGGGAGCTTGTTGATGTCCTCGACCACGACGTCGTAGCGGTTCGCCGCCAGCAAGCGGCGCACGGCGCCGTGCGCGCGCAGCGCGAAGGTATATCGCCCGCCTGAGCGATGCACGCGCAACCCGTCGAGCTGCGCTTCGCGCGGGGCCCCCGGCCAGCCGCTCGCCACCAGGTCGATGGCGTGGCCGCTCTGCGCCAGGCGACCGAAAATCTCGTGCAGGTGCGTCTCGGCGCCCCCGGCGTGCGGATTCTCGCGGTCGTTCCAGTTGACGAGCAGAATTCTCACAGCGCGCCGAATTCCCGCGCCACGGCGTCGAGCACGCCGTTCACGAACCCCGGCGCCTTGGCGCCCGCGAACCAGTGGGCCAGCTTCACGGCTTCATCGATCACCACCCGCGCCGGCGTCGATCCCTCGGCGAGCTCCGCGAGCGCGAGCCGGAGGATGTTGCGCTCGACCACGCCGACGCGCTCGAGCCGCCAGTGCTCGGCCGCGTCCGCCACTCGGGCGTCGAACTCGGGAAGCCCGGCGATCGCTTGGGCCGCGAGGTCCGCGCCGCGGTCATATCCCTCCGGAGGGCGCCCGTAGGCCGCGGCGAGCCGGCCCACGACAATTTCAATCGATGGGCGGCCGGACAGGTCCCAAGCGTAGAGGATTTGCAGCGCGCGGGCGCGGGCCTTAGTCTCGGGGCGCTGCACGCGTGAGCTGGTCCAGGACGTCGGCCGTCGTGAGGGCCGCGTCGACCGCCTCGTAGCCCTTGTTGCCGGCTGCTCCGCCGGCCCGGGCCAGCGCCTGCTCCAGCGTGTCGGTGGTGAGGACCCCGAAGCCCACCGGGAGGCGGTGTGCCAGTGCGACGTTGCCGAGCCCGCGCGCGGCTTCGCCCGCGAGGTACTCGAAATGGGGCGTTTCCCCGCGCACCACGCACCCCAGCGCGACCAGGGCGGTGTAGCGCCCGCTCGCCGCCGCGGCTTCGGCCGCCACCGGCAGCTCGAACGCACCCGGCACCCAGATCACGTCCACCCGCGCCTCCGGCACACCGTTGTCCCGGAAGCACTCCCGCGCGCCGTCCAGGAGGCGCGCGGTGACCAGCTCATTGTAGCGGCTGACGAGGACGGCCACGCGAGCTTCTCGCGGCGCGCGCGGCGAACCCTGCATCTCGGCCACGGTCAGTGGGTGAGCAGGTGGCCGAGCTTGTCCCGCTTGACGTCCAGGTAAGACCGGTTTTCGTCGGAGGCCGCCATCACGATCGGCACGCGCTCGACGATCTCCAGGCCGTAGCCCTCGAGCCCCACGAGCTTCATCGGGTTATTGGTGAGCACGCGGATCGCGGAAAGGCCCAGGTCCAGGAGAATCTGTGCCCCGATGCCGTAGTTGCGCAGATCGGGCTTGAAGCCGAGCTCGCGGTTCGCCTCGACCGTATCGTGGCCCGCGTCCTGAAGCTCGTACGCCTTCAGCTTGTTGAGGAGGCCGATGCCGCGCCCCTCCTGATCGAGGTACACCACCACGCCCCGGCCCTCCG
>WNFW01000668.1_pt1 | contig 24888 bp, 18 predicted proteins | sample 5400131 | NCBI WGS metagenome assembly WNFW01 (sample SAMN13153362, study PRJNA577476) | soil metagenome | isolation source: 20 cm soil or saprolite under grassland replicate 1 | place: USA:California | collected 2016-06-15 | reverse complement strand
CACAAGCTGATCCTGGGCTGCGATGAGAACCGACCGGCTCGAGAGCTCCGGGAGACGACCGCCAAGACTCGTGCTGCGCAGAAGATCGCTCAGAGCAACGCTGGCGGTGGAACCCCACAGGAAGCGGCCCAGACAGTCTGAAGAGTTACCGAGCTTGTCCCGAATCGAGTTCACGTGATTTGGCGGCCTTTTCGTAGAAGCTGATGAAGTCACCAAGGGTCACCGGATAGGAAACATCGTCGGATTCGGTGAACGGGTCCAATCCCAGTGTTTCTTCGAGTCGGGCGACGAGAATCGCAATGGCGAGGGAGTCGAGCCCCGAATCTAGCAGGACCAAGTCATCCGTCAGAGGAGGTAACGTCTTCTGTCCCTGTTCTGCAATCTGCTGGAGTAGCGAAATTACGGTTGACCTGATAGACATTCAATCCTCTCCCAGCTCGACAGGCTCGCCGGCGTGAGTCCGAATTCTAGGTTTTGGCGCATGTAATTGATAGTATCGCGAGAGTGCAGAGCGCGTGTAGAAGTGGGCAGGAGTCTCTATGGCGACCCCTCTAGTCTCGAGGCTCCGTGATGGATTGCGTGAGATCGTGGTTGCGCTCCGTCGACAATACCTGAATCGGGTCTGGCAAATGGATCTCGGCGAGGGAACGGTCATTTCTTTCAGTGCCAGGCTTGACAAGACCAATCCGCGGGGCGTCCACATCGGGAAGTACACCGTTGTAACATTCGGTGCGGCTATCCTGACGCACGACTACGTCAACAATCGTGATCGTGACGTGTACATTGGTGACAACTGCTTCATCGGTGCACACTCCATAATTTTGCCAGGAGTAACTATCGGGGACAATTGTATCGTTTCGGCAGCGAGCGTTGTTGCACGGGATGTGCCGGCTGGATCGTTAGTGACTGGAAATCCTGCGCGGGTTGTCGAACACAACGTCAAGACCGATCACTACGGCGTTCGCAGTTCTCGAGCGACCTGACACCCGCAGGAATCATGCTTTGATGCACGCCCTGAGCCTCTCGGCCAGGATCTGCACATAAGGCTCAACAAGCATGGCTCCAGGATTGACGGGAAGGTCAATGATCTCCAGGCCGCGAGCCGCGAGGTTCGTCCAGCCCATGTGCGGGTCATTGTAGAAGGTATAGTTGCGATGGGGCTTGATCAATGTCAACTTACCGTCGTAAGGCCGTGGCTTATACTCGAAGCCCGCGCGATCATTGATGTCCTCCAGGAACCTCTTGGCAAATGTTTTGCCGTTCTGTCGATGAATGATTCGCGAAATGTTCGAGACTTTAACCCGCAGCCGAGCGGCCTCTTGCTTCGTTGCTGTCCAGAACTTTTCTCGGAAATAGGAGAGCCGATCTCTGCCATGGAGCTGAGCGATGTTCTTCCACTGAAAGCCAAGGAATTGCGTCCAGCGGGAGAGCCTTTCGCCCAACGAATGGGCTTGCGTTAAGCCGTCATAGTTGTAGGTGTCCAACAACGCCAGGAGGTTGACCTCTTGACCAGCCTCCCGCAACCCATGCGCTATTTCGTAGGCCACGGTGCCCCCCATGCAGTAGCCGCCTAAATAGTAGGGACCTTCCGGCTGCAACGCGCGAATCTCCTTCATGTAATGCATCGCCATGTCCTGCACGCAGGTCAGATACGGCTGCTTTCCATCCAGCCCTTGCGACTGCAGACCGTAGAACGGGTAGTCTGGCCCAAGATGGTGCGCCAGCTGGCGATAGAGCAGCACGTTGCCCCCTGCGCCATGGACAAAGAACAAGCGGGGCTTCGAGCCCTTCGGCTGAATCGCGACCAGGGAGGTCCACCTCTGCGAAGCACTTGGCCGTTCGTCAATCTGCCCCGCTAACTGCTCGAGCGTGCGCGCCTGGAAGAGCGTTGCAATGGAAAGTCTCTGGCCAAACTCTTCCTCAATCTGGATGAACAACTGCACGGCCAGCAGTGAGTCTCCGCCGAGATCAAAGAAGTTGTCCTGACGGCCGACCCGTTCGATGCCGAGTGTCTTAGCCCAGAGGGCTGCGAGGGCGGCTTCGACCGACGTCCGAGGCGGCTCGAAGACGCCGCCCAAAGGCGCCCGATCCCTTTCTGGCGCCGGCAGGGCCTTCCGGTCGATCTTCATGTTCGGCGTCTGGGGAAACGCGCCCAGTTCCATCACACGCGCCGGCACCATGTACTCAGGCAACTTGCTCTTCGCATAGTCCCGGAGTACCTGAGCGTCAGGCTTCTGGCCCTCGCGCGCGACCACATAAGCGACGAGCCGCTTGTCCCCCGGCACGTCTTCGCGGACGATGACAACCGACGCGCGCACCGTGGGATGCTCCTCGAGCACTGCCTCGATCTCGCCCAACTCGATTCTGTACCCGCGAACCTTCACCTGTTGATCCGTGCGCCCCACGAACTCCACGTTCCCGTCCGGCAAGTAACGTGCGAGGTCACCCGTACGATAGATGCGGGTGTCCGACGCGTTGGTGAATGGGTTCTTGATGAACCGCTCCGCCGTCAGGGCCGGCCGATTGAGGTAGCCGCGCACAACTCCCGCTCCGCCAATCATGAGTTCGCCCGGTACCCCTACCGGCACTGGCTGGAGGTGCTTGTCGAAAATGTACAGTTGCGTGTTTGCAATTGGTCGGCCGATCGGGATGCTGCGCTCCGCCCCGTTGAGTTGATAGCTCGTGGACCAAATCGTGGTCTCGTGCGAGTGAGGCGGGGAACGCTTCTCCCCCGATCAGAACGGTATTGAGCAAGCGCAACGCGTCTCTGGTGGCTTCGTCGGCTATCAGCATGCCGGCCATCGAGGGCGTGCACTGCAGGTGCGTGACACTATGTGATCGGATCAGCGCAGGTATCGTGTACTTGCCCTCTCGCGGTTCCGGCGCCCTGGTCGCGGCTTCGCGGAGCGCATCGAGATACGTCAAATTTTCAAGGACAATGTCGGCGCTGACGCCAAAGTCGATCAAGCAAGCAACTTCGTCGATGTCGTTTGCCTTGAGCTTGTCGATCATGTCCAGACAGCTCTCGGGCGTGCCAAACAAGCCGCTGGTCTCGAAATAGCGCTCGAACGCGTAGTCGAGCAACGCCTCCATGTCGTCCTTGGACAGGGCAGTGAAACTCGTTTCGCCCACGTTTTCGCCGCGCGCCTTGAACGTGGGGAAGGCCCAAGAGTACTTCTTTACGAGGTCAGCAGAGGTCCGCAGGTAATCCTTCAACGGTTTACGCACGGTATCTCTCACGTACTTCGGAGAAGCGCTGAGGAACGTGTGCAGCATCAACGTCACCTTGCCTCGCCCCTGGTGGCCGGCGGCCGTCCACGCCTGGCGATAGAGGGTGATCTTTCGCGCGACTTCATCGAGGCTCTGGCCCAGCAAGTGCGTCAGTACGTTCGCGCCGACGTTCCCGGCCATTTCGTAGGTTTCTGGACTGCCGGCAGTAGTCACCCAGACGGGCAACTCAGCCTGAATCGGGCGTGGGAGAATTCGCACTGACACGTCGCGACCAAGCGGACCTGGAAAGGCGACGGGTTCACCGCGCCACAATCTGCGAACAATCTCGATGTAGCGGAACATCGCATCTTTTCGAGTCGCATAGTTCTCCGGCTTGAGGACGAAATCCTCCGGCATCCAGCCGGAAGCGAAAGAGATCGCGACACGCCCCTTGGAGAGGTTGTCGACGACAGACCATTCTTCGGCGATGCGGATGGGCGTATGCAATGGCGCGACGACGCTGCCGGAACGAATCTGGATGTTATTCGTGATCATCGCGATGGCTGCGCTGGTTATTGAGGGATTCGGATAGAGGCCGCCGAATTCATGAAAGTGCCTCTCCGGTGTCCACACCGCTGTGAAGCCGTGCTGGTCGGCAAACTTCGCCCCCTCCGTGAGCAAGCGATATTTATCGGCTGGATCTTCACCTTGATCGGCGGAGAAATAGAAGAGACTGAAGTCGATGGGCCGACTTGAATGCGGACTGGGTGGGGACGACGAAGTGGGCTTGAAGTCGTCGCCTGTGTAGATGACCACTTTGAATCCACACGCGAGGGTCCAGAAGATTTCCAGTACTGAGATGTCGAAAGAGAGACTTGTCACCGCCAGCCAGGTGCCGTTCGGATCAGGCTTAAGGCGGGCGTCCATCGCGGCAAAAAAATTCAGGACGTTCCGGTGTTCGACAATCACGCCCTTCGGTTTGCCCGTGGATCCGGAGGTGTAAATGACATAGGCTACGTTGTGCGGCGCGACGCCGCTGTCGAAATCCTCAGGGCTTTCCTGCGCGATGGCCGTCCAATCCACGTCGAGCCGAACGGTCTGTCCCGCATATGGCGGCAGGAAGGGCGTCAGGCTGTCTTGCGTTACTAACACCGAGACTTGGGCGTCCTCGAGCATGAAGCCGAGGCGCTCCTTGGGGTAATTCGGGTCGAGCGGCAGGTATGCGCCACCAGCTTTGAGAATTCCGAGCAACCCCACCACCATCTCGACTGAGCGCGCCATCGAGACACCCACCAACACCTCGGGGCCTACATTGAGCTTGCGCAGGTGCCGTGCAAGTTGGTTGGCCCGCTCGTTCAGTTCGCGGTAGGTCAATGCCACGTCCCTAGCGACGACGGCAATGGCATCCGGCGTTCGCTCCACTTGCCGAGCAAACATCTGGTGAACAGTCGAATCGGTGGCAAAAGGAGTCTCTGTCCCGTTCCACTGGTGAAGCACCACGCGCCGTTCGGTCTCGCTCAGGAGAGGAAGGCTCGAGACAGGGAGGGGCGGATTAGTGACAAGACCAAGGACGAGCGTTGTGAACTGGCGCTGCAAGAGCTCGACGTTAGCCTCGGAGATTGTCGCTTGACAGAAGACCCAGCGACATACTCTGCCGTCTCTCGGGATCAGCAGGCAGAGGTCAGAGCCGGGCTGGGGCTCACAACCGTCCAGCGTTTCGACAACATGTACACTCACGCCAAGAAGGCGTGACAGGCCCAGGGCCGCGACGGACCGAAGTTCAGGATAACGGGCGAACATGTCGAGACAAAAGGTGTCATGACGCCGCGCGAGCTCAACCTGGGCACGCACGCTTTCATGGACGCAGGCGAAATCAGCCGACGCATCGATCCGCACCGACAGCGGAACTTCCGGGCTGAACAGCGGTTCAAGTCCGGCTACGTCGTTGGAGAGTTCAGGCAACGCCAGACCGAGGTCGAATTGATACTCACCGGTCAGCCGCGCCACATACAGCGCAAATACGGCGAGCAGAACTTCGGCCGGGTTTGACTGCGCGTGGTTCGTCCGGATCCAGCCGAGCACCGACTCCGGAATCTCCATGTCTCGAAACGCGAAGCGGTCGCTTCGCTCGGCCGTCGACGACTCACGGTAGGGCAAAGAGACGGGGTTCAGCCTTTGTAGGCTGCGCACCCAGAACGACTCGTGCCGGCAAATCCTTGTGTGGAAGGCGGAGATCCGTTGACGTAGTGGAGCATCAAGCTCGGGCAGTCGTGTGCCGAGCGTCAAGCCAAACTGCTGGATTGCGTGCCGTAGCGGCAGGGGCGTCCCGTCGAGTGTGAGCAGTTGGTGGATCCGCAGGCTCCCCGCGCCCGTTGCCACCTGGATGTTATCTGCCTCGATAGCAGTGACGGTGCCGACTGGTGCCGCGGTCAATGATTCGACCACCTCAGCGTGCGGGCATAGGACGAATTCGTCTCGTAGCATTATCTTTGCCCGCCCCATGGGGTTGGGATATGGCCCAAACTCGAGCCCGCGTACGAGCGCGGTAAGTTCGGCGGCGGGCTTTTCCCACAGCAGGGCGCAGGCGGCGGGCGGGCGCTCGTACATGCCGAAGTAGGTACGTTGGGACAGGTCCTGTTCGAACGACTGACAGCGGCCACTCTCGATCTCTTGGACCAGCTCGGCGAATGATTGCATGCCTGCTTCGAAGCATTTCGTGTTGAGCGAATAGGCCGTTTCGTCTTTTGCGATCGGGACGGACTGCTGCTTGAGAATGCGGCCCCCGTCCACAAGGTCGCTGATCTCGTGCCACGAGACGGCATGGGACCGCTCGTTGTGAATCAGTGCCCAGGAGGTGGCATGCACGCCCGCGTAGCGGGGCAGCGGGCCGTCGTGGAAGTTGATCGTGGACCGCTGCGGCAGAGCGACAATCTCCTTCGAGAGGATACGCATATTGGCGATGCTGAAGAGATAATCGAATGTCCGCCCCTTGAACGCGGCCAACACATCTTCCGCTGGGTCCAACAGCCTGACACTCCGTTCTCTGGCCCAGTCAATGATCTCGGGATTTGAGGTCACGATCGCCGTAACCTCGTGCCCTCTGCTGATGAGGATGTCAGAGCATTGAACGGTGAGGGCACCCTCACCGATCACAAGACAGCTGAATTGACTATGTCCGGGCCTTATCTCCCCCGGAGCTCTCAACGCCGGCCGAATCGGCCGCGGAATGGCACGCCTGAGCAGGTCGTAGATTTTTCTCAACATTCTAGTTACACAGGACGGAGATGAGGTCGCTAAACCTCAGGACGTAGCCGTGCCCCACATGCGTCCTCGCCGCCGTTCATGCTGTTGCAAGAGCCACAGGAGCGGCAGCAGGATTACGAGGGCGAGAAGAAAGAATAGAATCCCGCCCTGGTGATGGAGGCTGCCTGTGAGGAAACTCGGATCAACATAAATCGAAAGAAGCGATAGTGTCACAATCCGAATGCCGTTCTTAACGATGAGGAGGGGAATCGCGGCCAGGGTGAAGACGGCTTTCGTCCAGGCGGACCGGAGGAACAGATGGCCGGCGAGCAGGCTGGTGATCAGCAGCGCCAGACTCGAGCGAATCCCACTGCATTCTCTAGCGATTTCGATCGTGACCCCGGGCAAAGCGAAGACGAACCCGGTTCGAAACACGGGAACACCGACCAGTTGGAACACCGCATAGGAGACTTCCGCCGAGCCTTGCTGTAGCCAGACGATGACCCGGTTTAACAAGACGTCGGGTATCGGAGCCATTAGGAAGAGGAACAGCAAGGGGAACATGGCCGCCCGGAATGCTCGGAGACCATAACACAGAATGAATCCACCAACACACATGGCCACCACTGAGACAGTTGTGATGAAGAGTTGGTCATTCTCGCTTGACGAAACGGAGTATGTGTGCCCGAGCCAGTTGAGGAGGGCGCCTGCGACGAGCATTCCCGGGCCCGCCCGCCAATTTGTCCCGACGCTGGAAAAAATCCTTTTCCTGTCACGTACGAGGAGAAACGCGCTGACCACAGGAACCAGGAGAATATGGGAATACTGCTCCTCTTGCAGAGAGAACCAAAACAGCATGCGAAGGGGCACCCAGAAGACCGCCAGCGTTAAAGCGACAACGAGCGCGGCGGAGACACTTCTCGCCGTTCTCCACCGCGAGACGTCCGAAGAAGTACCAGGCTCTCGTTCCCGCGTTTGAGCTTCTGGGACGAGAAACATCCTGTGATCCCCCAAGCTCAGTTCGGCTCTTCAACAGTGAAGGCAAGGTCGTCGCCACGAAGGGTCGCAAAGGCCAGCCGAGCACGCTGGTGGCCTATTCCCTCGACCCGCCAGCGGCCTCCATCACCCACGATCTGCATCTGACTTCGCTCACGCCACCAACGATCCACCTCACCGGGCAGAGCAATCCACAATGCTCGCTGGTCGCGCATCTCAGCGAGATGTTCCAGGAGAGCCTGGTAGACTGCCCGCGCGCGCCTCTCGATGATGTAGTCGGGATGGACAATGAAGCTAGCAAGGCCGTGGGTCTCTGCGATGAAGGCGAGTTGTCGCTTCCATAAATCGGTCGAGTAGTCGTTCAGAATATGGAACAAAGAATAATCCTCAATGGTGGTGAGCGGCAGTTCTAGCAATTTCCCAATAAAGAAAGGCATCTGACTGCAACAGCCACCTCGTTGCGGTTCCAGATGCGCCACGCTCGGCACCGACATATCGTAGGAGAAGTCGAGGGCGCCGTACCAGGCCTGGTTGCGAAAGAGGCCGCCGGAACGGAACCCGAGGGCGCCGAACTGCCGACCGTATTCGTTAATCTGTTCTGCGCGGCGCAGGAACAGCTCACGACTCGAAAAGAGTCGGCCGTCGTGATTGAAATCATGAACGTTGATCTCGAATCCGCGGCGCCGCATCTCCTCCAAGAGAGTCTCTGGAACCGGATACCGGTCCTCTGGCACAATCTGAAACGACGCCCTGACGCCCGCCGACTCGTCGAGATCCATGAGCTTCGAGCAGAAATCCCTGCCGGCTAGATGCTCGACATCGTGCGTCATGACGGCGCAACTGGCCGCTCCATCCGGCCAGAACCAGATGAACGGTACCCGGTCGAGACCTTGGGCCTTCATGACGAACACCAGCAGCCGTTCGAGGATCCGTTCCACGGTTCGATCGACAGGCCAGCGTGGAAAGAGGATCGTTTTCCAATCCCGGAGATGCGCGCGCTGTAGGTGCTTGCGCACCGCGACCGGCAGGAATGGGCGGAGCCAGTAGTACACGCTTCTGATCAGTGGGTGGGCACCGAGTGGGGTTCGTTGCCCGGGCCCATCTTGAAGGTAACGCTCATAGCGCAGGTTCTCAATGACCTCATTGGGATCGAGCGGGAGCTGAATGAGCGCCCCGTCGGCCCTGGCATCTCCGAAGACGTCATAAAGGGGGTCGGTGACCTGTTTGGTTCGAGGTCCCGACACGGAGTTTCCGTAACAAACGGTGCCTGTGCCGAACGAGAAGTACCCGGGATCTGCGGAGAGCTCGCCAACAAGCTGGAAGGCCCCCAGACTCTGGTGACAGCGATAGTGATCGAGCATCGCCCGGTTCATGGCACTAGCCAATGTGCTTATAGAGCATCTTGCCCGTCACGACGAGGACGCGGTCGGGGATCCGCGAAAAGACCTTCTTTGCCATCTGCATTCGCCAACTAGGGCAGACGGCCGGGATCGGAGGCGCCGGATACCGCCAGTATGTCAGGTGACATCTCGCCGCGCCCCAGCGATCCTTGAAGGCGATGAGGCCGGGGTTGTCGGCATCCGAGCGACCCAGATCGAGCTCGCGCGCGTGGATTTGCTTTCCTTCCTCAATCGTTTTCCAGAGCAAGAGGTGCATCCCACCAAGCTTGTGGAACCGCTGGTCGGAGCACCCGTACTTATAGATGAGTGTGTCCTTGAAGGCAAGCGTGAGAATGCTGGCGATCGGCTGCCCGTCTTTTGACGCGACGCGGATCTTCACCTGGTCGCCGAGACAGTCCACCAGGTTGCGGAACCAGGCGCGGGGATGGGGGGGCAATTGATGCCGCCGCCGCGTCTGAAGCAGGAGCCTATAGAATTTCTCCAAGAGGACTTGGCTCCGGCCCTCTTCGTACGTGAGTCCTTCGCGCTCTGCCCGCCGGATCTTCCGCTGCGTGCAATTCTTGTGCAGCCTCCGGAAGATCTCCTCCAGCCGGGGAGTGAGATCCACAGTGTGCAGATAGAACGCCTCGGCCGGCTTCGAGTTCGGTGTCGGCACCCCGGCGACGGTGCGTGAGCGGATCTCGACGTAATTCCATTTTTCTATCGTCCCATCGAGCTCGAGCGAGCGAAGCAGGAGCGCGAGATCGTCGGGGCTATCGACCAGTGCCTCGCAGTGGTCAGAGAAAGGTAGCGAGACAAGTCGCCGACCTGTGAGAAGGCTCTGCACTCGGCATAGAACGAGACCGTTGGTAAGTTCCAGGCCAGGAGGAGTCGTCGTATAGGCTACGGGCACATATCCGTAGGTGCGCCGAAGCGCCTGGAGCCAGCCTGGCGTGTGAAATATGGAGGCGCGAGGATGTCTCTCGACAAACTCCGCCCATCGTGGATCCGCAAGCGGATCGATCCTATAGGTCGGCGTCACGCGCTTTTGTCCTAGCTCTTCGCGACAATACACGATATCGGGAGCAGAGGGAACTTCCGCCCGCTCAAACTGCCTGGAACAGCCGCCGGTAGGCTTCCACGAGATTCCGTGCCGAGTAATGCCAGGCCAGTTCTGTCTCGATGCGTCGGCGCGCGAAGACGCCCATGGCCTGCCGCCGCGCCGGGTCATCCATAAGTTGGGCGACGGCGCGCGCGAACTCGAGCTCGTCGGAGGGGCGTGCGTACATCGCCGCCGCCTGCGCCGTGAAGCGATGCTCCGGCAAGTCGAAGGCGACGATTGGTTTTCCCTGGGCCATGTATTCCAGCATCTTGGTCATGGTCGAGCGGTCGTTAAAGGGATTCGATGGGTCCGGATCCACGCAAATATCGGCACTGGCGATATACCGTAGGAGATCAGCATCTGATACCCAGCCAGTGAACCAGACGTAATCGTCGAGGCCAAGCTGCGTCGCGAGGCGCCTGAGGCTGGGCTGTGCACTCCCAAGACCCCCGATCAGAACGCAGAAAACGTCCCTCCTTCCCATGTCATAAACGAGATGGTGCAACGCGCGTAGGAGGTAGTCCACTCCGTCCTGAAACCCCATGACACCGACATAACCGATGATCGTCTTGCCCTTCTGCCGCAGGCCTGGGTCCGGCTCGATCACCTGCCGGCTGTTCAGCTCAGGCCCATTCCGGACGATGGTGATGCGCTCCGGGCGAACGCCACCACGCTCCATCTCCATCGCCCTGTACGACTCGTTCGTGGCGATTACGTGGTCGGCGTAGCGCAAGGAGAGCTTCTCGAGGACAAGGAGCCCGAAGTGCGTTAGACGGTTGCCTCTGCCGGCAAGCCGCGCGTAATACAGCTCAGGAACCAGGTCGTGGTGGTCGTATACAAATCGCTTGCCCAGCAGTTTGTAGGCTGCCGCGATAAACACAAGGGTGTCCGGCGGGTTGGCGGTATGAATGACGTCAAATCCCTCGCGAAGGTATACGAGCAGGGACAGAACGAACATCGCCACCGCCGAATAGCCATACTCGAACAAGTAGCCCACGACGCTGCTCGCTTCCGGCAGCGACGGATACCGGTAGGCGCGCACTCCGTCGATGGTCTCGCGCCATGGCTGTCCCGGCCGCGCAGGGGAGATGACGGTGACTTGGTATCCGGCTTCAGCCAGTGTCCTGGCCTCGCGGCGCACACGAGCGTCTTGGGGGTAGGGGTTGTTCTCTACGAGCATGAGGACGCGCCGACTGGCGGGCGCGTCCGCCATGTCAGTCTTGGCCTGCATCGGCTCGGCCACGTGAGCATTGTGCGATCCGCGGTTCGAGGTCACCTCGATTGGCCTCCTGGTAGGATCATGCGTGCAGCGGGGCTGGCGGGCTAGCGATCCGCTGATTTCGGCTCATCACGGGTTCCATGGTACCCCGTGGTGAGCCCAATGAGATCGATTAGGATTTGATCCGCACGCAGCAATTCCGGCACCCGGCGAAAGGCTGCCGTGCCGTTGGCGATGACCACGACCTCAGCCGTCGCCACGACCTCCTCGACCGACGAGCACATCAGCGAGGCAATGTGCGGAAGTTCGCGATTCAGATAGGTCTTGTTCGCGCCAATGAGTCTGTCCGGCCTCACGTGCTCGTCATAGACACGCACCTGATATCCTCTGCCGAGGAGGGTTTCCACCAACGGCACCGAAGGACTCTCGCGCACGTCGTCCGTTCCAGCCTTGAAACTCAGGCCGAGCACCCCGATTCGCTTGCGTCCCGTCTGCTCCACGAGCGCAATGCCGCGCTGGATCTGCAGCTGGTTGCTCTCCAGGACCGCGGTCAGCAGCGGCACGATCAGATCCTGTTCCTTCGCTCGATGCAGCAAGGCGGAAAGATCTTTGGGTAGGCAGGATCCTCCGAAGGCAAATCCCGGCTTGAGGTAGGCCGGCGAGATATTGAGTTGGCGATCCTGACAGAAGAGCGCCATCAGCTGCTGCCCATCGACCCCGTGGGCGAGGCACAGGTTCCCGATCTCGTTCGCGAATGAGATCTTCACGGCGTGAAATGCGTTACACGCATACTTCAGCATTTCGGCAGCCTGAATGGCCGTCCGCATGATCGGCCCATCCACGGCGACGTATAGTTCCTGGATGGCATCGCCGCTGGCCTTGTCGAATTCGCCGATGACGACCTGGCTAGGATGGTAGTAATCACGAATCGCGCTACCTTCTCGGAGAAACTCCGGGTTCATGCAAACGCCGAAATGCGTCCCGGCGCGCTTGCCTGACCGATCTTCGAGGAGCGGGATCAGTCGCTTCTGCACGGTGCCTGGCAACACAGTGCTACGGACTGCGACCACATGGTAGCCGGGCTTGGACGCCAGCGCCTTCCCGATCTCGTCGCAGACATTCTCGACGTAGTGGAGATCGAGACTGCCATTCCCGTTGCTGGGGGTGCCGACGCAGATGAGGCTGACGTCGCTGTCATGGACAGCGGCCTGGCCGTCAGGGCACACCAGCAGCCGGCCGGCTCGCACGGCCTCTCCCACGAGCTCCTCAAGGCCCGACTCGAGCACGGGCGCGTGGCCCGCTGCCACCAGGGCCATCTTCTGCGGACTCACGTCAACGCCGATCGCGGTATGGCCGTCGTGCGCCAAACACGCTGCGGAGACGCTCCCGACATAGCCAAGGCCGAAGATGCTAATTCGCATATCTATCTCCCCAAAGAGTGTGCCGCCCACGGTGTGCGGCCTTCGATCCAAACGCTTTCAGAAAGGTCCATAGTCCGGAGACTTTGACGATCACCTCATTGATTCCGGCGTCGTCAGGCAATGCCACCCGCCGAAGGCGAAACGGGTCGGTGTCGGAGTCATTGAACCCCGCATCCAACGTTAAGCCGCAGGTGTAGCCCGCGTTTCGAAGCAGCTCAGCCTCTCGGTCTGAATAGTCTCCGTTGGGATAAGCCAGCGCGTAGATCTTCAGACCGTGCTCGCCCTCGAGGGCCTCCTTCGATGCGACGATCTCCCATTTTGCCCTTTCAAGTGAGCAGGCAGGGAGAATCGGGTGAAAGACAGTATGAGACTGAAAATCGACGGTAGATTTCATCTCTGTGATTTCATCCCGTGAGAGAGATTGCCGCGTTTCGTATTCCCGCGTGTCCGCATGCCCCTGGCCGAGTAATGCCTGGACCCTCTGTTCGTCCGGCAGCGATTTCATCGCTTGCGCCTCACCAGCGTCATTCGTGTGCAGCCACCAGTAATGCCTGTGCGTGCCGACGATCCCGCTGCAGAGAAAGATGGTGATGGGGATGTGGTGTCTTTGAATCACCGATGTAAGTTCGTAATTGCTTCTGTGCCCGTCGTCGATCGTAATGATCAGGGCCTTCGGCGGAAGCCGCTCGGTCGTCTGCCTGGACGACGCTGCCAGGAAGTCCGAAAGAGACACGACATTGTAACGGCGTCGCAGAGCGGCAAAGTGAACGTCAGCCCGCGCTGCCTCAAGTGCGTGATACACGACGATCGTCACCTTGTTGCGCTGCCGTATCTCGCGAATGAGGAAGGGTAGCCCAGAGAATCGTAACAGGGCGAGAAGCGCCGATCTGAGGAAGCGCCTCAAAGGGGTCACGAGCATTCGACGGCGGCGATTGTCAACTGTTACAAGTGGGGCGACAACCATACCAGTATGCGAGTGATTTATAATCCAGTTTTTCAGGGTTGAAGCTCGGTCGGGCATGATCAAAATCTATGATGAAGACGCGATCTTGGTCGTAGATTACGTTTCTCGGGTCAGCGCTTCCATGGAGAATGCCAATGCGATGGAGGCAGGAATAACTCGCCCTGATGGCTTCCTTGAGCCGCCGTGCCTCCTCAGACATGCTCTGCCGAAACCGGGCAAAGGCTTCCGCAACATGAGGATCGACATAATCGGGAGGATTAAGGCCGTGAAAGCTTTGAAACTCAGAAAGCGTCACATTGCCACCAAACCGCTGTAGAACCCATTCCAACACTCGTTGTCCGGAGATGTACGAAAAGTAGAGCTCCTTCCGCCACGGTCGAAAGCCGAGAACTCTTGGAACAACCGACAGCTTCGTCGCGACATACCGAGCAGCCACATACTCGCGAAACATCGCTGAGGTAAAACCAGGCCGATATACCTTGAGAATAAGTTTCTCACCGTTGCCGTGCTCCACGAGATGGACGACGGCTTTGTGGCCGTTCGTCCAAGAGGTGATCACGGTGAGCTCATCAGGCTTCGGCAACATAGATGATACGGTCCTTGAACACTCTATGGTCTGGGTTGTAATCCCACGCACCCAGACTGCGAGCACGTGCGAAGCCGGCCGTCTTCAATTCCGCGTTCAGGAGTTGAAAGTCCACAGTTTTTCTTTCCACGGCAGGATCATCATACTCGTAGGGAATCTCGAGAATACATGTGCCTTTATCGGCGGTCAGAGATCTTAGTCGCCTCAGCTGTTGCCTCAGAATTGCCAGGTCATCGGCGAACTCCCGCATCAGGAGGACTTTCCAGACGTCCTTTTTGGAGAGCGAGTGATGCAGCACAGAGAGACAGAGTACGTAGTCAAATGTGCCTCGAATCCCGAGGTCCGGAAACACTCCCATTCTGTAGCGGATGTTCAAGCCGCCGTTTAACGCAGTAAAACTTGCGTACAGGAGACGCCCCAAACTGCTGTCCACGCCCAGCACTGGAGCTGCCCCCCGTTTGGCGCACTCCTGCGAGAAAAATCCCTCTGAGCAGCCAATGTCGACGACCGACTTTCCCTTGAGATCGGAAGGCATCTGCATGGCCTCCCACTTTTTGATACTGAGACCCTGATGATTGCCAACCTCTGTCTCGCCGAACACCTGGTAATAGGAGCGACTGCGAATGAACTGATCGCGCGCTCGAGAAGGTACGCAAGGGACCATGCGGAGCGCCAAGTTACCCGCGCGACGATATATTCCCCCCGGTATCTTGTATTCGCCCGAGCGACTATATTTCATGAGGTTCCTTGGCTCGCACTCGGGGACGCGCCGAGGAAGAGGCGCAGTAGGCTCGACGGTGAAGGTCGGGCCTGACGAGTGACTGCGGGATTGCGTCGCGCGGTATTCTTGTCAAGGATTGATATTCGATGCGTTGGCCGTTATGTCCACTTCTGCTGCCAAGCCTGAAACATAAGAATTCCCCAAAGCTCGATGGCCCGGTTCCGTTTTCCATGAAGGTGTTCCGTCCACGCTCGGCAAACAGGTATTGGATTGAATAGGCCCTGTTGTCGCAGTTTAGTGGCGTCGAGGAGTTCTTCAACCCAAGGGCGGAGCGGGCCGCGGAGCCACTGCCCCAAGGGCAAGCCAAAGCCCATCTTGGGGCGGTCGAAAAGCTGAGGAGGAACATAACGCGTCAACATCGACCGAAGAATCCGCTTCCCTTGCCCTTGATGGATTTTGAAGTCCAAGGGCAGCTGCCATGCGAATTCCACCAGTCGATAATCCAAGAGCGGCACTCGGGCTTCCAGACTCACGGCCATACTGGCGCGATCTAGTTTTGTGAGAATGTCTTCCGGCAGATAAGTGACCAGGTCCGTGTACATCATGCGTTCTGTATCATTCAGCATATCGGCATATAGACTGGGATCTGTAAAGGCCGTCAGATGTTCACTCGCTTCCGGAACCAAATCCGTCGGCCACATCCACTGCGAGACGTGATAATGATGCATCGCCTCCGGTGTGGTTACCCTGAGCAGCTGGCCGAGCTTACGAAATCGTCCGTTTGCGAGGACGTCGATGCCTTTGACCCCTCCACGAATCAGAGAGCGGACGATCGGGGACAGGCGTCGGAGACGGTTCCAGCGTTGGGTGCCGAGCAAATATTCCTGATAGCCGCCGAAAAGTTCATCGCCCCCGTCTCCTGAGAGACTCACGGTAACCGCCTGGCGGGCCAGCTGCGATACTAGGAAAGTCGGAATTTGGGATGGATCGGCAAACGGTTCATCGTAGATCGTAGGCAGTAACGGGATAATGTCGTGTGCGGCTTTGGGAGATAGACACAAGTCAGTATGTTCAGTGCCCAAGTGCTGAGCGATTTGTCTGGCGTGGTCTGCCTCGTTGTGGCTGACCTCAGTAAAGCCAATAGTGAACGTTTTGACAGTCGACGTTGTCTGGGCTTGCATCATCGAAACAATTAACGATGAATCAATGCCTCCGGAGAGAAACGCACCCACGGGAACATCCGCCAGCATCCGCAGGCGGACGGAATCGCGCAAGAGCAATTCCATCTCGGCAGCCGCGTCATGGATGTCACCCTTGAAACGATTCTGGACGCCCGTCTCCACAATCTTCCGAACGCACCAATAGGGTCGCGGGGATGCGTGCTCTCGAGGCGCCGACAGTGTGAGCACATGCCCGGGGGGTAGCTTGTAAAGGTTCTCATAAATCGAATACGGCGCCGGAACATAGCCGAGACGCAAGAAGAGGCCCAAGCTGCTACGATCGAGCGTTCCATTGAAGCCAGGGAACGAATGGAGGGCCTTCAGTTCGGAGCCGAACAGAAAGGTATTGTGAGACCATCCATAGTAAAGCGGCTTGATCCCCAGGCGATCGCGAACAAGTGTGAGAGTGTGTTCCTTCGTATCCCAGATTGCGAAGCTGAACATCCCGTTGAGCCGATGCAGAGCACGTTCTGTACCCCAGAGAGCGCACGCCTCCAATAGAACCTCAGTGTCTGAGTTGCTGACGAAGCGCTGACCCTCTTTTTCCAGGTCTCGCCGAATATCTAGAAAATTATAAATCTCGCCGTTGTAAGCCATCACATAACGTCCGCAATGCGACGTCATGGGCTGATGTCCGGCAGGAGAGAGGTCCAGGATCGCGAGCCGTCGACTCGCAAGCACAATGCCCGCCGTATGATCTGCCCACAGGCCGCCATCGTCAGGTCCGCGATGCCGCAGGGTACGGTTCATCGCGTCGCCCCATTGAGTCATGACTTGCTCTGACGCGCCGGGCTGTCTCCAGAAACCAGTGATTCCACACATTGTCAGCGTCCTCAGCGTAGGAAAGCAGTGATTCGGGTCTTCAGCTCAAAAACCACGGTCGGAGAGAGCTAGGACACCCGCCGCCACATCGGCAGCAGGAGGCGGCGGTCGATGAGGCGAAAGGAAAAGGCACCAGCAATGAAGAGGCACATACCAACAGCGGTGGGCATGGCAACACCGAGGAATTTAGCTACCGAGTATGAAACTGTTATTAGCGTCACCAACTTCGCTCCGACTGCAAATCCTCCCCCCGCGACTGCGCAGGTGGCGGCGAGACGAAATGGGAAGTCCCGCATCTCACGCCATCCGACGGGACCAAATCTGCGTTGTAATCTCACGATCATATAGATAGCAGTGGTGAACGAAGCTAGACATACTGCTATCGGAAGGCCGAGTACTCCGAGCAGGCCAACGAGCACGATTGCAAGTACGGTATGCGAAACCGTAAAGATTACGGTGCTTATGAGTGGAGTTCGCATGTCCATATTGGCGTAGAACAGCGTCTGAGTGATGCTCACGAGCCGGCCCAAAAGGATGTCCGGGGCCATGAAGCGGATGAGAACGCCGGTCAACACTGCATCGGCCCTTGAGAATTCACCTCTTTCGAAGAGCAGCACCACCAGAGGTTCCGCCGCGAGGATCAGCCAGATGCAGACTGGCAAGCCAACGATAGTCAAAAGGCGAATGCTCTCTAAGAACGTTCTTCTCTGAGCTCGTAAATCGTTCGCCGCGGCATGCTTCGCCATGAGAGGGAGCGTTACCCGTACAACGCTGCCTAAAAGAATGCCTGCAATCGCCTGGACAATCCTCGAGGCATACCGCATCACTGTGAGGTTCCCGCTTCCCAGAAACGAGCCCAGAATATTCTGCAGGATCATCGCGCTTTCGCCTAACACGTGTCCAGCCAGCGGATAGCGGAATGATCTAACAATCTCTCGGAGCTTAGGGTCAGAAGGCTTCAGTATCCAACGGTATCGGAAGTTATGCCTGGAAAGCGCCAGAGCCAGAACCATAACGTGAACGAAGTTGCCAAAGAGCATGCCGGCGGCAACCGCTTGGATTCCGAAATGGCCGTGGCAGAGGATAACCACAATGATGGTCAAGATGTTGCTCACCAGCTTCCCGGAAGAGGAGACGAGGTAGCGATGTTGGGCGTAGAGCACCGACTGCAGAATAGCGGCGAGTCCCTGACAAATGACAAGCGCAAAGATAATTCGGCTCAGCCACACTGCAGCAGCAATCGTCTGCGACTCCAGTCCTGGAATCTGGGGAGGCACGATGATCGCGGAGAGAGTCACCCCCAATAAGGAAATTGCTACCAAAGCACAGAGGGTAGTCGTGAGGAGGTTTCTTAAAAGGTCCCATGCAGCAGCGTAGTCATCGTGGCGGAAGTATTCGCTGAATACTGGGATCAAGACCTTTGGACCCTGAATTGCGAAGACACTTGATATGAGTAGCGGGACCGTGAGGGCCGTGAAAAGCGCATCGGTCTGAGAGCCGACTCCGAACGCACTGAGTATCAGGGCGTCCAGGATCAGCCCGCTGACGATCCCCAGTCCGACGAGGGTTGCGGTAATGCTGGCATTTTTTACAATATAGTTCGAGCCAGTGACAAGGAGTTCAGTCATCGGATCACGTCTCAGATTCCATATCCCAAACGCCTGCGCTTCGCTTTGAACGCCGGCAGGATCTTCTTGTAAACGCCGAGGATCTTTTCAACGGTAAGAGCCTGATTGTACTTCGCCATTGCAGCCCGCCGTTCGAATCGCTCGCTTCGTGGCACGTTGAGAGCCTCTCGAAGATTGCGGGCGATTTCGTTGACGTTCTGGGTACAGAGCAGCGTTCCGGTAACCCCGCTCAAGATCTCGCGGACATCGCCAACGTCGGTCGCGACAACAGGGAGATCGCACGCCAGAGCTTCTTTGACGGAGGTTGGGGAGCCTTCTCGATCCGAGCAGAGAATCATCGCGTCAGCCGCGCTGTAGCGCCACGGCATTTCGCGGTTCTCAACACCGAAGACTGTAACCAATTCTGCGGCGATGCCCTCTTCCTTAAGTCGATCGACAGCCGCCTTTGCGAGATCGTACCTCTTGACGTGGCGTCTTGGATCGAACGGGAAAAGGATCAGGTATTTGTCCAGCGGCCAACTCAGTCGGGCTCGTGCTTCGTTGCGGTTGTAGGGCCTGAACAGGTCCAGATCGACACCGCACGGAATCACAATCCCGGGGACCCGTCGGCGCATCTCCTCAGACACGACGATGACCGCGTCCGCAAAACGGCAGATTACCGAGCTGCAGAGACGTTCGAACCGACCGCCGAGGAGATCGCTGCCGTGCAGCGTGATAACGAGCGGAGCATGGAGGCGAAACCAAGCAGGAAACGCCGATAACCCATAATGCGCATGCACAATGTCGTAAGGCGTGCTACTGGTCTTTCGAAGAACAGCAACGGCACCTTTCAGATAATTCAGTTTGGACCGGAATCCGAGAATATTGACGACGTCGACCGTATGGCCGAAACGGCGCAACTGTTCTGCCTGCTGCCATACAAAAGCTCCATAATCTGGCCGCTGAGGGGTGGGGTACATGTTCGTGACAAAGAGTATCCTCACCGTGCGACACTACGCTCGCTATTGGCATTTGCCACCGCGAGCTTGTAAAGCTCTACAGTTTCTGCGACCATCCTCGCGGTCGAAAACTTGCGCCTCAGCCTTGCTTCTCCTGCACTACCCATATGTCTTGCAATGTCGGGGTGATCAAGCAGGTATTCAACCTTGGCGGCCAGCACGTCGGGATTGTTCGGTGACACGAGAAAGCCTGTTTCACCATCTACGACTAACTCCCGTGTGCCGCCGCCATCCGTTGCGACCACTGGCTTTCTCAGTGCCATATATTCCATGATGCTGTTAGAGATGCCTTCCGTGAACGTCGAAAGCACACCAACGTCGAACGTTTCAACAATCTCCTCAATGTTCTTTCGCTGACCGAGAAACTTAATCGCCGTGACCCCGGCCGCCATCTCTTTGCTTGCTTGCAACGTCTCCCCATCGCCGACGGCAACGAAAACAATATCGCTCCTTCTCGTGCTTAGCCTCCGTGCCATCCGTATGAATGTGGGATAGTCCTTAAACCGGTTGAATTCGGCGAGCATTCCGACGGTCTTCATTCCGTCAACTCTGGTGGTTCGGCATGGAACGTGATTCGTCGTGAAGGGTTCGACCCTGGAGAAGTCAAAGCCGTTATAGATAACTACATTCCTAGGGTCTGCGTCCGCAAGGCCGCGGCTCCGAAGACCTGCATAAGAGTTGGCTATTCTGTAATCGGACATCTTGACGAGCAGTTTCTCGACTCTCCAGCGGAGATCACCGCGGGGGAAGGCGTTTCTAATTGACCCGTTGATTAATGGAATGGACATCAATCTTGCGATAGGCATGGCGTAGAACGACGACATCAGGCCGTTGGTGTGGATCACATGCGGCCGGTACTGCTTAATCGTTTGGTAGAGCCTATAAAACAAACCGACATCCCAGCGCACGCGCCGAGTTGCGAAGTCCACGGAAATGGCCAGGCCGGCGAGTTGGTCCAAGTAGAAATCGTGGGTGGCAAGGCAGACGACATGGCATTCGACATCTGATTGGCAAGCGAGTCCCTTGACTAGTTCGACGGCTTGCCTTTCCTTCCCGCCCACGCCCAGTGCTTCTATGCAGATCAAAATTCGCATGCGGTTTAGAGGAGGTGGCATGTAAGTCGCTTGTCGCAAAGACTGCTTGATGGCCCGTCGCTGGATTTCATAACAATCAACGAACCTTGCTCGGAATCAGAAAATAATGTGCAGGGATTTGGCGGTGGTTGGCATATTGATCAGGAGTCGGCCATCCGCCGTCTGGACAGACGAACGTCCGAACGCCAAATCTCGGGAGCCATCTCCGTTCATCAACGCAACGCTTCGAGGACGGGGCAGGGGAGGAAAGAGCAGGCTCAGTTCCGTCTGGCCATATTTTTCAGTCGAGAAGGATCCTTGCCAGACAATGGTCATCTCGCCGTTCATTCGCCGTACCTCTGGCCTCAACCTGTGTCGTGCTTCGCAATAGCTGGCGATTTCGGCCATCGGCGCTACCCAAACGAGCCCCTCTTTTCGCTGGCGATCGAGATATCGAATGATCTGAAGAAGTTCGGTCTCGGCAAGCGAGAGGGGATCAGAAGGATGAAACCAAAGGTGAAAGGCAGCGGAACGTTCGATGGCCCTTGCCACGAATATTTTCACCTTGTCGAGATAATCATAGTGCTTGGCCCTCCGCAGATTCATGCTCTCATAGAACTTGTACACGCCAGAGGGCATTCGCTCGGGGTAGGAAAGCCTGACCCGTCGGTCTCGGTGCCGGACAGCAGTGATTGATAGTTCGGAAAGGAGGTCGTGATACGCATGCCCCATCCGATTGAACGGATATACCAATGATTTTGGAGAGAGACCGAATCGTTGCATCGCGATGGCGCTCTCCTCGAGCTCTCGACGTACGAGGATCGGGTCTGAGCACGCGGGCGAGAAATCTATGTGGCTGAACGAGTGAGTTCCGATCTCATGGTGGACAGAGCTTTGCAGAATGTTCTGGATAAGGTCCGGGGCGTACCAGAGAGGGTCCTGCTTGTAGTTGGTGCAGGGATCGTGCCTGTACCAGTCGCCCATCCACAACGCGTTACGGGGAGGACGGGGCATTTCTGGGTGCGCGAGTCCGTGAGAGAGCCTCGTGCAGCCTTCAAGAAAGAGATGACCGACGGTGGCCCATGTTATGGGAAAAGCGTAGCGCTCGAAGATCTGCAGAAGATAAGGGATGTTCTCTCGTTCCCGCCGTCCGCTGTCTCGGGCCACCTCCTTCGGATGCTGTCGAAACGCCCAACTCAACTCGAAATCCGCGGAGACACATGCTGCAGCGCGGGCATTGTTCTTAAAAGGCGCGATAGCGATACCATCAAACACACGGGGTGGCGGCTTGATACCGGCTCTCAGATTGCCCTTAGAGGCAAAGATAGCCCTTAATAAGGCTCGGCTCCGGATTTTCATTTGATTGGCCGCACCGGGAAGTCTACAAGTGGGAAGAGAACGATGTCTTGGAATGATCCATTTCGATACTCGAGAAATCCCCCGGCAAAGTCGTGTGATCTCGCGAACAAAGGCAACGTGTCCTGAACTACACGGCGTGACGATGCTCTGGCGCCGCTGGCGTGACGAGCTGGTGGCCCGTTCGCGGTACCGTCGCGCGGGCTTCTACTCCGTTTCCCCCAAGCTGACAACTGTTGACCTCGAGTCCCAGACTCTCGAGGAACGTCCGGATCTGCTTGGATGAACGGAAATACTTGTAGTAGTCGGTGAGCCAGTCAAACGTGTCGAGCTGATTCATCTCGTACACAACCTTTGGATCGAGGTCGGGGAACTTGGTGTAGTAGCACGCCGTCGGAAACAACCGGCGGGCAACCTTGTCTACGGCGCGGATCTTCGACGTACGCCTGCGAATCGGGTCGCAGAATGCCGTGAGGAGATTCGTGGCACGCATGGCATTCTCTGGCTTCATTCGTTTTAGAACGGCCCGGATTGGATGCACCATGTCGATATAGTCAAGATGGCTCAGAAGACGTCCGAGCTTCGACCCACGCTCCCGGGTGTAGTGGTCGACGATGAGATGACCTCCCGGCTTCACGTGACGGGCGAGACTGCGCAGCGTTCCTTCCGGGTTCGATGTGTGCTGAATGACACCAAGGCAGACAACGACATCGAAATATTGCAGGGGCAGCGGTGACGCGTTGATGTCGCCCTGCATGATCAGGTAGGGATGAATCGGACGACAGTTGCGGAAATTGGCATCAACGGCGCTGGAGAGGTCGATGCACACAAGGGCTTCGCAGTGTTGGATGAGGAGCTCTGTGAAACGTCCCGCTCCAGAGCCACATTCGAGGACGACCTTGCCTTGAAGGCTCTCAAGCGGCGTGCCGAGGCACCGTTCCAGCCGCTGCCTGGAGTAAGATTTTCCGGTGTATGAGTCGAGCTCGGTTCGCGGATACCGATTCCACTGAAGGCCGAATGACGAAGCGTAGCTGGTTCCGCTCACGAAACGTGGGATGCCGCCGCCAATGGCCCACCGACATCCTTCTGAGCACGTCATGTCGCCATCAGGCCACGGCACCCCCTCGCGCGCCGAAAAACGCTTCTCGTAACTGAGGGCAACGTGGTGTCTTGGACAGACAAGGCTTCCCTTTACATCATCGAAGATTGCGCTCGACATTCTTTCCTCCCGTTTCACTCCTTAACCTTGGATGAAAACTTCTCAATCGAGACAGAGTTCATCTGCGGCCTCTCAGCTCTTGCGGTGCGTCTCATGCTCGCGGTGATGCCTAGGAAGAGGAACAACAACGTATTCAGCGTGGGATCGAAGCGTAGATCACCGAATAAGGCCTCGATCATCGCGACGGTCAACACCCCAAGGGCGCAGAGTGAGAAGTGACGCTCAAAGTCATCTTTCGCGCCGAGATGCCTCCGCACCGTGAGGCACTCGTGGGTGAGACTCGCCAACAACGCAACATACAAGAACAGCCCGGGGAATCCGAGCTCGGCGAACAACCCGAGATACGTGTTGTGATTGCCGTCGGTCAGATCGTTTGTCAGCTGCCGCTCTTCGTTACCGAAATATTCACGCCACGTTGCGCCGAAGTTCCCATAACCGACTCCGGTCACGAAATTGGCCAAACCCATGTTGATGGCGGTCTGGTAGTTCGACATCCTGTAGTCGACCGTGTTCTGCCTTCGCGTGAAGAGCGTGCTTTCGCCGAGCGAGAACTTGCTGCCAATGCCGAGGACGAATGCGATGAGAATCAGAAACACGACGAGTCGCGATTGGACGCCGAACTTGCCGCCGCGTACGCTCGCGATGGCCAGGACGGCCGCGAAGCTGAGCCAGACGCCGCGAGTGTCGGTGAAGTATATGCCTGCCACGGTCAGTGGAACGAGCGCCTGGAGAAAGAGCTTCCACGGCGTCCGCGCAGACAGCATGAGCAAACATGTCGCCAAGAAGACGACGATCAGCCACTCCCCCATTGGGTTGGAACCAACGAACGGTCCCCTTGCTCTCCCCCATTGAATTCCGACTGTCGGATCCACAATATACTTTGGCCAGATAAGGGTATTCTGTTCGTAGTGCTCTAACACGCCCGTCAGAGAGAGGTACACGCCGATGAGAGTGATGGTTCGAAGCACCACGGTGGCTTTCGCACGATAGTAACGCGTGTTTTTCGCGATGAGGTAAATGCCGAATGGAAGAAAAATGAAATTGAAAAGTGTGGTGAGCCACTTGAAACGTGGGAGGCTGGCATCTGGGCGTGTCGTGAACCACGAAAGGGTGCATAAAACGGCAAGCAGGAGCATGCAGACTTCGATGACGCCAAAGGGGCGCGACCTAGTCCGCCCGTTCACCAATGACCAGACGAAGGTGGAAGCGATGAGGAGAAACACAAGACGATCAGGTGTGACGGTGAATAGCACCTTGAGGAACTGTAAAAGCTCGAGCTGCTGATAATCGAACAGCTGACAGAAGAGTAGAGCCGAAATCAGCCCGGCCGGCAGGGCCAGCAGGTGATCTTGGACCGCGGTTCGCGCTGTAGCCGGTCTCACCGCGTGTGGGACCCGGCCCTCTCCTGCTGACGTTCTATGTAGCGATGGTTCTGACATTTGCATTAGGCAGCTTTCAGGTGGATGACGCCATTAGGTGAAGTTTGCGTCCGATCGCACCCAAGGTCACTATGTAGATCCTAATCTACTGCCTGTGGAGTGATCTTCTGGCAACGCTCTCACCCAGACGTCAACGTTCATCAGGGGTCCCGCTCCCACTACCTGTCCCGTACTCCAGGAGCCGTGGCGAACCCGATCCAGCCGACAGCGTGTCAATGCTTCGACGCCGCCTGCCAGAATGCTCACCAAGTTTCGGGTTTAAGTCGTTGAAGCGAAACTGGATTTGGGTTTT
>WNFW01001153.1_pt1 | contig 24904 bp, 20 predicted proteins | sample 5400131 | NCBI WGS metagenome assembly WNFW01 (sample SAMN13153362, study PRJNA577476) | soil metagenome | isolation source: 20 cm soil or saprolite under grassland replicate 1 | place: USA:California | collected 2016-06-15 | reverse complement strand
CGCAGCATCTCTAGCATTGTCTCCATACGCATCCATCGTGAGCCTTTGATCAAGACAAGGTCTTCACTGTGTACCTCGCGTTTAAGCACGTTTGCAGCATCCTGCTTAGCGGACTCCATGTCCCTAGCATTCCCGACATCTGCGTGAAAAAACTGCATATTTTTTTCTGACATGCCAGCCTGTATTGCCCCCTCGATAAAGAAACGTGCTTGATCGCCGATTGCGATAAGATAATCTATCGTTCCAACCAGTTCTCTGCCGCAAACAACATGCTCCTCGGGGGCATATTGACCGAGTTCGAAGATATCACCCAGCACAGCCCATCGTTTTCCTGATCTGGAAAGTTTTGTTGTTCTTATAGTAGCTATCATGGCGACTATTGATTGACGGTTAGCATTATATGTATCATCGATTAATATGCTTCCATTTGGCCCTGGTTTTATTTCTCCTCGTCCCTTTGCCGGTTGTAGGCTCTCCAGAGCATCACAAATTTCATCAAAATTCATGTGTGCTGCGCATCCAGCTGAAGCGGCAGCCAGAGCTATCATCACACCATGAACGCCAGGGAGATGTAAGTGTACGCGCTTGTGCTGACCGGCATAACGTAATGTGAAATGAAGTCCTAGCAAGGCTTCACCTTGAATATCGCTGCCGCGTACATCAGCTTGCTGGCTAAGACCATAATAGAGTTTCTGCGCTCTAGTCTTTGAACCCATGTTGCGTACATGTATGTCATCGTAGTTGAGGATGGCAATCCCCTCTGATGGCAGTGCCTGTACCAATTCGCTTTTAGCTATGATTACGCGCTCTTGACTCCCAAAATACTCAAGATGTGCAGCTCCAATGTTTGTGATAATTGACCAGTTGGGTCTTGCTATCGTCTCACATAGCCAGGTCAGCTCTCCTACCCACTGCGCCCCCATCTCTAGCACAGCAAAACGATGCTCAGGTTCCAGGCGCAGCAATGTTAGTGGATAGCCGATCTCATTGTTATAAGAGGCGAAAGTCTTGAGGGTAGGCGCCAGCCGGTGTAAAATTGCCGCTGCTGCATCTTTGGTACTTGTTTTACCATTGCTGCCGGTAATTCCAATCAGTAAAGTATTCTGCTGTCGTTGTGTGCGCACACGTGCAGTGCTATGAAGTGCCTTGATAACATCTGGCACGATGAGTTGCAGGAAATCGGGTGGTACGTCGTTTGAAGGTTGATTGCAAAGTACAGCCTTAGCTCCTGCTTTCGCTGCTTCAGGAATGAAGCGATGTCCATCAACTTGAGAGCCCTTGATAGCAATAAAAAGGTCTCCCCGATTGACCTGGCGGCTATCATGCTGCGCAGACGGGAAGACCTTATATGGATCAGGTGTCACTGAGCTATGCAGGTATATCTTGTCCTCATTGCCTTGCAGTATGTCATTGAGGGTGAACATAGTGTCTCTATCCTCTACTTCTGTACCGTTGTAGGCGTTGAGCACATTATACCATGCATTTTACTCTGTTTTTATTCAAGGTCGCTTTCTTCGTTGATAGAATATGGAGGCTTCTCAATGGGTACGCGATATCCCCGAATATGGTCACCATTTGTACTGGCCTGTGAGGCTCCTTGAACAGGTGTCATCAAATCAGCGGTTATGAAGCGAACCAGGCGATCGATTCGATCCCAGCGTGCTGGATAGCGATCTGCGAAAAACTTCTCTTCTCCTTGAACGTCATATGTATAGAATGCGTAGTCTTGATCTCCATAACGATAATCTACTTTGGTGTAAGGAATACGTACCAATTCCATCACCTGCAAACCGGCTCGTGTTTGCGAACCTTGACTACTGCTCGGGCGAGTTCCTGAGTCTTTCTGCTCTTTGCTGGCATCATTTGATAATTGGACAGCCAGGCGCCAGATTTCAGTTGGGACACCCTCGGGCGGTGCATCAGCATAGAGAGGTTCCTGTATCTCGGCATTATAAACCAGGTCTCCTGTGGCTTTTGCAAGGCGTTGTTCTGGAATGACATTGGCTCCTACTATTTGCCTTTGCTCCCGAAGATCAAAGCGACGCACGATCTCGGCATGGCGCACTACTTTGCCGGTTCCTCCACAATGCACGCATAACTCGGTTTTCGCTCCCTTGCAATTCGTACAGACGCGCTTGCCAGTTCCACAGGTGCATTCCACTTCGCCATTTACGCAATCGGGACAGGGAACGGTTCGTCCTTTCGAGGCGGGATCAACATCGATGGGATTTGGTATCGGCATGCCTTTCTCACGAATTCCCTCAAAGACATCTGAGACTTTTGCATTGACTGCATTTGTCAATCCTTCAGCCTGTCTTTGAAAGTAGGGCTTTTTCTTTACGTCTGACCAGTCTGCGATGTAGCCACGACCACGACAGGTTGTACAACGGATTTTGGTGCGTCCCTTACAATCCGGGCAAATGACCCAACCTCGGCCAGTACACGTAGAGCAGAGCAGGCGTCCTGTACTATTGCAAGCAAGACATGAAAGTTCTTCGTCCAGTCCTTCAACACGAACACGGCTTTCGGGTGCTTTCAAGCCTGTAACTGGAGGCAGATCATAATCCCACACAGGTAGTAGCGGTTGCGGTTTTCCCAGTGGCCGCCCGACATAGGGTTCAGATATGATTTCCATGCTGCGTGTCTCCCAACGAGTCTGGATAGCGACTTCCCATACCTCGTCTTCGCTCCAGGAGACAACTTCCATGTACGTGCCCAGGTCACGCGCAAGTTGCCAGTTCCCAAGGCTCCACACATTAGCAAGATGGCGAATGCGCTCTTCTTCTATACTCGAAGCATAGTGGGGTTCGAGTGGGGTATATGTTTGCTGCCAGAATTCTCCCGCTTTATCTACGACCCGCTTGATGCGCATTTGCGCTTCACCGGTGCCTTCTATTACCTTACGCCGAATTTCTTCGATACGTTTGTCCAGATCATCTTGAAAGGGTTGCTCTGATGTGGGATTCTGATCCCATTCGTCACCCATATGTAGCTCCTCCCGTCTGCATGACGAAAATGATAAGTGCCTGATTAACAATGTGTATTTCAACATCATATACGAGCATAACCAGAAAAGGGTTGTAGAAGATATTTACATCAATGCCACGATCTCTTCTTGAACTGGTGTGCCGGTTACCTCGACGTCCAGTTCATGCACGAGCAGATTGACTTCGCTGCGTATACCAAACTCTGGCAGGTATATTCCAGGCTCCATTGAACAGCATGTGGAGGGCAGCAATATTCGATTGTCCTGGGTCTCGAAGTTATCAAGATTGGCGCCGTTGCCATGCACTGCAATGCCAATATTATGACCTGTGCGATGCACGAAGTAATCTGCGTACCCTGCATCAGCGATCACAGCACGTGTCGCATCGTCGACGTCACTTCCCTCAACATGTTGTTGAGTTGATAGTCGTGAGCGTATGAAGGCTATTCCAGTGTCACGCGCTTTCCGTACGATCTCGAAAATTTGATGTAGAGCTGGTGGAATTTCATCTCGTGTTCCTGCAAAAGCCACCCAGGTATAGTCGGCGATGATAGCGTCTTCTTCAGGGAGATGCGCCCAGAAGTCGAACAAGATTAAATCTCCTCGTCGAATAGGACTGTGGTTCTCACTCGTTGGTTCATAATGCGGATTACTCGCGTTCGCATTGACTGCCACGTGAGGAGGATCGTTGAGAGCCAATCCCGCGTGTTGTATCAGGGTTGTGAAACGCTGGACCACACTATATTCATTAAGTGTGACACCTGTGCGTAGATCGTTACCCAATGCTGCGAAAAGTGCATCTTTTGCCGCGATGAGGCGTCGTCCAGCCTCACGATGACTTTCCATCTGTGCTTCGCTAAGTTGGGCGATAAATCGCTGCGCAATATTTGCGGAGCTGACGACTTCTACGTTGTAGGAGCGAATCAGTTCCAGCGTTCCTCCATCAACGCGAGACATGTAAGGGATGGCATTCATGGGGGAATATTCCATCGCTATTCGCATGCCTACTGTCAACAGAGCTTCCAGGTGAGATCTCATCTCCTGCCATGTGCGAAAAATACGCTGTACTCCTGGCAATGAGTTCAATACATGCGATTCGACAGCGCTGACAAGAGCAATCGGAGTACCGTTAGCGGGAACAAAATAAAACCAGCGCCGGGAAAAGAAACTGTTGAGAGGAATTGATAGGATCTGGTATGCGATGGGGTTCGATTTACGAAAGTCATAAAAGAGCCACCCATCCAGTCGCTCACTTTGCAGAGCTTTCTGAATTTGCTCAAGATTCATTACAATCTACCTCCATTTTTGTTTCTCAAGGGCAACATATCTCAATCCACACTTGAAGATACCACTGTTACGTAGTATTATACGGTCTGGTAATGTGTGTATCATACTACTTTACGTGCAGATGAGAAAGATGCCAAAGCAGCGATTATCGGAGATTCCCCCTGGTAAATTACCGCCAAGCAAAAGAACAGCAAGTCGCTATTCAAGCAGGATGCGCGCTTTCATTTATATCTTCCTGCTCTTCGCTTTGCTTGTAGGTGGTGCTCTTGCCTATGGCTATTCTTACTTCGAAAGCACTATCCAGGCTCCTCTGCAGAAATTTATCCATCCTGTCAGTCGAGGCAACAACGAACCACCTCCAGATTATAGCGCGATTACAGGAAGACCGTGGAATATTCTTCTACTTGGCAGCGACAACGATAATAAATATAACTTTCCTGCCCTGCTAACTCAGGTTATGATGGTCGTACATGTCGATCCTGATAACAACAGCGTGTATATGGTCTCTATTCCCCGTGATTCGTGGGTATATATGTCCTTAAAGGGGGGAATGCATAAAATTGACCAGGCATTTTTCTATGGGGCTGCTTCACACAATAACTTTGACGATGGCGTTCGGGCAGCTCGACAGACTATAGAGCAAGATTACGGAATTACGATTGATCGTTACGCCTGGGTAGGTTTGAGTGGCTTTGCAAGCGTCATTGATACGCTTGGTGGCGTTGATATCGATGTAACCCATCCTATTGTCGATGATAGCTATCCAGATGATACACGAGCAAATCCTAACGATCCTTTCGCTGTCAAACGTCTCTATCTCGCCTCAGGCCCCCAGCATTTGAATGGACTGGAAGCATTAGAATATGTGCGTTCTCGACATGCTGATCTTGTAGGCGATATAGGGCGCACAAATCGGCAGCAGGAGATACTACAAGCGCTTAAAAAGAAATTGACCACGCCAAATATCATCGACCATTTTCAGCAATTGATTACAGACCTGGCAGGTAAAGTGTATACAGATATGAGCCCGCAAGAGATTTTAGCGTTCGCCAACTTTGGACGTACTCTTTCCAGTTCTGGTATACATCATATTACACTTGGTCCTGGCTCTGGCAATCAGAATTATGGTCAACTTGCACAGGTCAACGATCCTTCGATAAATGCTGACCAGGATGTAGTGATACCACAATGTGATCATATTGGCCCTCTTTTTGCCAATATCTTCGGGGGTTTTGGAATGTGTAATGTCAATGGTGGCTTCTAGGAAGTTATTTAGGGCAAAGGGACAAACAGGGCGGGGCTTACCCCGGTCTCCAGGAATCATGTGCTACAATACTCCTTAATATTATCTGTACAGGAGCAAACTTGATCGAGCAACAGCATGGCAATACGCGTTATATGCAATTCAACCACTTTCTCCAGTTTCCTGATCTGATTCATGCATGCTTTACACGTTTGGGGGGTTACAGCAAGACACCTTATCAAGGATTGAATGTTTCCTATAGTAATGGTGATGATTTTGACAATGTGATACGCAATCGTTTACTTGTGCTTAAAACGCTTCAAATACAAACATACCCCTGTGCTACAGTGTGGATGGTTCATGGCGCCAAGGTTGCTACGTTGGGTGTAGAGACATGGGATGATTGGCGCACTGATTGGCCCGATTGGCCCCATCGTTCGTATCATATCGATCAGCACGAATTGATCTGGACAACGAAACCAAGGCGCAAAGCTGACGCTCTGATTACAAAGCATTGTGGTGTAGCATTAGCTATGTCTTCTGCCGATTGTGTTCCTTTGATGTTCTACGATCCTGTAGAAGGGGTAGTAGGTCTTGCTCATGCAGGTTGGCGGGGTACTGCTCGTGGGATTGCCGCGATTACTATTGATGCGATGGGAGAGCAGTTTGGCAGCAGTCCAAACAATATTCGCGCTGGAATTGGTCCCTCTATTGGTTCCTGTTGCTACGAAGTCTCTGAAGTAGTGCGATGCTACTTTATGGGGCAGCAAGAGTTTGATTCCGATCCCATTCATGCAAGATATCGCAAACTCATACGCGAATCGGCCATATTCACTATGAAGCGCAGACAAGGTCGTAATAGCTTGCGCCTTGATTTATGGGAAACAAATCGTAATCAGTTGCTCATGGCAGGCCTGTTACCTGAACATATTGAAGCATCAGAAATATGCACGAGTTGCAAAAAAGAGCATTTTTTCTCTCATCGAGGTGAACTTGGGAAAGCTGGGCGCTTTCCGTCTATTCTGGCATTGCGCCAGTGAATATAGCATTTCGATAGCGTAAAGTCTGCTCTTTCACCTTGTTGCCGATTACTCACTGTGATACTATCGCAATATAGAACTGCGGTCTGGCTACACAAGCACAAAAATCATGAACAACGAACAACCATTAACGAAAGATCACATGGCTGCTAATATTGACCATGTGCGTTCCATTATCGCTGAATCAGCCTTAGGAGTAGGTCGAGCGCCAGAAGAGATTACGCTTGTGGCTGTTTCAAAAACCATGCCTGTCGAACTTGTGCAAATGGCGTATAATTTAGGCGTGACTGATTTTGGTGAGAATCGCGTACAGGAAGCTCTTCCAAAAATTGCCGCTTTTCATGCGCAGGAATTACGCTGGCACATGATCGGCCACCTGCAGAGCAACAAGGCAGGTAAAGTAGTGAGCCCGTTTTATTGTGTACAAAGCGTGGATAGCTTACATCTTGCGCAGTCACTGAGCAGGCACGCAGGTGAGCAAGAGAAACGTCTTTCTGTGCTTCTTCAGGTTAATGTGTCTGGGGAAGCAAGCAAAGAGGGTATGGCTCTAGCCGAGACGTCGGAATTGGCACGCCAGATTGTGGTGCTGCCTCATCTTCAAGTGGATGGCTTGATGACGATAGCTCCTTTGGTTGAAGACCCTGAGCAGGTTCGCCCTGTATTTCGCGCGTTGCGTTTACTACGAGAGCAATTGCGCACTGAGTTGGCGCAATGTTCATGGCAGCATCTTTCTATGGGTATGACGGATGATTATCGTATAGCTATTGAAGAAGGCGCCACAATTGTGCGTATAGGAAGAGCAATTTTTGGTGAACGTCGAAAGAAATAGTAGCTTTTTTCGGAGCAGTTTTCTGTGTGGATGTTCCGAAATATTTTCAACTCGCCGCTCAAAGGATGCAAACTGAAGCAGATGTTTCTGGAAAGATACTAGAGGGAATAGAAGACACATGAAAACTGATGATATATTGTTTGGCCGACGTGTTCGGCAAAATCACGCTTTGGAACATGCGACGATCACTATTCTCAGTGGCATTGTCCCTGATTTACGTATAAGCGCTCGCTCAACCTCTCATGGTTTTACTATCTTCGGCGATGTGGATCTTGGTCAGCTGCGCAGGGCGCTGAATGAAGCACTGTACCGTTTGCAGGCCGGCGAATCTCAACTCGCTATCCATCCCAATTGCGGCACGAACCTGGTCGTTGGATTCACATTGCTGACCTTTGGCACATTGCTTGGCATGACATCTAGCCGCGCTCGTACGCGTGTGGCTTCAACCGCCCTTTCCTCGGTCGCTGGTCTAGTAGCAGCTCGTCCACTTGGTGAACTTGTGCAGAAGTATGTTACGACTCTGCCAGACCTCGAGGGGGTGTATGTGACGGATATCTTTCGGCGCAAGATTCTGGGTTTCACCATTGTCGAAGTACGAACAGTGCAGGAGTAATCTAATATGTTTTTTGGCATACCTCAGGGTCATGGAATAATCTACGGGATTATACTCTATGGCACAGCCGCAATCATTATTGCGATGTTTGTGCGTGCTATCGCTTCCTGGTTTGGTATCGATGAAAGATATGCGATCATTCGTTTTCTAGCGCGTTTGACAGATTCTTTTATTGTGCCAATTCGACGTATTATTCGTCCTGTTGGGATTTTTGACATAGCTTTTTTCATCGGCTGGTTTATGGTTATTACGATGCAACACTTGTTGCTTCAAGCTCTTCCCATAGGCTGGTAGAACTCATGCGTATGCATGTACGCGTGATCCCTCGTAGTAGCAAAAACATGATAGAGTGGGCAGAGGGTGGACTGAAAGTGCATCTAACAGCGCCCCCCGTGGATGGAGCTGCTAATTCTGCGCTAATTGCTTTGCTCGCGCAATGTCTGTCAGTGCATAAGCGTGATATTCAGATTGTTCGTGGCACAACAGGACGCTCTAAAATCGTAGAAGTCACTGGAATTTCTGCCGAGACCGTAGAAAAGAAAATAAAGGGCATGTTGTAGAACTTTGTCATCCTGAGCGAAACGAAGGATCTATCGCGATGGATAGAGATCCTTCGCTATGCTTAGCATGACAAAGGGCTGTCAGTACGGTCCTCACTACTAACACTGACCTTTCGGGAAGCATGGCTGTACGGAAACCAGAGTAAAGAATCTTCCATTGACGACTCTGAGGATCACGAGAGACTTGTTGATTGGATTGCCATCTGATCCAAAGGAGATTTGTCCACTGACACCCTGGAGCGAATTGGATCCTTGGATTGCCTTTATACCTTGTAGCATTTCGCTCGTTGTGATGGACGTCTTTGTGCCTGTGAGTTCATTGTTCACCGCAGTTAACATTGCCACAGTTGCGTCATATGAGAGAATGGTATCGCCATCAGTACGTTGGAAGCCATACGCTCCTGCAGGATGCTGATTGTTCGGATCGTAATAAGCTTTGTAATTGCCGAAGAACGAAGGTTGAGAACAGGCAAATTTTTGTCCTTGACTGCACAGAAATTTCCATTCGTCAGGATAGGCAAATGTGGTAAAGTTCAGGCGTGAAGCCGTTCCACGTAAACTACTCCCATAGCCACCTACTTCATAGAGGGCATCTCCACCCATGATAGGTGCAGTGGCAAGCGGTCCTGATGTTGGCAGATCCTTGAGCAACTGACTCGCATCGTTGGCATAGCCAGCAAAGTAGATAAGATTAGGGTTATGAGTCGCTGCATCGCTGAGAAGTTGAGAGAAATTCGTAGTATTACCTACAGTATATGATTCTGTGGCAACAATCTGGTTGCCATCCGCAGTGAACTGTGTACTGAAAGAACTGGCCAGGCTTTGCGTGTAGAGATTATTTCGGTCAACAAAGATCACAGCCCTGGTTGCGTGCAATGTCTGTTCGGCATACTTTGCGCCTTCAATGCCCTGTCTTTGATTCGTAGGAGCTACCCTGAAAAAGTAAGGCGATATTCCAGTCAATGCATCACTTGATGCAGTCGGCGAAATCATTGGAATTTGTGCGGGACGCAGAACGCTAATGGCTATACTGGCATAGCCGCTGAATGGCCAACCCATTACACCCACAAAAGTGCTGTCAACATGGGAGAGTTGCACGATTTGCTGAGCAACTGCTTTTGTGTCTGCAGAATTACTACCAGCATTTGCAATCAGTAAACGTACCAGTACATTATTATTGAGCTTAGATGCATCATTGAACGATTTTTGTGCGACATATGCACCTTGCAGGTTATCACGTCCAATATTGACAGTAGCGCCATTACCCGTGAGCATTGTTCCTACCACGATAGTGATATATGGATTTTTTGAAGCTATTACTCGTTGGTTTTCAAGGTAGATGAGTGACTCAGCATCATTGGTAGCTTTGGAACTCGCATCGGTATATAATGACACAGCACCAGCGGTATCACCCGACTTAAGCTTTTGTGCTGCCTGTTGTTTGAGATCGCCATTTTGTTTACCGAAACCCAAATCAAAGGCGAAGGTGCCATTACTTATGCCGATATATTCACCATTTGATGCTTTGACCACACCTATTCCGGTGGAGGGTACTGCTACTGTTGGTGTAGGATTGGTAGCAGTGCCGTTTGAACCCGTCCCTCGGTTGATTAAGAAGCCGAATAAAAGGTAAGCCAGCAACCCTAGCAAGATAATAGTGATCACGAACAAAAGGAAATTTCGCCCTACATTGCTGCCACCTTGCCTTCTGGGCGGTTGCGTATATACATTCCCTTGCTGAGATGGTGGTGGAGGTGGGACTGGTGTATAAGGCGGCTGCTGAACCTGAGTCGGTTGGTTTGCATACATGTTCGGGTTTGCATATGGAATGGTACTTGCATACCCGGCAGCCGCCATCGGCCCGGATGTTCCCAGGGTATAGCTGCTTGTATTGCCTGTAACGCCGAAGCGTTTCAGTAAGATGGTGTCCACATCACTTTTCATCGCCATCGCGCTTTGATAACGCTGCGTACTATCATTATTGACCGCCTTGGTGATCAAACTCTCGGTTTCGGGTGAAACCTGTAGGTTCACCGTGCGAACAGGAGGATACGAAAACGGTGCATAATTACGTGGGTCGCGATTGGTCAACAGATGATGCATGGTAGCACCCAGAGCATACAGGTCTGAGCGAGGATCCGCATTCCCTTGATATTGTTCAGGAGGTGCGTACCCCGGCGTTCCCAAAGCTGAAGTTTGTTTACGCTTGATATTTTTCGCTTCGTCTGCGCGCGCAATCCCAAAGTCCACCAGGTGCGCACGTTTATCCTTAGCGCCGATGATGATATTGGCAGGTTTAATGTCTCGGTGTACGATGGGGGGTGTCTGTTGCGCCAGGTAATCAAGAATATCCAGCACCTCGGAAGCCAGGCCAAGTACATCACGTTCCTTCATTGGCTGATTTACGCGATCCATACGCTCTTCGAGATTTTCTCCCTCGATGTATTTCTGCACCATATAATAACGCGAATCTTCTTCGAAGCTATCGGTTACATAAGAAATCAAAGGATGATCAAGGTGAGCCAGGGTTGCAACTTCGCGTTTAAAATTTCGAACATCTTCTTGATACTTAGCAGGATCACTGTTATCAGAAACTAATTCCTTGATAACGACCAGTTTGTTATCTGTACGTTTGTCAGTTGCCAGTAAAGCAGTTCCCATGCCACCTTCGCCAAGAATCTTCGTGATAACATATCGTCCCCCTTGTAAATGAGTGCCAACGGCCAATGAACGAGATGTGCCTCCTACGGATATATTGGAAGTGGCAGCGGGACTTAAAGCTCTACCGCAATTACTGCAATAGCGCACGCCATCGCGATTTTCATATTTACAGTAGGGACATTCCATTATTCGTGCCTACTTTCTCCAATCAAGGGATATAATCGTGTCTCCAGCATGTGGCTACCAGAGCTATTCTTAAGGCAGATTATACTGTGTTTCTGCTCCAGAGTCGAGAGCACCTCGATAAATCTATTCATATAGGATATATACGTAATCATTTTGCAAAAGTTCAGCAAAGCCTGCTTTTCTGAATGCAATAAAAATCCGTCGTCTAAGACGACGGATGCCAAAGCATAGTTAACGACGAGACGAGGCCATCGGAGAACAAAGCGTTTCCGAAGTGCTCTTTTCTTAAGATTGTATGTCCGGAACTCTTAAAGATGTTGGCAACGAAGGGAAATGATGCCGGGAGCAAAATGATTTGCTTTTTGCAAATACTCTTCTTCATTCGCCTCGATCATCAGTTTGTGCATCACTACTACGTCACCATCAGGTAAAGGTTCTGCTGGTTGAAGGCAAAGCTCCATGACAGCACAGCCTTTCTCATAGACCTTGACGAGTCCTCCGGAGCCTGGAATGCGGTATATACGATTATCTATTGATGGGCTGGTTACCTCCAGGTATCCGAATTTGATGAGTTGCTGGTACTGATTCTCAGACAGTATTTCCCTGAGCAATACCTTGGCTCGGCTCTCCGCTGAGAGATGTTCGCTCATCGACTCACGGAAACGCCCAACGCGACCATCCGGAGCCTGCGAGAGATAATAAATAGCCAGGAGTAAGAACAGTAACCAGATACCTAGGAATAAACTAAGGGTTTGCAACATTGCCGCTTACTCTCCCTCAGCCTCCTACTACACGAGGCACCATCACAATCTGTTCTGCTGTGCGGTCAAACTGTTCAATACGCTCTACAGGTTTTCCAGACTCTACTTTAAAAGCGGTTGAGCCACGAGCGCGTTCCTGGTTAAAGATGCGCTCGGCTTCTCGGATTGCCGCTACGGCATCGAGATCGTTGGATTCTATCTTCTCATTATCCCAAACGACTCGCTCGTCACCACGACGGGACATAATCCGCAGCATACCCATGGTCTGTCTCCTTTTCTGTACAAGCTCACATACCAAGTCTGGTCGCTATCTATTCACCCACCATGCATCTGCCTGAACATCTTGCCAACACGTTGGGTGTATAGAATGAGCATAGCATGATTTCATTGCAAGCGTCAAGGGTAATTTTCTCATTTTCCGGTTAAAGAGGGAGTTTGAACGTGAATATACTACCTGCGCCAGGCATACTTTCGACTGAAATCCGCCCCCCGTGCAATTCCACAATCATCTTCGCAACAGTCAATCCTAAACCTTGACCACCGACTCTTGCGGAATCAGCAGTTGGAATTTGATAGAAACGTTCAAAGATGCGCGTCTGATATTCAGGTGCAATCCCAAACCCGCTATCGCAAATGCGAACCTCAACTTGGTGTTTCTCTCCTTTGGTATTGACTGAATCTGTGCTTGCAGTTTCTGTTGGAGTGTTGTTTACACGAGCAGCAATGACTACATTACCACCCGGTGGTGTAAAGCGAAGCGCATTATTGATAAGATTGCGCATTACGTGTTGCATGCGTATTGCATCAGCATACATCTGGGGAAAATCGCTTGCAATTTCAACACAAATTGAGATTTCGTTATCCATTGCTATGAGTTCAAGTTCTTCAATGGCATGACCGATGATCTCCGGTAATCGGATGAGTTCACGGTTCAAACGTAATTGGCCTGCATCTGCGCGTGCAATGAGTAACAGGTCCTCTATAAGGGTATAGAGGTGCTCGCTGCCAGCACGCGCTCGCTGCACAAATTCGCGTTGCTGCTGATTGAGCTCTCCCCCTATACCCTCCAGGACCAGGTCAAGATAACCATTGATTGTATTGATTGGAGAACGGAGTTCATGTGTAATCATTGAAATAAAGTGTGCCTTTAAACGCTCTATCTCTTCTCTCTCTGTCATAAACATCTCTTCAACTGGTCGACATTTCACCGTAATTTTTTAGTTGGTATGGTCGGCTTTTGGGGTAAATCTTTGAGTAGTTTCTATACTATAGCATTGATTCTGCATAGAGGTCAGAAGTATGAGTAGGATTGGCTATAGAAAGCAATTATCGGATGGGTATAACCGGGCGGGGACAAGCCCCGCCCCTACATTTATCAGATGGGGGTTGTTATATAACTCCAAACAGGTGCTTGCTCAGCTATTGGTAACGAGAATATGAAGCGTGCTCCTCCCTGCGGGGCGTTTTCGGCTCTGATCGTGCCACCATGCGCTTCTACAATTGCGCGCACGATTGTGAGTCCCAGACCACTGCCCCCTGTTCTGACCTGGCGGGAAGTATCGACACGATAGAAGCGATCAAACACTCGTCCTAAAGCTTCTGGTGGGATGCCTCTACCAGAATCGGTAACGGCAACTTCGAGTACATTGCCTTGCTGCCTGCCTTCAATGACCACGGTTCCACCTGCTGGTGTGTAACGCAGCGCATTATCGCAGAGATTCGAGAAGACACGCATCAGCATATCAGGATCAGCCCAGGCTGGCGGAAGATCAAAGGCTACATTGTTGAGCGGTTCTACATTGGCCCGCTCGAACTCCGGAGCCAGTACAGCCAGAGTCTCATCAACCACAGCAGCCAGGCGCAACACCTTTGGTTGAGGTTGCATTGCTCCTGCCTCTACTTTCGCCATAAGATGCAGATCTTGAACCAGCCGACGCAAGCGTAATGTCTCACGCACAATAATGCGTCCCGTCGCTTCAAAGTCTTCACGGTCCTGATTTACGCCGTCGACCAGCGATTCACCTAACCCGGCGATGGCAGTCAATGGGGTTGCGAGATCATGGGTAATATTCATAATCAGCTCACGACGCCAGAATTCCTGTTTGCGTAGTTCATCTACATCTTTCTCTAGCCGGACCGCCATTTCGTTGAATGTAGTGGCAAGCTCTCCCAACTCACTTTGCGAATCGGTTGAAACTCGTGCGCTGTAGTCGCCAGAAGCAAGCACGTGAGCCGTGCTGGTCAACTTTGCAAGAGGGCGTGTAATGGTTCGTGAAAAGAGTATTGATACGAGGGCAGCTAGAGCTACTATTCCGACTGAAACGATTAAGATAGCAAGGCGCATCGTCTGTAAAAATGGGGGTACGGTATTATCTGCGGCTGATCGAGGAGTAATGATCAGCACACCTACGACCCTGTTACTACTCTGACCTCCATCAAAGATGGGCTGCACTACAGCCGGGCGCGGGGTACTGCCAGGAGTGCTGCTTCCAAGGTTCACAACAGTTTGTTGTCCATATCTACGCGCAACTGTTACAGCTTTGCTAATCCTGGTGAAGTCTCCTCTTTGCACAGATGGGTCAGCTAGCGCTAGCAGAAGTGCTGTAAAGCCAGGTCCAGTAGTTGCATTACCATAGCGGGGGTAAATGAGCCGTAAAGGACGAGTCATATTAATCACAAGCAGCAAGTACTCCTGGTTCTGAGCATTCTGAGATGGAGTAGCGGGTAATACACTATTAACTGCGGCTGTGAGGTTATTGTTTTGCGCGTAGCTTACGCCAATTCGTTGTGCTGTATTATCGGCAACATTTGTCAGTCGCTGGCTGAGATCCACGCCATAGTAGTAGTTAATCGCGACTATCATACTTGCAGCCAGAAGGGCGGTTGCGAGCAGCACAAGCAACATCGATACCAGGGCAAATCGCCAGCGTATACTCTGCCACCAACGGACCCGCTTGTTTGACGTGGCTAAATTCGGTGGAGTGTACTGGTTAATCATGGTTCTTGCCGTTTCCAGTGAATGAGATTCCCATTGTTTCTACGCAGTATGAGTAAGCGCTCCAACTTCAAATTTATAACCTACGCGCCACACGGTTTTAATGTAGCGATACTCCGAATTTGCCTCAATTTTCTTGCGCAGCGCACTGATATGGACGTCGATGATATGCCCATCGCCATAGTAATCGTAGCCCCAGATTTTGTTCATCAAAATCTCGCGCGTGTATACACGGTCAGGTGATTGTGCCATCAACGCCAAAAGATCAAATTCGGTTGGTGTCAGGGTGACTTCAATGTTATTGACATCAACACGACGTGCTAACAAGTCAATAGTGAGATCTGGAAATTGCAGCACGGACCTGGATGTACTTGTTTGAGAATCACCGGAAGTTTGCGCTTCTATTTGACTATCGACCCGTCGTAAAATCGCTCGCACTCGACTCACCAGCTCGCGAGGACTAAACGGTTTGACGAGATAGTCGTCAGCACCAAGGTCAAATCCCTGGATACGATCTTCCTCGTCTCCACGCGCTGTCAGCATCAAGATTGGTGTCTTCGACCATGAACGAATCCTGCGGCATACTTCAAAACCATCGAGAGTTGGTAGCATAATATCTAAGATCACAAGATCAGAATGTGTTCGCGCGTGCAATGCCAATCCATCTGCACCGTCTTTAGCAACAACGACATCATAGCCTGCATCTCTGAGATACAGGTTGAGCAGGTGAATGATACCTTCTTCATCTTCGATAATGAGAATCTTCTGTGACATCAACTGCGCTCCAACAATTCTTGAAACCTATGCAAATTACGCAAATGTGTTTGCGCTCCAGGAGTGCCAGGCATAGGAACAAGTTCGTCCAGATGATATAGTATCATACCTGTTTGGTGAAATCATTCAACTTGTAACTGCTACAGGCATGTTTTCAAAAATCTTGAGCAAATCTTGAACTTTAGCTTACATATTATTGACCTTTTAGGAATATGATAAGACTGTCACACAAACAGTGTGATCATATGTTGATGAAACATGTTGAAAAACTTTCTTTTGAAAGGGATTTCAAAATAGTATGAAAAAAATTCTCTTGATTGGTGGCGGCTCTGCTCTGCTGCTGCTTTGTATACTCTTCGGGGCATTCTTTGCCGGTCCTCTGCTTGCAGCTGCCAGAAGTGGCCAGACTACATCTGCCTCTACACCTGCAGCCACGAATCCATACTGCCAGCAATACCTGCAAGATCTGGCAAAGCGCCTCGGTGTCTCGGTGAGTACTTTGCAGCAGGATAAACTGGCGGCGGCAGAAGATGTACTGGCTCAGCTCGTGAAAGATGGAAAACTGACACAGAATCAGGCAAACCAGATTAAACAGCGCCTGGAATCGCATAAGGCGTGTTCAGGCAATGGGCGAGGTTTGTGGGGCAGCCATGTAACCATGCAATCACTGAAACAGTACTTACCTGGTGTTGCTACCCAGATAGCACAGGGTTTGCATATCAATGCAAATCAACTCATGTCCCAGTTACAATCAGGGAAGAGTTTAAGTGATATCGCAAAGGCTCAGGGTGTTTCATCTAGCCAGTTGCAAACTATAGTAACCAACGCAATTCAGAGTGCAGTGAACAAGGCTGTGAGCGATGGTAATCTGACGCAGCAACAGGCTACGAATATTATGCAGAAGTTGCAAAAGAATCCAGCAGCTTTAAATCACCTCTTGAACGGGCAATTGAGCAAACTTTTCAAGACCACTAATAAGTAGCATGAATAGACCACTCATCGGGGAGAAAAGCGCCAAGACCACTTCCTTCTCTCCCCCGTCGAATAGAGTAGAGAGGGCTGGTATAGCTAAGACTATATCGGCCCTCTCTATTTAATGATTACATTTGGAAGCAGCACGTACTCATTTTCCAGGTTAAGATTTCTCCACCGCAGTATTGGGACATTCTGGCTAATTATGCTATTCCTAAGCACAGCATGGAACATATCGATATACAATGAGTAAGAATTAATACATACCAGTATCTGACAAGAACAGGTGGGGTTATTTGAAAGACGCAGAAACGCAGTTCAAGCCATCTATTTTTCCTCGAATTGCTGCCGCTATTTTTGTATGCTTACTTATCGGAAGTATATCTTTGGCCCTTGTGGGAGCAGTAGCGCTAATCGGCCCTATGCTCTCACATGGGGACAATGTAGCGCATGGGCACTGAATGTGGACTAACCATACCGAATTTATATACTCCTATCACAAGCTTATTACTCAACTGGAGAAAATATCAATAGAATGAGTAGTGGAATGACAAAACAAGTCAAAACGAAGAGTGTTGATAACGCTGAAATCGTGATTGTCGGCAATGGCATCGCAGGTTTGACCGCAGCCGTTGAGGCTCGCAAACTTGCACCTGACCAGCGAATTGTCATGATTACAGATCAAAATCATCCCACTATCAATACGCCATCGCTCAAACAATTTGCTATTGGCAAACTCACCCGCGAACAATTGCTGGCCTATCCAGCTGGCACTGAACGCGCACAACGAATTCATGTTATCAATGCCCGGGTTGAAGAAATACAAGCTGAGAAGAAGTATGTCTGTCTCACAGGTGGGCGAGGCTTTGGCTATGAGTCACTACTCATCGCTACAGGTAGCGTAGCAACAGGCCTTCCTCAGAACTTGCCCGGGCGAGATTTTGATGGTGTGCTTACACTCCATCGTCTCAATGACTATCTCGATATGCGTCGCCGTCTCAGTGAGATTGAAGATGCTGTTGTGGTTGGTGGTGGCTTTCATGCCATTGAAACGGTTGTGAGCTTGTTATACTGGGGTATTCGTGTCCACTGGCTCATCCGTAGCGATACGTTCCTCCCACGCATGCTTGATCGTCCCGCCTCTGACATGGTTCTGGAACGTATCAGACGCGCTGGAGCCAAAGTTTATACACAAACCGAGGTTATTGGTGTTGTTGGGAGAGTCGGCGCAGTTAATGGTGTCGTTACCAATCAACATCAGTTTCTTCCCTCTCAGTTAGTGTTAGTCTGCACAGGTACAACACCTGCTACTGCATTGGCAACGCATTGCGATCTGCCAATGAAATGTAAGCGGGGCATTCTGGTCGATGATCAACTCCGTACGAGTGTGCGTAGTATTTATGCCGCCGGGGATGTTGCAGCCCTGAAGGACCCGCAAAGTGGGGAGTATGCACCGCGCGCACAGTGGTATGCCGCTGTTCTGCAGGGACGTATAGCTGCAGCCGCAATGACGGGATCTGCAGCGCATGAAGAGGGTTTTGGTGTTCCGTGGCATGCAACGCGTCTGGGTGAGCTTTCCATGCTCACCGTAGGTAATTCACTTCAGTGGCGTGACATAGCCACCACTTTAACAGATAGTAGTAAAGGAAGTTATCGGCGACTATCAATTGTGGATGACAGGCTTGTCGGTTACCTCTCTCTTGGCCCATCGCAGCCTGATGGTCTTGCCATCAAACGATTAATCGATGAAGATCGCTCAATCCGCCATATCAAGAAAGCCTTGCTCAAAGGGAATTTCGATGCGCGAAAATATTTTTCGCACCAACGCACATATGCAGCGCACCATATGGTGCAAACCGGTACGCTTCCTGTGCCTGGTATGCAGGAATTTCCCCTCCAGACACAGCCACATACGCGCACCTTGCCTGAAACGGGCCCATTAGTTGCCTCGGAAGAGGCTGTAACGCAGAACAGAGCAAAGAGCAGTGTAAACACTCATCCCTTATACGATACGCGTATTCATGATGATCTTACGCAACAAAAGACACTGGTGTTCTTTGAACAGAACGAGTCGCTGTTCTTTGAAGAAGGATTTGCCCCAGCGCTGGCTAAGCAACAACGAATGGATATGCCACGTGTTATCGAGTCAACGCTCGATGCGCTGCCAACGAATACATCGCGACGCAATTCTGGTAGCCTGTGGTCATACAGCGATACATTTCCTGCAGTAAAAGCAAGGCCTGGAAATGGCCAGTTCATCATATTTCCACGTACTGATAAGGAAGAAATTGAGCCCCCTCAAGAGAAGATACATCCCTCGAGTAGCCTCTGGTCTTATACCGACAAACATATGATAGTCAAGAAAGGTCATTAAATGCTGAAGACAGGTTTCAAGCCAGGAACTAACTCCGGCGTGATGCTGCACAAAACGGTACCTCAGGTGGCACAAGAGCTTCATGCCTGCATTGGTTGTAATGAATGCCTTCTCGCCTGCCCTGCTGTTACTGACTCAATCACTATCGATGTGCTGAATCGTGAAACGCTTTCAGGCCCCATCTCTCTGTCGGTGGCTCGATTTGCTCGTGCTTGTTATCAGTGTGGTGCATGCGTTGCTCCATGTCCTGTGGGATTGCACCGTGACGCTATGATGATGTGGCTCAAAGTGCGTATGTTGCGCTCTGGATGGAGTGAATAGTGGCTGCAATCAATCAACGGGAACGAGACTACGACGAAACTGGCTATCGCTGGCTCTTCTTTGTTGGAGGAGAAGGATGGTAATGCGTCTTTTGGTTATCTTTCTGGGTGTCGCGGTTGGTGTAGCTTTTTTTGTGTGGTATATCCAACACAGTAATGACGTTTCTCCCGATAGCATTGCCGGATATACGTATGCCATCATTGGCACACTTTTCTTGCTAATGGCGGCCTTTCTCTATAGCTTAAAACGTCGTTCGCATAAGAAGAGAATTGTTGGTCGGCTGCATAGGTCATTAAACTGGCATATCTGTTTTGGTGTGCTGGGCCTTGTGTTTCTCTTCCTTCACTCGTTCGGCAACTTTAATCCTCGCACCGGCACGTATGCTCTCTATGGCATGATTGCTCTTGCTCTCAGTGGTATGATTGGACGGTTCCTGGATCGATTGGTTCCACGTTTGATCACAGGCGAGGTTCACAAAGCTTTGACTGTAATGGGAGACGACCGTATTGAGACTATTTCACAGAAGCTCCAGGCCATTGTAGTGCATAACACCCAGGATTTGCATAGTTTTGCTGTGGTACCCAGAGAAAAATCTCAAGATGTTCCTACTTCGTTGATATCATTATCTGACCCGATTTCAAGCGATTTCCCTTTCATACAACAGGAGCAGGCATTACAAACGCCCTGGGATTTAGCCTACATTTCACTTGAAGCAACCCCCCAGGAACTTAGCCTCGAAGCAAATCAATACCGCTTCGTTCCGGATAAGAAAAGCGGACTTGCGCGACCAGGAGCTCTCATGCCTGGAGCGCAAGAGCATATCTCTGAGCTTCATGAGGTTGAGCGAGCAATGCAGCACGAGCTGTTTTATCGTTATGTCATTCGCTACTGGCGAAAATTCCATATTTTGCTCACTCTGCTGACACTTGCTCTCACCCTCTGGCATCTTGTTTATGCAGGTCAGTTGCTTGTACCCGTGCTTTTACACAGGTGAATCAATGACAAGCAGTAAACCTGGCGCCGCTATTGCAGAAGTGTACCACTTTGTCCTGGATATGAACGATCAAATCCACTTTATTGTCATGATTGACATCGCTAAACGAAAGCAGAATCGGTATCTTCTCATCACCTACTGCTATCAATGCTGGGCCAACATAATCGATCGATTTTGTAGGGTCACCTGCAGGGAATTCGACGATGATGACCTGCCCATGCAGATTGAGGGCTACAAAATGACTTGGATGCGCTTCACTATCACGATTGTGGCCGACAACGTAAGCTGTTTGATAAATGCGTGGGTTGCCATAAATAAGATCGTTGTATTTTTCAGTTCCCCAGGCAAGTAATGTGGAAGCGGTTACCCACAATGCAAGCGCCGCGATCATTCCAACGCCTACATATAATAACCAGTGGACATTTTTTTGCTCATCCTTCTGCATTGACAAAGGGGGCGAAGCTGATTCGTACACTTTGTTGCGTCCAAAACGAGCCTGAACTGGACCGGTTGTTGGGTAATGGAAATCAGTTGTTCGGCGCGTAGGCACTGGAATTTGCTGGCGCGTCGGTTCATTAGGGACATCCCGCGATCCTGTGGCTCGTCGCCCTGTTGAGGTAGAGTTCCAACGGATAGAACTGGAAGGAGGGCGTGGAGGATTTGAAGGCAGGAGATCATCCTCAGCGAGTAACTGATCCTCTACCCATTCATCATCACGCCTGCTGCGCGAAGGTGAAAAAATAAGCGGAGAAAGATCACTTTTGTCCGTCTCGTTCAATTTCTTCGATTGAAATTGCCTGTTGTTGCCGGTCATTCACTCTCCCTTTCTAGTGGAGCCACGTAGAGTGCAAAGAGTCCGATCTTGCCAGGTTCTCGACTGTAGTTGCCTGGATTGACTTGGCACTATCCTTGAAAATAAAACAGATAGCAATCATGACAAAACGGGCGTAACGGTGGCGCCCTTAAAATACCGTTGTCATATCATATCATAACGGGTCAATATATATCATTTCGTATCAAAATTGGACTTATGTTTGCATTTTTCCCAATTGATGCAAAAATCTCATATATATCATATTACTCCTAATCCCCGTTCTGCAAGCAGAGCTTTCATTTTTTGCAATCCCAGGCGCATGCGACCTTTTACAGTACCTAAAGGAATGTGGTATTGTTCAGCAATTTCAGCATGAGTTAAGCCCCCAAAATAAGCGAGTTCTATAACCATGCGCTGTTCGTTTGGGATTTGTTCCATGACCTCGTGAATGATTCTGTGTTGTTCGCTCTGCCAGGCCTGTTCCCATACATCAGGCTGCTCGCTTGGAGGATCCTGCTCATTGTCGGCCTGTAATGGCGTCCATTGGTAGTCACGATGGGCAGATGCGCGTATTTTATCAATTGCTTTGTTGCGGACAATTGCCTGTATCCAGCTTTGCACGCTTCCATTTTGTGCCTGGTACGATAATGCTTTTCGCCAGATGGAGAGAAATGCATCTTGCACAATATCTTCCGAAGCTGTTGGGTCGTGCAAAATGCGGTAAGTCAGAGCATACACGTAGCGATGATAACGCTCGTAGAGCAATTCCATTGCGAATTCCTCACCTTTACAAATTGCTGAAATAAGCTGCTCATCTGTTAGCTCGGGCTTTACCAAAACCCTTCTACTGGCTTCTTGCCTTGTTGCTGCTCGCAAAGGATCTTGCAAGGAGACTCCCCGACTTTTAAAAGGATTCTGAGAGGAAGTTGTTTTTTCGAGCTCCGAAGTTGTAGCTTTAGGTGTTTTCACCAATAGTGATGGGCTTTCAAGGGACATAACTGCCATGTCAATCTTCTCCTTGCATTTCAAATGAATCTTTCTAAATCTCTTTAGTAGCAAGTATATTTGGAGTATATTACCCATTCTTTGCCTGTCGATTACCGCAGGATTACCGCAATTCTACCGGCACTATTGACACATAAGTTACTGAGTCTGATAATTACACGTGCATATAAAATGAGTACATCTGATATACAAAAGGTCGGCATTCTTTGGAGATCAAAAGAGTATAGAGATGTGATTACGTTAGTGTAGCTGGTGGATGAATGAGGATTACATTGATGGATTTTGCAAAAAAATGGTATGTGAGCGACTCTTCACCTTTAAGGAGTCGAGCATGATAGATGTAACCACAACTCTTGAGGTATCGACACTAGGTCGGTTTGAGGTACGCCGAAATCAGGAGCAGCTTACAGGTGGAAACTGGAATCGCCGTAAGGTTGTTGACCTCTTCAAGCTCTTGCTTTCAATTGAACAACATCGTCTTCATCGTGAGCAGGTACAGGAGATACTCTGGCCAATGTCCACCCTGGAACAGGCTGCTAACTCCTTTGGCAAGACACTCTATTTATTGCGTAGGGCCTTGGAGCCTGATCTGCCATCGGGCAAAGGAAGTTCTTCCAATTATCTCCAGCTCGAACATGACACCCTCTTGCTCATCCCAGATAGTTTGAGAATCGACGCCGACTTTTTTGAATCTTCCACCAGGCAACTACAGGCACAAATGCGCAGCCTCTCAGGCAAAGAATCAGAGCGTCACATTCAAACGTTACTCGAAGAGTTTGATTCCGTGTTAGACTTCTACCATGGAGACTATTTACCAGAGGATCTGTATGAAGACTGGACACAGCGCAGGCGCGATCGTCTGCGCCGCGTTCATAGCTGGTTATTGGAGAATGGCGCTCAATTGGCGCTGCTGATTGGAAATGGCCTGCGTGCCTATGAATACCTGCTTGAATTACTCGAAAGTAACCCGGCTGATGAACAAACACATCGTCAACTTATGCTCGTCTATGCGCGTATGGGTCGACGGAGCGATGCCCTTAACCAGTATGTATTGTTACGTAAAACATTAAAGGAAGAGCTACGTGCCTCTCCATTGCCTGAAACCAATGAACTCTTTCGCCAGATCCAAATGGGTCAGGTTTCTATTGATCTACGGGAATCAAGACTTGAAGATAAGCATGCCACAGTAATAACCATAACTCGTGAAGAATCGGTTCAGCATGAAGAGACACCCAAACTGCTTGAGGAGAGTACCAGAGAGCTACGTTTACACGAGAAGATCGACGAGTCAATTGTTCCATCCCCATTGGATCCTGAACGTATTTTACAGGCTGAATTGGTCGGGCGCGAAGAGGAAATCTCTTTGATGCGACGCGCCTTTAAACAGGTCCAAATTGGGCAACGGCGAGTCGTTTTTATCAGTGGAGAACCGGGCATTGGTAAAACGCGCATTGCTCGAGATTTTACACGCTGGTGCGAAGAATCACAGCACGCAAACATTCTCTGGGGTTACTGTTATGAAATGAGCGGACAACTTCCGTATCAACCGCTAGTTGATGCTATTAATGCTCACATGCAAACCTGCAGCCCAGAGAAACTGCGCTCCATGTTGGGAACCAGTGCATCTGATCTCGCGAAGATTGTGCCAGAAATACGTCTTAAATTGCCAGAATTGCCAGAACCAGAACCGCTTGGCCCAGAACCCGAACGCCGCAATCTTTACAATGCTGTTGCTCGCTATTTCAACGCGTTGGCGGTAGAACACCCATTTATACTAGTATTGGATGACCTGCAGTGGGCTGATACTGCCACACTGCACTTGCTGAACTATTTGACAGTACAGGGAGGAGTCAACCTTTCCGGTAGCGCGAGTAGCGCTGTTAAAAACAACTCGCTGCCGTTTTATGTGCTCCTTTATCGTGCAGGTGAAGTCTATGAGACCCACCCTTTGCGTGGTTTGATTGCTGCTTTGCAGCGTAATGGAGTAGGCGAGGAATTACGTTTACAACGCTTGACAGAAGAACAGGTGCAGCAACTCTTGATGAATATGGCAAGACAACCTGTAACCCCTGTTTTTGCTGGAGAGATTTATCGCCATACGGAGGGGAATCCCTTTTTCATAGGCGAAGCAGTTAGATCGCTCATCCTGGAGGGCAAGATCGTATGGACGGGAGAGCGCTGGCAAAGTACTGTGAAGGTAACTGAGTTAGAGATACCGCAAAGTGTGCGGCTGTTGATTGAACGTCGCCTCGTCAATCTTTCGCCCGATTGTCGTGCTACACTCACGCTTGCCGCTGTTCTGGGACGTCAATTTAGCTCTGCGCTACTCTGTAAGGCCAGCAATCTCTCAGAGGAAGTCATTGCGGAACATATTGATAACGCAATTCAGATGCAAATACTTTCTTCGATGATCAGCTCTAACACGATTGGCAGTGATGCAGTAGGGTATCTTGGGCAGGATATCGATCTTGCATTTACACATGACAAGA
>WNFW01001912.1_pt1 | contig 24906 bp, 19 predicted proteins | sample 5400131 | NCBI WGS metagenome assembly WNFW01 (sample SAMN13153362, study PRJNA577476) | soil metagenome | isolation source: 20 cm soil or saprolite under grassland replicate 1 | place: USA:California | collected 2016-06-15 | reverse complement strand
TTCCCCCCGATGCCCGACATTCGCCGCCGCCGCACCGTGACGGTGGACGTGGGCGGCGTCCCGGTGGGCTCGGCCCACCCCATCGTCGTCCAGTCCATGACCAACACCGATACCGCCGACGCCGCCGCGACGGCGGCGCAGGTGCGTGCCCTCCACCAGGCCGGCTCCGAGCTGGTGCGCGTCACCGTCAACACCGAAGACGCCGCGCGCGCTGTGCCGGACATCGTGCGGCAGGTCGACGTCCCGGTCATCGGCGATTTCCACTACAACGGCCACCTGCTGCTCACCAAGTATCCCGACTGCGCCGCCGCGCTCGCCAAATACCGCATCAACCCCGGCAACGTCGGCTCCAAACACCGCGACCAGAACTTCCGCGCCATCATCGAGGTCGCCCTCGCCCACGGCAAGCCGGTGCGCATCGGCGTGAACTGGGGTTCGCTCGATCAGCAGCTCTTGACCGAGATGATGGACGCCAACGCCAAGCAGGCCGAGCCCCGCGACGCCCGCGACGTCACCATGGACGCCATGGTCGAATCCGCCCTGCGCTCGGCCGAGCTCGCGGAAGCGTGCGCGTTGGCGCACGACCGCATCATCCTCTCGGCCAAGGTCTCCGGGGTGCAGGACCTGATCGACGTGTACCGCAAGCTCGCCGCGCGCGGCGATTACCCGCTGCACCTGGGGCTCACCGAAGCGGGCATGGGCATGAAGGGCATCGTGGCCAGCACCGCCGGGCTGTCCACGTTGCTCACCGAGGGCATCGGCGACACGATCCGCGTCTCCCTCACGCCACGCCCGGGCGGCGACCGCACCGAGGAGGTGCAGGTCGCCCAGCAGGTGCTGCAATCCCTCGGCCTGCGCAGCTTCGTCGCTCAGGTGACGGCGTGCCCCGGCTGCGGCCGCACCACCTCCCACTTCTTCCAGGAGATGGCCGAGCAGATCCAGACGTACTTGCAGGCGCAGCGCCCCGTCTGGCGGGAGCGCTACCCGGGCTCGGAGGAGCTCCGCGTGGCGGTGATGGGGTGCGTTGTGAACGGGCCCGGCGAGTCGAAGCACGCCGACATCGGGATCTCGCTGCCGGGAACGTCCGAGGAGCCCAAGGCGCCGGTTTATGTGGACGGCAAGCTCAGAGTCACCCTGAAGGGCGACGGGATCGTGGCCGAGTTCCTCGGAATTCTCGAGGAGTACGTCGCCAGGCGGTTCTCTTAGCGGATCTCCAGGCCCAGTGGCACCTCGCGATCCGGTCCCACTAGCACCACTTCGTCGTCCTTCAGCATGACCCCCAGCGTCAGGACCTCCGAGAAGAAGTTCGCGATCTGGCGCGGCGGAAAGTTCACGACCGCGATGACCAGGCGGCCGAGGAGATCCGCCTTGGTGTAGTGGGTGGTGATCTGTGCGCTCGACGTCTTGACGCCCAAGGGTCCAAAATCGATCCGTACCTTGAACGCGGGTTTGCGCGCCTGCGGAAAGTCATCCACCTCCACGATCCGCCCCACGCGGATGTCGACCTTCCGGAAGTCCTCGTAGCTGATCTGGGTCACGATGTCCTCTTTTGAGGTCAGGAGCGCCCCGACTTCACGCTCCCTGCGGACGGCACAAGGGTTGCCCCCTTGTGAAGCGACTCCAACGAGGGATCATAAAGCTCATGTGGCGGCTCCTGCTCGTGCTCGCGGCAGCGACGAATCTGGCGGCGCAGAACCCGGCGTTACGCCCGGTGCACCGCTGGGGGGCGCCGGAAGTGGGGCTCAACCTATCGCTGGGGCTGGGACGCGGCGAGTTCAAGAGCTTTGTGAAGGCCGCCGGCGGCATCGGGGCCTTTGTCGCCGTTCCGCTCGACCCGGCGGGGGTCCTCGCTATCCGCGGCGACTTCTCGGTCCTCTACCACAATTACGATACCTGGGTGCTGTACCCGGTCGTAACGACCAAGTCGTACGTGAGCACGCTGCGGATCGGCCCGCAGCTGGCCCTGGGATCGGGCCCGATACGCCTGTACGGGTTCGTGGCCGGCGGTTTTTCGTACTTCTCGACCGATCTCGACCTCGACGACGGCTGCTCCTGCGGGGTCACGACCACGTTGAACGACGATTTCACCTGGGCCACGGAGGTCGGCGGCGGGGTCCGCATCGGGGTGCGGACGCCTGCGGGGATGGGCAGGGGGCTGGCGCTCGATCTGGGCGTCCGGGCGCTCCATAACGGCCAGGCGACCTACGTGACCAGCGCCGGGATCACCCAAAACGGCGACGGCTCCTTCACGATCCAGCCGATTCGCAGCGACGCCAACCTGCTGGTCTTCCACCTCGGCTTCAGCGCGACCCTGCGCTAGGCGCCGGCGCCCTGGCCGTCCGAGGGGAGCCGTGACGCAATCCTTACGATTCGTCGCCGCCACAAAGCCATCCCCTCGATTACTTTTCCGGCTCGCCTGTCGATCTTCGGGTGCGTCGAACGACGACTTGGTAGCCACCGCCGCGAACCGGGAGCGGCTGGCCTGCGTAGTAGTCTGAAAAGGGGTTCCCCGTCATGAAGCTGTCCGACACCGCTATCCGCCGGCCGGTGCTGGCGAGCATGATCAGCGCCGCGCTGGTCCTTTTCGGCGTCATCGGCTACTCACGCCTGTCGGTGCGCGAGCTGCCGGATATCGATCCTCCGATCATTTCGGTCAGTACGACGCTCCCCGGCGCCAATGCGCAGGTGGTGGAGACGGCGGTGACGGACGTGCTCGAAGAGGAGCTGTCCACGATCCAGGGTCTGCGTACGCTGACCAGCGCGTCGTCGGAGCAGAACAGCCAGATCACTTTGGAGTTCAACCTCGATCGGCCGGTGGACGTCGCCGCCCAGGATGTGCGGGACAAGGTCTCGCGGGTGCGCGGGCGCCTGCCGGTGGACGTACTGGAGCCGGTGATCGCGAAGCAGCAGGCCGACGCCCAGCCGTTCTTCTGGCTGGCGTTGAGCAGCTCGAATTACGACCTGATGCAGCTTTCGGACGTCGCGGACCGGCTCGTGAAGGCGCGGCTGCAGAGCCTCCCCGGCGTCGGCAGCGCCGGGATTTTCGGCGAGCGGCGCTACTCGATGCGGGTGTGGGTGCAGCCCGACGAGCTGGCGGCGCGGAACCTCACCGTACAGGACGTGGAGGGCGCGATCGCCGCCCGGAACGTCGAAATCCCCGCGGGCCGGATCGAATCGACCCGGCGGGAGTTTTCCGTTCGTTCCCTGGGCGAGCTGAAGACGCCGCTGGCGTTCGGCGACATGGTCGTGGCGACCCAGGGGACTCAGGTGGTCAAGCTCAAGGATGTGGCGAACGTCGAGCTGGGGCCTGAGGACACTCGCTCGATCTTCCGGTACAACGGGACTCCTGCGGTCGCCATCGGCGTCGTCCGCCAATCCAAGGCGAACCTCATCCAGGTGGCGCAACGCATCCGGGAGGCGCTCCCCGGCATCCAACAGACGCTGCCCCCGGGCGTGAAGCTCGAAATCGCGTTCGACGGGTCGGTCTTCGTCACGCATTCGATCAACGACGCGCGCCTCACGCTGCTCATCGCGGCGATCCTCGTCGTGCTGATCATCTTCGTATTCCTGCGCAACCTGCGGGCGACGATCATCCCGGGGCTCGCGATCCCGACGTCGATCGTGGCGACGTACGCGATCATGTACTTCCTCGGCTATTCGATCAACAACTTCACCCTGCTGGCGCTCACCATCGCGATCGGCATCGTGGTGGACGACGCGATCATCGTGCTCGAGAACGCGTACCGGCACCAGGAAGAGCTGGGCGAGGCGCCGGAGCAGGCGGCGATGCGCGGGACGGGAGAAATCGGCTTCGCGGTGATCGCGACGACGATCGCCCTCGTCGCGGTGTTCACGCCGCTCGGGTTCCTCCGCGGCTCCACCGGCCGGCTGCTGAGCGAGTTCGGCATCGCGGTGGCCGGGGCCGTCGTGCTATCCGGATTCGTGGCGCTGACGCTGACGCCGATGTTGTGCGCGAAGGTGTTGCGGGTGCCGCACGAGCACGGGGCGATCTTCAAGACGTTCGAGCGAGGCTTCAACGCCCTCGCGGATCGGTACGCCGGGCTGCTGCAGACCGCGCTGCGCAAGCGTGGCATCGTCCTCGCCGGGACGGCGGCGACGGTGGCGCTGGCCTTCGTGCTGTATCGCAGCCTCAAGCACGAGCTCATCCCCGACGACGACCGCGGCTTCTTCCTGGTGGTGGCGTCGGCGCCGGAAGGCTCATCGCTCGAGTATACGGACGGCTATGTGCGTCAGATCGAGCAAATCATCGGCAGGACCCCGGATGTCCAGGGGTACTTCACGATCATCGGCGGATTCGCCGGCGGGGTCAACCGGGCCTTCATCGGCGTTATCCTGAAAGATTGGAGCGAACGACACACCACCGTCCAGCAAATGGTGGGTGGACTCTTCCCCCAGCTCTTCGGCATCGCCGGTGTCCGGGCGTTCCCGTACGCGCCCGGGGCGCTCGGCTTCAGTCAACCGATACAGTTCGTCGTGCAGAACCCGGATTTCGCGCGGCTCGGCCAGGCGATGGACACGTTCGCGACGCACGCGCGGGGGATCAAGGGGCTCACCAACATCGACACCGATCTGCGGGTCAACAAGCCGGAGCTGCGGGTCACGTTCGACCGCGACCGCGCGGAAGATCTCGGCGTGCCCGTGCGCGATGTCGCCGCCGCGCTCCAGACGTTCCTCGGGGGCCGGCGGGTCAGCACGTTCACCCGCAACGACAAGCTCTACTACGTGATGGTGCAGCTCGACCGGAGCCACCGCGCCACGCCGAGCGACATGTCGGGGATTTACCTGCGCGGCCGGGGCGGGCAACTCGTGCAGCTCGCCGCGCTCGCCAAGGTCGAGGAGGGTGTGGGGCCACGGCAGATCAATCACTTCAACCGCGTGCCGTCGTTCACGTTGACCGCGTCGCTGGTGCCGCCCTTCGCGCAGGGTGAGGCGCTCGATTCGCTCGATGCCGTCGCGCGCCGGGTCCTCCCCGCGGGGAGCACCACGGCGCTGGCCGGCGACTCCCGGGAGTTCCGGGAGAGTGGTGGCGCGCTGTACTTCGCGTTCGGGGTGGCCCTCCTCGTCGTGTTCATGGTGCTGGCCTCCCAGTTCGAGTCTCTGGTGCACCCGTTCACGGTGCTGCTCGCCGTGCCGCTCGCCGTCACCGGCGCCCTCGCGACACTGTTCGTCGTGCGGTCGACGATCAATCTCTACAGCCAGATCGGCATGATTCTGCTCATCGGGCTCGTGACCAAGAACTCGATTCTGCTCGTGGAGTACACCAACCAACTCAAGGCCCGGGGGATGGAAACGCTCGCGGCCGTCGTCGAGGCCGCCCGCATCCGGCTGCGGCCGATTCTCATGACGTCCGTGGCGACGATCATGGGCGCCTTCCCCGTCGCGATGGGCCTGGGGGCGGGCTCGGCCTCCCGCCGGCCGCTGGGCTACGCGATCGTGGGCGGCATTTTCTTCTCGACCGTGCTGACGCTGTTCGTCGTGCCGGTCGCATACGTACTGCTCGACCGCCTCACGGCGCGCGTACCACGCGACGTGCGGGCGGTCCGGCCCGTGGAGGCGGACTGATGCTGGCGGTGCTCGCGGCGCTGCAAGTCGCCGCCGCTGCGGGGGACACGCTGCCCACCGTCACTCTGGCGGAAGCGCTGCGCCGGGCCACGGGACTCGACCCCAATTACGTCGCCGCCCTCGGCCAGGTGGACAACGCCGTGTGGGCGCGGCGCAGTGCGTTCAGTGTGTTCATCCTCCCGTCGGTCACACTGAGCACCGACGCGACGCGCTACTCACCGCCTTTCTTCAACTTCGGCACGCTGTCGCTCCAGAAGTACTCGGTGCAGGCGGCCGTGACCGCGCGCTACGACCTGTTCACGGGGGGCCAGAAGCTGGCGGAGCTATCCCGATCGGCCGCTGCGCTGGAGGGCGCCCACGCCGGGGAGCTGCAGGCCCGGTTCGCGTCCGCCCTGCTGACGGAGGCCGACTACAACGCCGTGCTGGCCAACCGCGAGCTGGCGCGCGTGGCGCGCGACCGCACGCGACGCGCCGAGGAGCAGCTCGCGGTGGCACGCGCGCGGGTCGCCACGGGGGCGGCGGTGCAGACCGATTCGCTGCAGCTGCGGCTGGAGCTCAACCGCGCGCGGGTCGTGCTGCTGCAGCAGGAGTCCGCGTTGCGGGTGTCGCGGCTGGAGCTGGGGCGGCGGATCGGGGCGACGGGGCCGGTGGACGCGGTCGCGGGCGACACGCTGGTCCTGCCGGAGCTGCCGCTGTCCCTGGCCGACGCCATCACGGACGCCGCGGCCCAGGGGCCGAGTTACCGGCAGGCGGCGGCCAACGAGCGGGCGGCGGCGGCGGTGTTTCGCGCCAAGCTCGGGACCTACCTGCCGAAGGCTACGCTGGCGTTCGCGCGGACCGGCTTCGGCAATTCCTTCACCCCGACGCAGCGGTCGTTTTCCGCCCTGACCCTCAGCGTCTCGTTCCCGCTGTGGGACAACGCGCAGCGCGAAATCGCGCTGTCGCAAGCTCGGGTCAACCGCAACGTGGCGCGGGCGATCCGCGAGGACATGGACCGCGCCGTGCAGCACGACGTGACGGCGGCGTACGACGGCTACGTGACGTCGCGTGCCAGCACCTTGCTGGCGATCGACGGGCTGGCGGTGGCGCGCGAGAACTTCCGCGTGCAGCGGAGCCGCTACGGCGCCGGGGCGACGACGATTCTCGATCTGTTGGAGGCCGAAGTGAGCCTCAGCCAAGCCGAAGCGGACCTGGTGCAGTCGCGGTACGCGACGCGCCTCGCGCTGGCCGGGCTTGAGGCGATATTGGGCCGGCGACTCTTTACGACGAACTAGGACGATCCGTGAACGTAACGAACGCAGTGCGCGCGACCTTTCTGATGGCGACGGTGGCGACGGTGGCCTGCAAGAAGGGGGGGAACAGCGGGGCGGGCGGCGGTGGCTTCGCCGGGTTGCCCGTCGAGGTCGCTGTCGCCGCTATGGACACCGTGCGCGACGAGGTTGCCGCGACGGGACAGATCGAGGCGGTGCAGTCCATCGACCTGCGCCCCGAGGTGGACGGGCGCATCACCGACTTCCTGGTGCGCGAAGGGCAGGAGGTGGAGAAGGACACGCCGCTCTTCAAGGTGGACGACGCGCAGCTCCAGGCCCAGGTGGCCCAGCTTGCCGCCCAGCGCGATCTCGCCGACCAGGCGCTGGCGCGCACCAAGGAGCTGGCGCAGCAGCACGCATCATCGGCCGCCGACCTGGAGCGCGCGGAGGCGACGGCGCGCAGCGCGCAGGCGGAATTCGACCTGGCGCGCATCCGGCTCGACCGTACCACCGTCCGGGCGCCGTTCAGCGGCGTCGTGGGCCAGCGGTACGTCAGCCTCGGGGACTACGTCACGAGCAGCAGCCGCCTCATCTCCCTGCACACCGTGAACCCGCAGCGCGCGTCGTTCCAGGTGCCGGAGCGCTTCGCCCGGCTGCTGGGCATCGGCCAGGAGGTGACGTTCCAGGTCGCGGCGCTGCCGGGGCGCGATTTCACCGGTGAGGTGGACTTCGTCGACCCGGTCGTGCAGCTGCCGGGCCGCACGATCCTGGTCAAGGCGCGCGTGCCCAACGGCCACCGCCTGCTGCAGCCGGGGATGTTCATCGAGGCGCACCTCGTGACCGCCGTGCGCCCCAAGGCGATCGTGATCCCCGAGGACGCGGTCGTACCGCTCCAGAGCGCGGATTACGTGTGGGTCGTCGCCGACGGCAAGGTGCAGCGCAAAGAGGTCTCCCTCGGCGTACGCACGCCGGGGTTCGTGGAGATCGCGAGCGGCGTCCAGGCGGGCGAGCAGGTGGTCGTCGGGGGCTTGGAGAACCTCCAGCCCGGGATGCCGGTGCGTCCCACGGTCGTGACGCGTGCGCGGCGCGACACCACGACGGGGGACCGGGACTAGTCGGCGGCGGTCGGCGCCGGCAGCGGGGCGGGGGCGGCGCGCCGGTCGAGCCGGCGCTGCAGCGCGTCGAGGTAGGTGTAGAAGACCGGTGTCACGTAGAGCGTGATCAGCTGCGAGAACGCGAGCCCGCCCACGACCGCCAGGCCGAGCGGCCGGCGCGACTCCCCGCCTTGCCCCCAGCCGATGGCGATCGGCAACGTGCCCATCAGCGCCGACATCGTCGTCATCATGATCGGCCGGAAGCGGACGCTGCACGCTTCGAGGATCGCCTCGCGCGGCGATTTCCCGTCCCGGCGCTCGGCCTCCAGGGCAAAGTCGATCATCATGATCGCGTTCTTCTTCACCAGTCCCACCAGCATGATGACGCCCACGAACGCGTAGACGCTGAGATCGGTCCCGAACACCAGCAGCGTGAGCAGGGCCCCGAACCCGGCGAACGGCAACCCCGAGAGAATCGTGAGCGGGTGGATGAAGCTCTCGTACAGGATCCCCAGCACGATGTAGATCACCACCACCGCCAGCAGCAACAGAAACAGCAGGCCCTGCTGACTCGCCTGGAACGCTTGCGCGGTGCCACCGAAGCCGGTGCTGATCGTCGAGGGCAGAGTTTGCTGCGCGGCCCGCTGCACTTCGCGCACCGCGTCGCCAAGCGAGACGTTGGGCGGCAGGTTGAACGACAGCGTCACCGACGGGAGCTGGCCGCTGTGGTTCACGCTGAGCGGGCCCACGTCGGGCGTGGCCGTGGCCACCGCCGTAAGCGGCACCAGCGCCCCCTTCTGGGAGCGGATGTTGAGCAGGCTCAGCGCCGCGGGGTCGCGCTGGTACTGCGGCAACAGCTCCAGGATCACCCAGTACTGGTTGTTGGGGGTGTAGATCGTGGACACCTGGCGCGAGCCGTAGGCGTCGTACAACGCCTGCTCGATCTGCTGTACCGTGACCCCCAGGGCCGCGGCGCGGTCGCGGTCGATCTGGACGCTCACTTGCGGGTTCTTGATCTGCAGGTCGGTCGTGACGTCCTGGAGAATCGGGATCTGCCGCAGTCGGGCCTCGAGCTTCGCGGCGTTGTCGTACAGCGCGTCGATATCGGCGCTCTGCAGGGTGAACTGGTACTGGGTCTTGGTCGGCCGGCCGCCGATGCGGATCACCGGCGGCACCGACAGGTACGTGCGGATGCCCGGAATGGCCGCGAGCTTCGGCGTAAGCTCCCGGACTACCTGGTCGGCGGGCGGGCGCTGCCCGCGCGGCTTCAACCGGATGCTCACCCGCCCCTGGTTCATTGTGCCGCCACCGACCGAGGACATGAAGTGCGCCACATAGGGATCGCGCCGCAGCACGTCGGCGACCGCGAGCTGATGGGCCTGCATCGCGTCGAACGAGCTGCCCTCGACCGTTTCCGTGTTGCCCTGGATCTGCCCGGTGTCCTCGGTGGGAATGAATCCCTTGGGGACGATCACGAACAACACGGCGGTGGCCGCGAGGACCCCCACTGAAAAGGCGAGGCTCGTGGGCCGGTGGTCCATCACCCAGCCGAGGCTGCGCTGGTACACGCCGAGCACGCGGCGGTAGACCCGCTCGGTGGCCTCGTAGAAGCGGCCGTGCCGCTCCTCGGACGGGGCACGCAGGAAGCGACTGCACAGCATCGGGGTCAGGGTGAGGGATACGAATCCGGAAACGAGAATCGCGATCCCGATCGTGACCGCGAACTCGTGGAACAGCCGGCCGATGATCCCGCCCATGAACAGCACCGGGATGAACACCGCCGTCAGCGAGATGGTCATCGACAGGATGGTGAACCCGATCTCGCGCGCGCCCTCCAGCGCCGCCTGCAGCGGCCGTTTCCCCATTTCCATGTGCCGCACGATGTTCTCGAGCATCACGATGGCGTCGTCCACGACGAACCCGACCGAGAGCGTGAGCGCCATCAGCGACAGGTTGTCGAGGCTGTAGCCCAGGAGGTACATCGCCGAGAACGTGCCGATGATCGAGAACGGCAGGGCGAGGCTGGGGATCACCGTCGCCGACAGGTTCCGCAGGAAGAGGAAGATCACGAGCACGACGAGGCACAGGGTGATGAGCAGCGTCGCCTGCACGTCGTTGACCGACTGGTGGATCGAGACGGAGCGGTCGTAGAGCGTGTTGATCTGTACGGACGCGGGCAGCTGCGGCGCCAGGCTGGCGACGGTGGCCTTCACGCCGTCCGCCACCTGCACGGTGTTCGTCCCCGGCTGGCGCTGAATCGCGAGGATGATCGCCCGCACGCCGTCGTACCACGTGGCGTTGCGATTGTCCTGGACGTCGTCGAGTACGTTGGCGACGTCCTGGAGGCGCACCGGCGCGCCGTTCTGATAGGTGACGACGAGCTGGCGGAATTCCGGCGCGCTGGAGATCTGTCCGTCGGCGAGGACCGTGTACGCCCGCTGCGGGCCCCACAAGGTTCCTGTCGGGAGATTCGGGTTCCCCGAATTGACGGCCGCGGTCACTTCGTCGAGTCCGATGCTCCGGGCCTGCAGGGCCTTGGGATCGAGCTGGATGCGCACGGCGTACTTCGCGGAGCCGAAGACCTGCACTTGCGCCACCCCGCTGACGGTCGAGAGCCGCTGGGCGAGGAACGTCTCCGCGTACTCGTCCAGGGTGGCGAGCGGCAGCGTGGTGGAGGTGAGGGTGAGGTAGAGAATCGGCGAGTCGGCGGGGTTCACCTTCTGGTACGACGGCGGCTGGATGCCCGGGGGCAGCTGCCGCAACGTCTTGGAGATCGCCGCCTGCACGTCCTGGGCGGCGGCGTCGATGTCGCGGGCCAGCGTGAACTGCAGCGTGATCGACGTGCCGCCGAGGGTGCTCGAGGACGTCATCGCGTCGAGCCCCGCGATCGTCGAGAACTGCTTCTCGAGCGGCGTCGCCACCGCCGCTGCCATCGTCTGCGGGCTCGCGCCCGGCAGCCCGGCGGACACGGTGATGGTCGGGTAGTCGACGTTGGGGAGGTCGCTCACCGGGAGCAGCCGGTACGCCATAAGGCCGAACATCAGGATGCCCAGCATCACGAGCGTCGTCGTGACCGGGCGGCGGATGAACAGCCCGGAGAAACTCACCGGATCGAGCCCCCGGCGCTCTCCGACCCGAGGCCGCCGCGGATGTCCACGCGCGCGTTGGGGGTGAGCCGGAGCTGGCCGTCGGTGACGACGAGCGCCCCCGGCGTGACGCCCTGGGCGATCACCGCGAGGCTGTCCACCGTGCGGGCCACGGTGACCGGCTGCTGGCTCGCCGAGCCGTCGCCGTTGACGATAAAGACGTAGGTGCCCTGCTGGCTCGACATCACCGCCTGCGCCGGCACGACCAGCGCGTCCGCCTCGATGGCGAGCACCAGCGTCACGTCCACGAACTCCCCAGGCCACAGCTGCCCGTCCCCGTTGGCGAAGCGCCCTTTGAGCAGCACGGTGCCCGTGATGGAGTCCACGTGGTTGTCCATGAACGCGAGCACGCCGTCGAGCGGGCCCGTGCCGCTGCTGCCGGGTCGCGCCACCACACGCAGGGGGCGGTCGCCGTAGCGGCGCAGGTCGGGGAGGTTGCTCGAGGGCACGGTGAACCGCACGAGGATGGGGCGCAGCTGATTGATCGTCACGAGCGGCGTCGGATCGGTGGGGCGAACGAGGGCGCCCTCGCGCACCGTGAGACTGCCGGTGCGCCCACCGATGGGCGCCCGGATCGTCGCGTACTCGACGTTGAGCTGCGCGGCGGCGAGCGCCGCGGAATCGGCCCGCACCGTCGCCGCCAGCGCGTCGGCAGTGGCCTGCTTCTGCTGATAGTCCTCCTGCGTCACCGTATTGTTCGTCGCGAGCTCGCGGTAGCGTGCGGCGTCCCGCGCGGCGTTGTCCGCCTGGACCAGGTCGCGGCTGAGCGCGGCTTCGGCCTGCAGCAGGGCGGCCTGGTAGGGGCGCGCGTCGACCTGAAACAGTATCTGGCCGGCGACGACCTCGTCGCCTTCGTCGAACCGCACGCGCAACACCGTGCCTTCCACGCGCGGCAGGACGGCCACGGCGCGGATCGGCTCGACGGTGCCGGTGGCCCCGAGCTGGTAGGGCACGGCCCGCCGCTCGGCGCGCGCCACGGTCACGGCGACCCGGGGCGGGCCGCCGGACGGCTGGCGGCCGCAGGCTCCGGCCGCGGCCGCGACGAGGAGCAGCGCGATGCGGAGTGGGACGGTTCGTGACATGGCGTTAACGATACTACGCACGAGGCGCCCTTGGCGTGAAGCCCCGGCCTCACCCCCTGACCCCCTCTCCACTTCGTGGAGCGGGGGAACGAGGGGTGAGCTGCAGCGTGAATACGCTTCGCATCGCATGAATTGGATGATTGTCCTCAGGGATCTTGCCGTATCCTCCCGGGAATGAAACTCCGACCTCGATCACCTTCTCCCCTGAAGATTCGGCAGGCGAGGGACCTGAGAAGGGAAGCGACACATGCCGAGCGACGTGTTTGGGACTTGCTGCGCAATCGGCGCATGCTGGGTCTCAAGTTTCGGCGCCAATACCATGTCGCCGGGTTCGTTGCCGCGTCCGAGAATGCACTCCGGCTGCTACTGACCGATCTCACCCGCCGTTCCCCCTCTCCGCGAAGCGGAGAGGGGGTCAGGGGGTGAGGCCAATGCTCGCCCGGGTCCGCTCCGCCGCCATCCTCGGCATCGACGCCTACCTGGTGGACGTCGAGACCGACATCTCGAACGGCCTCCCGACGTTTGCGACCGTGGGGCTGCCGCAAGGCGCCGTGAAAGAAGGGCGGGAGCGCGTGTACGCGGCGCTCACGAACACCGGGTACACGTTTCCCCTCAAACGCATCACGGTGAACCTCGCCCCGGCCGACATCCGCAAGGAGGGCTCTGCGTTCGACCTGCCGATCGCCCTCGGGGTGCTGGCGGCTACGGGGCAGGTCGGCGGCGAGCGATTGGGGGGTGTGGCGGTGCTGGGCGAGCTGAGCCTCGAGGGCGCGATCCGGCCGGTGCGCGGGGCGCTACCGGTGGCGCTCGCCGCCCGCGGCGCGGGGCTCGAGGCACTGGTGCTTCCCAAGGAGAACCTGGCGGAGGCGGGGGTGGTGCAGGACCTCCGCGTGCTGGGCGCCGCGACGCTCGCCGAGCTGGCTGACTTCCTCGACGGCAAGGGCGAGCTGTCCCGCGCGGAGGTCGACGTCGCGCGGCTGTTCGAGGAGCGAGCGCGGCACGACGTCGACTTCGCGGAAGTGAAGGGGCAAGCGCACGCCAAGCGCGCGCTCGAGGTCGCCGCGGCGGGAGCGCACAACATTCTGATGGTGGGCCCTCCAGGTTCGGGCAAGACGATGCTTGCGCGCCGACTCCCCACGATCCTCCCGCGGATGAGCCTCGAGGAGGCGCTCGAGACGACGAAGATCCACTCCGTCGCCGGGACGCTGCCCTTGGGTGAATCCCTGGTCGCGCGGCGGCCGTTTCGCTCCCCGCATCACACGATCAGCGACGCGGGGTTGATCGGCGGCGGCTCCTACCCGCGCCCCGGCGAGGTGAGTCTCGCGCACGGCGGCGTGCTGTTCCTCGACGAGCTGCCCGAGTTCCGCAAGAACGTGCTCGAGGTGCTGCGCCAGCCGATGGAGGACGGGGTAGTGACCATCGCACGCGCGGCGATGAGCTTGAGCTACCCGGCGCGCTTCATGCTGGCGGCGGCGATGAACCCCTGCCCGTGCGGGTACCACGGCGATCCGCAGCACGCGTGCTCCTGCGGCCCAATCGGCGTGCAGCGCTATCTCGCGCGCGTCTCGGGGCCCCTCCTCGACCGCATCGACATTCACCTCGAGGTCCCCGCCGTGAAGTACCGGGCGTTGGCCGATCAGGGCGGGGGCGAGCCCAGCGAAGCGGTGCGCGAGCGCGTGGACCGGGCGCGGGTCGTGCAACGCGAGCGGTTCGTCGAGCGCGCGGGCGTGTACGCCAACGCGCACATGGCGCCGCGCGACATCCGCCACTTCTGCCGCGTGACCGACGGCGCCGACGCCTTACTCCGCACGGCGATCAGTCGCCTGGGCCTCTCGGCCCGCGCCTATCACCGTATTCTCAAGATTGCGCGCACATTCTCAAGATTGCGCGCACCATCGCCGACCTGGACGGGGCTGCGGATCTCCAGCCCAAGCACGTGAGTGAGGCGATTCAGTATCGAACCCTGGACCGTCGCGGCGTCGGGTAAAAAAAGGGCGGTAGAGGTGTGTGCCTCTACCGCCCGGTGTTCTTCAGGACCAGCGGGGCCTAGTTGTGAATCACGATGCTCCCCCCGCCCAGGACCGTGGTTGCAGGCGTGCCGTCCCCGCTGCCCATCTCGCTGTCGTAGATGACCACGCCCGTGCTCTTGTTCCAGATCTTCATCCGGAACGTGTCGGGATCGCCCCCGGTGACGTCGCCGTCGACGGCCGAGACCAGGAACGCGAAGTCGCCGGCGCCGTTGATCGTCCCCGACCCCTTGAACCGCACCTTCGAAGTCGAGACCACGAGCCAGTCATAGCTCGTGCTGCGGAAGTGCAGAGCCCCGAGGTGGAAGTCGAACTCCATGTTCCCGACCGGCGTGATCGCGTTCTTGGGATACTTGGACACGAACCCGAACGTCGCTTTGCCCGAGAGGTTCGGGGCCGCGGGGTACGCGCCGCGCGGTGAGACGATCCAGCCGCCGCCGGTGACGAAGCCGCCTGCGGGGTTGAACACCACCACGAACTGGAACACGGACTGGCCGACACCGCCGTCCTTGTCGGTGACGGTGAGGGTCAAAGTGTAGACTCCCGCCGCCGCGTAGGCGTGGCTGCCGCTCGCCGAGCCGGAGCCGTTGGTTTCAGTGATCGCGGCGTCTGAGGTGCTGCCGTCGCCCCAGTCGATCACGCCGGTATGGGTATCCAGCCGGCCCGGATCCGTGAACCCAGCGCTCGCCGCAACGTCCGTCCCGACTTCCAGCGGATCGAGCGGCGCCACGATGTTGCCGACGTTGGGCGCGACGTTGGTGATCACGGCCGACGTCGTCGCCTCGCCGGAAAGGGTGCCGTCCGAAACCGTGAGCTTCACCGCGTAGGTGCCGTTGTCGGCGTACGTGTGGCTCGGTGTGGCACCGCTGCCCGAAGAGCCGTCCCCGAAGTCCCACGCGTAGGTGAGCGGACTCCCGTCGGGATCCATTGAGTGGCTGCCGTCGAAGGAGACGGCGCTGCCCTCAGCCCCGCTCGCGGGCGGGCCGGCGTTCGCCACCGGCGCGCGGTTGACCTCCGCCGTCACAGTCGCCTCGGCGCTGCCGGCGCCGCCGTCGTCGTCACGCACCGTCACGCGGACCGTGAACGGCCCGGCCTGACCGGCCGGATAAGCGTGACTGAGATGGAACGTGGTCTCCGTCAGCGCGAGCGGCTGATCTCCCGAGCCATCACCGTAATTCACCATCGCCGTCCAGGTGTCCGCGCCGGGATCGGTAAAGGATCCGTCCGCCGCATAGCTCTCCCCCGGACGCAAGGTGGCGTCGGCGAGGGCGCTCACCACCGGCGCGACGTTCGCGATCGTTGCCGTGGCCGTGGCGCTGTTGGTCAGACCGCCATCCACGGCGGTGACGGTGAGGGTGACCGTGTAGCTCCCGTTGTCGGCGTAAGTGTGACTCGGCGTCGCGCCGGCCGCGGTGGCGCCATCCCCGAACTCCCAGGCAAACCCGAGCGCGCCGCCGGCCGGGTTCGTGGCCGACGCGCTGCCGTCAAAGCCGACCGCCGTCCCCTCGTTCCCGGTGTACGGGCCGCCGGCATTGGCGACTGGCGGCAGGAAGCGCACGGCCTGGCCGAAGGAGATGTTGTCGACCCCCTCGGATTGGCCGCTGGGCGCGTAGATCCTGATGTGGGTGATCGGCTCGCTGGAGCTGAGGCCCCAGAAGGCCCCAGCGTTGGTGCACGGCGCCGTCGTGGAGAGAATCAGGCCGCTCTGTCCAGAGACGTCGATCTGACAGATGTCATCATCCAGATACGCAACGAGATCCATCCCCACGGCGGTCACGCCGCCCGGGAAGTCGATGAGGAAGGCGTCGGTGAACACGTTGGCGAGGATGCTCTTCGACGGCGCGCCGAAGAACCCAGCGTCGACCATCACGATCTCCTCGCCGGCCTCAAAGTGATCGGCGTTGAACTGCACGCCGGCCGCGATGTCTCCGGGGTGGAAGCAGGCGTTGTCGCTGGTCGCGTCTAGCGGTCCGGGGCACGTCATGACGCCGGGCGGAGTGCGCACCCGGCCGGCCTCGAAGTCCTCCATCGGCAGATCGGGGAACTGCGCGAGAAAGCTCGCGCGGTCGGTGAAAAAGAACACGGACGCCGCGCCCACATCAGCCTGAAGCGGGTGTGCGGGATTGGTGGTCGGCTGGTCGCAGCTGACCATCGCGAGACAGAACAACGAACCGATGGCGAGGACACGAGACGCGTATTTCACAACACCCCCCGGTTGAAGGTGTCCCTACTGGGGACCGACTTTGGGTCCTAATTGGGGGCGCTATAGGACCCAATTCGGCAACGGGACGGCTGGCGGCGGTGACCGGCGTCACACGCCGAGGGAGCGTATTGGGGGGCAAGGAGTTGCTGTTCCTAGCGGAGGGACGTCAATCGCCAGCTAGCACCGTCTCGCACGAACGTGGCACGGAACGCCAGGGGTCGCTGCATGCCGCGACCGGTGGCGATGTCGTCGTACTCGTACGAGCCCTCCAGCCCCGCGTCGGCGCGATCGCCGAGCGTGGTGAGCGAAGAAACGCGCAGCGTGACGCGCGGATTCCGCGCGCTCATGAAGAACGTGCCCCAGTCCTGCGCCTGTTCTACTGTGAGGCTGGGGAACACCTGGCGCAGCCGCGCGAGGTTGCGCGATTCGAGGGCTCGCGCCACTGGCGCCGCGGCTTCCTCGATCGCCACCCGCGGATCCGCCACCGCAGGGGGCTCGGGCTGCCGGTTGACGCTCTCCCGCGCCACGGGGGGGGGCGCGCGCGGTGACACCAGCGGCGCGGCCTGCGGGCGGGCGAACCGCTCGTTCGTGGACGGCGCCGCGCTGGTTGCGGCCAAGGGTGTCGGGGTAGCGTGGGTGATGGTGGTCTCCGGGGGAGGGACTGCCGCGGCCGGCGCCGCCGCTGGGGGCCCGCCGTCGCTTGTCGAGCGATGGGCCCCCCACCACCCGGCCGCTGCCGCGAGGGCGACGAGCGGCAGTGCCCACGCGACGACCGGCACTCGACGTGCCGGCGCCGCCGCGGCCCGTGTCGTCTTGGGTTTCGGGCCCCGCGTCGGAGGCAGTGGGCTCACCGGGGTCGCGAGCCGCCGCACGTCGGCATCGCCTTTGGCCTGGCCGAGGGCCGCGAGCTGGGCCCTGATCGGATCCTCGCGGCCGAGCGGCGCGCCGCCCAAGGCGGCGACGGCGGACTCGATGTCGGGCCAGCGCTGCGCCGGGTCCTTGGCCAGCATCCGCATCAGCCCCGCGGCGGTCTCCGGCGGGGAGTCGGGGCGCAGGTCCGCGATCGCGGGCGGCGGCTCGTGGACCTGAGCGTAGAGCAGCCCGATGGTCGTGTCGGCGAGGAACGGCAGCCGCCCGGCGAGCAGCTCGTATCCCACGATCCCCAGCGAGTACTGGTCCGATGCGCCGGAGAGCTCGCGCTTCGCCTCGCACTGCTCGGGGCTCATGTAGGACGGCGTGCCGATCGTCGCTCCCGTCATCGTGAGCCCTTGCGTCTCCGACACCTTCGCGATGCCGAAGTCGGTGACGACGACCCAGCCGTCGGTATCGAGCATGATGTTGGCGGGCTTCACGTCGCGGTGCACGACGCCGCGGCGATGGGCGTAGCCCAGGGCCTCGCCCGCCTGATAGAGGACGGCCCGCACGAGGGTCAGCGGCAGCGGGCCGGCGGCGCGGACAATGGACTCGAGCGAGCGGCCCTCGACGAACTTCATCACGAAGTAGACGAGGTCGGCGCTCTCGCGCACGGCGTAGATGGGGATGATGTGCGGGTGGCTGAGGGCGGCGGCGGTCCTGGCCTCGCGTTTGAAGCGCTCGACCATACCGGCAGTGGAGAACAACGCCGGGGCGATGACCTTGATGGCGACCTTGCGGTCCAGGGCGATGTCGTGGGCGAGGTACACCGTCGCCATGCCGCCCTGGCCCAGCTCGCCATGGATGTCGTAGTGGCCCAGCGTCGCGCGGCGCAGCGCCTCGAGCTGCGCCGTCTGGCCCTGCGTCAGGCGGGCGGCGTCGTCGGGGGTGACGTAGGCCGTCGCGACCTGGCCCTGCTGGCCCGACACGTCCGCGCCGCACGACGAACAGTGGCGCGCCCCCGGCGGCACCGGCGTGCCGCAGCGCCCGCAGGCGGCTGGATCGGACATGGCGTTCCCAATATACGCTGGCCGGGAGAGCAGGCCCGGAGGGGATGAAGGCCTAGTCAGGTCGCTCCGGCTAGGACCTCGTAATGCTCAACGTTCGGCTCCAGCCACAGCAGGAAGGCTTTGTCTTCAGGATAGTAATGGGCGACTTCCACGTCGGCGCCCGCGAACGTGCGAATCGCGTCCCAGCTCTCCCAGAAAGAGATGAAGACGAACTGCGCACGGTCGCCGACGACCCGCCGCAGCACCTGCACGCCACGGTTCCCGGGCGTCCCGCGACACTCAGCGGCCCCGGTGCGCTCGAGGTACGCGGCGTAGGCGTCGCCGGCCTCGGCGCGCGTCTCGCCGCGCCAGACTCTCGCGATCATGAGGCGTCGGACAGTCGGACGGTCTGACTGTCTGACTGAACCCGCATAACGGTCCGACCGTCAGACGGTCCGACCGTCCGACCGATCCTGTGGGACAGTTGAATCCACACCACCGCGCCGAGAATCAACCCCATCGCCACGACCGTGCGGGCGGTGATGGGCTCCTTGAGCAGCAGCCCGCCGAGCAGCACGGCGATCACCGGGTTCACATAGGCGTAGGTGCCGACCGCCGTCGCGGAGGCGTGGCGCAGGGCGTAGGCGTACGCGCTGTAGCCCACGATCGAGCCGAAGACGACGAGATACGCGATGGCGCCCGCGCCCCGGGGCGAGAGGTGCCAGGCGCGCCATTCGCCGAGCAACGTCCCGAACAGCGTGACGGCGATGCCCCCGGCGATCATTTGGACGGCGGCCCCCATGTAGGGGCTCGTTTCCGTCGGATGCCGTTTGGCGTACACCGAGCCGATGGACCAGAACGCGCTGGCGCTCGTCAGGGCGATGGGGCCGCGCAGGTCGGCGTGCAGAATCTCTCGCGGGCTCGCGCCGATGAGCAGCGTGCTGCCGAGGAATCCCAGCACCAGGCCGGTGACGACGCGCCAGTTCAGATCCCCCGAGCCACCCGGAACGATCGCGTCGAAGAACGCCATCCACAGCGCGACGGTGACGACGAAGATGCTCGCCACGCCCGAGGGGGTGTACTGCTCGGCCCACACGACGAAGGCGTTGCCGCCGGCGAGGAGAAACAGCCCCACGATCGCGAGCGTGCGCCAGTCGACGGCGCGCCGCGGCGCCCGGTCGCCGAAGGCCAGCGCCCCGCCGAACAGGATCACCCCGGCGGTGAGGAAGCGCAGCCCCGCGAACAGGAATGGGGGCAGCTCGCCTACACCCACGCGGATCGCGAGGTACGTGGATCCCCAGAAGACGCACACCAGCAGATACGCGATGAGCGCCTTGCCGCGCAGGGCGGCCATCAGTCGGGCTCCGCGAGGACGAGACCGGGCTTCTCGAACACGGTGCCCAGGACGATGGTGGTGCGGGTCGTCATGTTCTTGTTGTTGCCTTTCAAGTCGCGCAGCACGTCCTGCAGGCTCTCGAGCGACGGCGCCACGACCTTCAAGACGTAGCAGTCGTCGCCGGCCACGTGGTGGCACTCGAGGACGCCCGGGTGTTTGAGCATCTGGCGCATCCGCGGCTCGTCACCGACGTAGTCGGTGCTGGCGTAGCGCACAGCGACGAACGCCGTGATCGGGTAGCCCACCTTGGTCCGGTCGACCCGCGCGAGGTAACCGGTCACGATGCCCGCTTCCTCGAGCCGTTTGACGCGCTCCATCACCGCGGGCCGCGAGAGACCGACCTCGTCGGCGATCGCCTGGTAGCTCTGGCGACCGTCGGTCGTGAGCAATCGCAGGATCTTGCGGTCCACGCCATCGAGCTCATGTTTGGCCGTCATGGTCACCACCAGCCGATGACGGCGGCGAAGGGGGTCCCGACCGGATACAGCGCCTTCTGCTCGCGCGGCCGGCAGTCACTCCCACACTTTTCGAAGCGCCGTTCGCGGAACGGCTCGGGGGCTCCCGTTTCCTCGGGCACCGGCTGGACGTTGCGATCCGCCGCATTGAGTTCGTGGTTGGCCGTCATTTCGCAGCTCCTGTAGAGTTATTTCAGACGAATCGTCTACAGATTATATACCTAGACAACACTTCATAAGCATAGAAGGGTTCCCGCGGACACGATATCCGATTGCTGCGCTCCAACTGTCCTTTACCGAGGACAGCGTAAGTCATTAGTATTTCGCCATGTCCGACTCCCTCGCCGCGCTGCGGGCGCTGGCCCGCGGCTTCCCATCCGCCCTCTTGGGCTACTCCGGCGGCGTGGACTCGGCGCTCCTCGCCGTGGTGCTGCGCCAGGAGCTGGGCCGCGAGCGGATGGTCGCTGCCATCGGGAAGAGCGCCTCTTATCCCGAGGCCCAGTGGCACGCGGCGCGGGATGTGGCGAGACGCTTCGACATCCCGCTCCTCGAAATCGACACGTTCGAGCTGGAAGACCCGCACTACCTCGCCAATCCCACCAACCGTTGCTTCTTCTGCAAAACCGAGCTGTGGAACCGCCTGGTGCCGGCGGCGCGCGCGCGGGGGCTCGCCGTCGTGTGCGACGGGACCAACGCGGACGATCTCCACGAGCACCGGCCGGGGCGCGCGGCGGGCGCCCTGGCGGCCATCCGCTCGCCGCTCGCGGAGGTGGGGATGACCAAAGCCCAGGTGCGCGAAGCCTCCCGTGCGCTGGACCTCCCCACGTGGGACGCTCCCGCCGCCCCGTGCCTGTCGAGCCGCGTGCTGTACGGCCTGCCGATCACCCGCGCGCGCCTGCGCCAGGTCGAGGAGGGCGAGGCGTTCCTGCGCGGGCTCGGGGTGCGTGGCGACCTGCGCCTGCGCCACCTCGGCGATCGCGCGCGCATCGAGGTGGAGGCCGCGTGGATCGGGTTCGTGTCGGAGCGCCTCGTCCAAGTGCGTGCGCGGCTCGCCGACCTGGGATTCACCGCGGTCGAGGTGGACCCGCGCGGGTACCGTCGCGGCGGTTTGCTGACCGAGCGGCCCCTCCAGCAGTGAGGGTGTTCGTCGCGCTCAATCTGCCGGACACCGTGCGCCAGGCGCTGTGGACCACGACCTCGAGACTCCGGGACGCCGCGTTTCCGGTGAAGTGGGTCCGTCCCTTCCGGCGGCCGCGCGTGGTGTGGGCCGGGATCGCGCCAGATCCCGCGCTCGAGCTGCTGCAGCACGGCGTGGAGCGGGAGTTCGGCCCGCTGGGATTCCCTCCGGAGGGCCGCGCCTTTCGTCCCCATCTGACGCTGGGACGGGCGGGCCGCGAGGCGCGCGCCCGCGACTTCGAGGGGTTGGAAGGCGCGCTCGGCGCCCTGCGGTTCGAGGAAACGGTGTTGGTGGAGACCCTGGATCTGATGCGCAGCACGCTCGAACGGGGCGGGGCGGTGTATCAGGTGATACATCGTGAACGGTTGTCTTAAGGGACTCCTGAAGCTCGCCGGCCTGGCGCTCCTGGCGCTGGCGCTGCTGGCGGCGTGGCTCTTCCGGGAGCCGATCCTGCGGACGGCGTCACGGTGGATCGGCCCGCACGGCACGGCGCTGCCGCCCGTGACGGACACGGCGGTCGGAGCGCCGACGCCGGCGGCGGTCGCGTCGGCCCAGGCCAAGCTGGCCTCGCTGGCGCGGTCCGGCGGGCCGGATTCGGTGGTGCTCACGCCCAACGAGGTGGCGTCGGTGATCGGGGGCGGGGTGGACTGGACGGTGCGTAAGACATTCGATTCGCTGCGGGTGGAGCTCCTGAACGGCGCCATCGCGCTGCACGCGCGGCTCGATACGCGGCGGATGCCGCGCGAGGCACTGGGGCCCCTCGCCGGCGTGGTGCGCCCGCAGGAGCCGATCCGCATCGCGGGACCCCTCACCATCGCGCGGCCCGGGACGGCCCGGTGGGCGGTACGCGAGCTGAGCGTGCGGGGGATCCCGGTCCCCGACGCCGTGCTGAAGCGCATCGCCCGGGACGTGGCGGGCGCGGACACGGGCGGTGCGGTCAAGGTGCAGGTCGATCCGGCCGTCGCGGACGTGGCGGTGTCGCCGGTGGGGTTGGTGTGCTATCGCCGGCGCCGGCCATGAGCCGCCGCGTTCTGGTCGTCGACGATGAGAAAGGGATCCGCGAGGCCCTGAAGCAAGTCCTCGAGTTCGAAGGGCTCGAGGTCCACACGGCGGCCTCCGGGTCCGAAGCGCTCAAGGTGTATGGCGAGGTGCGCCCGCAGCTGGTCTTCCTCGACGTCAAGATGCAGGGCATGGACGGGCTCGAGACTCTGGCGCGGCTGCGGCAGCTCGACCCGCAGGCCGTGGTCGTGATGATTTCCGGGCACGGCACCATCCAGACGGCGGTCGAGGCCACACAGCTCGGCGCCTACGATTTCCTCGAAAAGCCGCTCGACACCGACCGCATCCTGCTGACGCTGCGCAATTCGCTCCAGCACGTGGACCTCGCCACAGAGAACGTGCGGCTGCGCGCCGAGGTGGAAGAGCAATACGAGATCGTGGGCGCGAGCCGCGCGATCCGCGAAGTGATCGAGCGCATCGAGAAGGTCGCCCCCACGCCCGCCCGCGTGCTCATCACCGGCGAGAACGGCACGGGCAAGGAGCTGGTGGCGCGCGCGATCCACGCGCTCAGCCCGCGCGGGCGGGGCCCGTTCGTCGAGGTCAACTGCGCGGCCATTCCCGCCGAGCTGATCGAAAGCGAGCTGTTCGGGCACCTGAAGGGGAGCTTTACCGGCGCGACGGCGGACCGGCCCGGGAAGTTCGAGCAGGCCGACGGCGGCACGCTGTTCCTCGACGAGATCGGAGACATGAGCCTCTCGGCCCAGGCCAAGGTGCTGCGCGCGCTGCAGGAGGGCGTCATTACGCGCGTCGGGTCGGGCAAGGCGGTCCACGTCGACGTGCGGGTCATCGCCGCGACCAACAAGCGCCTCGACGAGGAGATCCACGCGGGCCGGTTCCGCGAAGACCTGCTGTACCGCCTCAACGTCGTGCCGATCCACGTCCCGCCGCTGCGCGAGCGCAAAGGGGACGTCCCGGGCCTGGTCCAGCACTTCGCCGACCAGCTGGCGCAGCGGGCCGGTCTGCCGGCGCGCGGTTTCGCTCCCGAGGCGCTGAAGCGCCTCCAGAGCCATGACTGGCCGGGTAATATTCGCGAGCTGCGCAACGCCGTGGAGCGGCTGCTGATCTTGGCGGCGGGGCCCGAGGTGGGCGATGCGGACGTCGCGCGCCTGGTGGGGACGGGCGCTGGGAAAGCCGCAGGGGACGCGGGCGTGGCGCTGCACGGAGATGCCAACTGGCTGCGCGCATCGACGTTCGAAGAGTTCAAGCAGGCGGCGGAGCGGGCGTATCTGCTCGCCAAGCTCAAGGAGAACGACTGGAACGTCTCCGAAACGGCGCGCACATTGGAGATGCCGCGCAGTAACCTGTACAAGAAGATCGAGCGCTACCGGCTGGCGCGGGAGGCGTAGTGGCGGAGAAAGAACGGGACTGGGACAAAGAGATGAAGGAGGTGGATAAGCTGCTGGCGAAGCTGCCGGCCGCCGATCCGTACCTCGTGGGCAGCGCGCCCACCGTCCGCAAACCCGCGGCGCACGCGCCCGGAGGGACGCCCGGCGCCGCGCCGTCGCGCGCGCACGAGCGCGTCGGCACGTGGCTGCGCGTCGGACTGGGGGTGTTGCTGGCCCTCGGCATGGCGGCGTGGCCGTACTCCCATCAGTGCGGGCTGCGGCTGATCTTCTATATGATCGGCGCGGGGACCGTCGTCGTCGCCGGCGGATGGAGCGCCATCTCCTCCTGGAGGCGGCACTTGGGACTCGCGCACGTGATTGCGCTCGTGGTGACCCTCTGGGGTCTCACGCTCACGGCCGGTATCCTGCTCCCTCGTATCGGCTACACGACCCCGGCGGCCTTGTGGCTCTGCCCCGAGCCACGCGCGGCGCCGAGGCAGTAACCCCCGACCACCGATGACCGAAACCTTCAAGAACTTCATCGCCGGCGCGTGGGCCGACCCCGCGGGCCGCGAGTACTTCGAGAACCGCAACCCAGCGGATCAGAACGACGTGATCGGCCTGTTCCCGCGATCGGGCCCGGCGGACATGCAGCGGGCGATCGCCTCGGCGCAGCGCGGCTTCGCGCGCTGGTCGAAGACGCCGGCCCCCGTGCGCGGCCAGGTGCTGCAGCGCGTGGCCCAGCTGCTGGTCGAGCGCAAAGAGCCGATCGCGCGGGCGATGACGCGCGAGATGGGCAAGGTGCTCGCCGAGACCCGCGGGGACGTGCAGGAGGGGATCGATACCGCGTTCTATGCGGCCACCGAAGGACGGCGGCTGTTCGGCCGCGTGGTGCCGTCCGAGCTGCGCCACAAGTGGGCGATGAGCTTTCGCCGGCCCATCGGCGTCACCGGCCTGATCACGCCGTTCAACTTTCCGCTCGCCATCCCCACGTGGAAGATGTTCCCGGCGCTGCTGTGCGGCAACGCGGTGATCTTCAAGCCGGCCGAGGATGTGCCCCACAGCGCCCAGCTGCTGATCGAGGTGCTGATCGACGCGGGCCTCCCGGCGGAGGTGGTGCAGCTGGTGCACGGGCAAGGGTCGGTGGTGGGACGCGCGATGGTCGAGCACCCGGACGTGCCCGTCATCTCGTTCACGGGCTCGACGGA
>WNFW01000685.1_pt1 | contig 24939 bp, 22 predicted proteins | sample 5400131 | NCBI WGS metagenome assembly WNFW01 (sample SAMN13153362, study PRJNA577476) | soil metagenome | isolation source: 20 cm soil or saprolite under grassland replicate 1 | place: USA:California | collected 2016-06-15 | reverse complement strand
ATATGTCGTTTCTTTGGTCCTCGTCATAATAATGATATCAAATGCGGTTCCTTCTTGTTTTTGATGGATCTCGGTCGGAATGACGAAATCCGAATGTCGAAATCCGAAACAAACCCGAATGACGAAGCGCTGACGACGTAGCCGCTCATCGGGCTTCGGCATTAAATTCGCTCATTCGTCATTCGAGCTTCGTCATTGCCTTGCTCCATTCACTACATCGCAGCGTTAACTTCAAGTTCAGAGGGGAACATCTCTCGGCTCCGGCCCGTCATAGCCGTGATTGACCGGATCGATGCGGCGCATCGGTTTCTCGCGAGTTTGTTCTTCGATCACGTGCGCTATCAGTCCGGGCGTTCGCGCGATCATGAAAATGCCGTTAAACGCTGCGGGATTCATTCCCAGATCCGCTAGAATCGCGCCAATCGCTCCGTCGACATTGATCGGCAGCGTTTTCTTCGCGTCGGCGAGTGCTTTTTCAACCGCGCGTGCCGCTTTCATGTGCGCGCCATCCACGCCCGCTTCGCGCGCTAACTCGAAGAGTCGGGCGGTGCGCGGATCCTTGGTGTGAACGCGATGACCGAATCCGGACATGCGTTCGCCCGCTTCTCTCATGGCAGCGAGCGTGCGCGTGGCGGATTCCTCCATGGAAATGGATTCATTCGTGGCGCGATCGGCAACCTTTTTCAATTGCCGGGCGCAATCTTCAATCGCGCCGCCATGGTGACGATTGATCGACATGATGCCCGCGGCGACCGACGCGCTCAATGATGCGCCGGTCGATGCGACGGTACGCGCGGCCAACGTGCTCGGAGTCGTAGTGCCGTGATCGATTGACGATACCAAGATCGCCTCCATCAAACGCGCGACCGCCGGCTTCGGCAATTCTCCGGTCAAAATTAAATGTATTGCCGTGCCAAAGGAAACTCGTCCCATCAGTTCGGCGATATCGTATCCGCGCACCGCAACTCGATTCGATTCAATGCGCGTGACAGCCGTGTTCCAGACGGCCTTTTTATCGGCTTCACTCATAAGACTCTGTCCTTTCATTTGCTTCAAGATATTGACGACCGCATCCGGTAGTTCACCGAATGCATCTACCACGGTCGCGCCCGCTTCACGCAACGCTTTCACTTTGCCGGCGTGCGTCCCGCGACCGCCTTCAATGATCGCGCCCGCGTGACTGAAGCGCGTGCCTTCGCGCGCCGCTTTGCCGCCGATGTATGCGATTACCGGCTTGGTAATTTTCCGATCGCGAATCAGCTGCGCCAGTTCCTCTTCTTGGGACGAACCAATTTCACCAAAGATCACAATCGCTTCGGTGAAAGGATCGGCTTCAAACATCAGCGCCGCATCAGGAATGCGAATTCCAAGGACCGCGTCGCCGCCAATGTGTGCGATCGTCGAGATGCGGACGCCAGCTTGTCCCAAATAATAACCGGTGCTTGACGCCATCCCGCCGGAGCGACTGATCACTCCCACACCTTTTGGAATTCCCGGCTTGAACCATTGTCTCGCACTTTCAGCGCGACCACCGATCATGCCGACAACGGCTTTGCCTGGGCTCAACACACCAAGCGTGTTCGGTCCGACAAACATTGCGCCATTCGCTTTGGCGGCCGCCGCGATTTGCATCGCGTCCCACACCGGCACGCGATCGGGCACGAGCACCGTGAGTTTGATCCCGGCTTCAATCGCGGAAATGGCAGCGTCTTTCACCCCGGCCGCGGGGACAAAGAGGACGGAGATGTCGATCTTGCCGAGAGCTTTGACTGCGTCCTGCGGCGTATTGAATACCGGCACGCCGAGAACGGTCTGCCCGCTCTTGCCGGGCGTCACACCCGCGACCACATTTGTTCCGTACTCGCGCATCAGGCGCGTACGGGCCTGCCCTTCGCGGCCAGTGATACCTTGGATAAGGACGCGCTTTTTTTCGTCGATCAAAATTGCCATTTAACGCGCGCCTCCAATTAATTTGTCCAGTCCGGGAATATCGAGTTCAAGATAAAAGCCGTCGACTCCGGCGAGTCGACATTCGACATCGCATGCGAGCAGCTCGGAATCTTTGTTGGCGAACTCCTCATTAGGCAGCGATGGCGTGGGTGCACCTTTATTATCGACGATCAATCCGCCGGAATTTGTTTCGACAGCGCGACGAATGTCCGGCCACTTTGCCGTATCGATCCAGGCGCGACCACTTTTTACTGGAAGGGTTGTCGCCGATTTATTTCTTACGAACGTCGGAATACGTGGCGCGCGCGGTTTCCATTTGGTGCCGCGCCCGCTCGCGACAAGTTCCGCGAAGCGTGCGGCGATTTTGGCCGGCGCATCGGTTTTGCGATAACCCTCGACCGGCGTGCGCAGCAACTTGGACATGCCCTGCAAAATATCGACCGCGCGGTCTTCGGTGTTGCCGCCCAGGCGAATGACCGCGGGAATATCGAGATCGAGTTCCCAAAATGCTTTGGTCAGTCCGTAGGCGGACCAATATTGCTCCTGGCTGGCGACCCCGGAGCCCGAACCGAAATATCCGACAAGATTGGGCTGGGCCAGAATAATTCGCGCGGCGCGATATACCTTGGATGCCGAGGGATTGCCGCTGGTGTCGGTGAAGTTGGCGATGGTAAATCCCGCGTTCACAATCGCGTCCATCGACATCATCGACCCGCCACCACCGGCTCCGTGAAAACCAACCAGACCTTTGGAATCCCTCGGGATCGCCGTGGCCAATTGTGCGAAATAAAATGTGCCGCGATGATCGCTTTGCTCGACAGCATAGGCCACGCGTTCAAGCGGGGTTGGGGGATGATCGAATTCTCTCGCAATCTCAATTTTCAACTCGGGATGCCGCACGACGGCGTAATCATCAATCGTAATGCGGCAATCCGCCGCGACGAACTCGCCATCTTTGGTCAACACTAGCGGATTAATTTCAAGTGAGCGGGCTTCAACACTGCGCGCTGCGGCAAATAATTTGTGAATCGACTCAATAAGTTCCTTTGCGTGCGCCGGCGAAAGGCCGCATGAAGAGACAGCTTCGCCAACTTCCGAATCCAATGGCCCACGATTAACGTCGCAAGGAATGCGTCGCGTCTCGGCGGCGCGCTCTTCGATTCCGCTGCCGCCGCCGGCGGCGAAAATGATCATCGGGGCGCGGGCGGCATCGTCGATCGCGAATGAAAGAAAAAATTCCCGCTCGATGTCGATCTTCTCTTCCACCAACACAGCCTCGACCGGGAACTGTCCGACTTTCATCGCCAGCATGCGCGCTGCGTGAGCGCGCACGTCATCTGGATCTTTGGCGAAGGCCACTCCTCCAATGCCAGCGCGTCCGGTAGTCCAGGCTTGGATTTTGACGACAACTTCGCAGTTTTTCTTGTCCGCCAGTCGGACGGACCCGTCCTGCGGCGAGCCCGCCAATTCTTTGGCTGCGGCAATAGCTTCATCAGCGGTTGCGGCGGCGCGTCCGCGCGGAATCTTGAATCCGTTCGCGGCGAGAATCGCTTTGCCTTGATACTCGTGAAGTCGTGCCATGGCTGAGTGCTATTTCCAATATCCTAACTAGCTCGCCGTTTGCGGATCAGAATCTTGAAAGATATAGCACTGTCGAAAAGAAAAGCTTAAGCATTCCCTTGGGAGCACCGAAATGTCCACTGAGATCAAAAAAGAGATCGCGCTCGAGATCGCCCATATCTTGTTCATCGACATCGTTGGCTACTCAAAGCTTTCGAGTAACGACCAGCACGCGACAGTTGAAGAACTAAACCAGATCGTTCGCGCGTCCGAGCAATCTCAACGAGCCGAAGCCACGGGTCGCTTAACTAAAATTCCAACCGGCGACGGGATGGCGCTGGTGTTTTACACGAGCCCGGAAGCGCCTGCGCAATGCGCGGTGGAGATCAGCCGCGCGCTCAAGGAACATCCACGCCTGCAAGTTCGGATGGGAATTCACAGCGGTCCCGTTAGCGGAGTTGTGGATGTAAACGAACGGGCCAATCTCACGGGCGCCGGGATCAACATGGCCAAACGGGTGATGGATTGCGGGGACGCCGGTCACATTCTTCTCTCCAAACACGTCGCCGAAGACCTCGAAGAATACGAGGGGTGGCGACCGCTCCTGCACGATCTTGGTTCGTGCGAAGCGAAGCATGGTATGCGCGTCTCGGTCGTGAACCTCCATGACGATCAATTTGGCAATGCGAAGCTGCCGCGGAAATTCGAGACGGTGCAGAAACGCCGGTTGCGTGTGCGCTGGGTGGAAATGACGGCAGCGTTGCTCGCGCTCGTGGCAATCGTCGCCGGTGTCGCAGTGTTTTCCCGCAATCGCATGAGGTCAACGCTGGCCGAGCCTGAAAAAAGCATTGCGGTGCTTCCGTTCGAAAACCTGAGCCGGGACCCTGATAACACCTATTTTGCCGACGGCATTCAGGACGAGATTCTGACGCGCCTATCGAAGATCGCCGATCTGAAGGTGATCTCGCGCACATCCACGCAGCATTACAAAAGCGCGCCGGAAAACCTGCCTGAGATCGCTAGGCAACTTGGCGTCGCCCACATCCTGGAAGGACGTGTGCAGAAGAGCGGCGACGCCGTGCGCGTGAACGTGCAGCTGATAAAAGCAGCCAGTGATTCCCATCTTTGGGCCGATACCTTTGATCGTAAACTGACCGACATCTTTTCAGTCGAGAGTGAGATGGCAAAAGCCATCGCCGATCAGTTACGCGTAAAACTAACCGGTCAGGAAGAACAAGTCATCGCCGCTAAGCCGACAGACAGTCCTGAAGCTCACGATGCCTATCTGCGCGGTCTGGCTTATTCATTGAAAACGATAGACACACCAGCCAACTCCCAGGGCGCGCAGAAATATCTGCGGGAAGCAGTGCGCTTGGACTCGAAGTTCGCCCTTAGTTGGGCACTCCTGTCGTTCGTGGAAGCGCGCAGCTATCTCCATCAGACTCTTCAACCTACGGTCGCCCTCCGTGAAGAGGCCAGGCAGGCAGCCGAAACCGCGCTCACTCTTCAGCCCAATCTTGGCGAGGCTATATTAGCCAAGGGATTTTATCACTACGCCTGCCTGAAGGATTACGACACTGCCATGCATTACTTTGAGCGAGCGCGTCAGTTCCTGCCTAACAGCAGCCGAATTCCAGAATCGCTGGCCTTGGTCACGCGCAGGCAAGGCCAATGGGACCGGAGCGAGTCGTATTTCAATGAAGCCGAGCGGCTCGACCCGCGCAACGTTTATGTGCTTACTCAGCACGCCCTTTCCTATATCTGCCTTCGTCGGTTCCCCGAAGCCCTGCGAAAGCTTGATAAAGTCCTTGATATTACGCCGGACGACTTGGAGACCATCGTGCTTAAGGCGGCAATCGCACAAGCCGAAGGCGACCTGCCGCGTGCTTCCGCGCTACTCGCTCCGCTCCATCCAAACGGCGACGACTCCGCAGCCTTAGAAACACAAGCTTACCAGGCGATCCTGGAGCGCCGCCCTGCGCAAATCATCCCTCGGCTAAAGGAAATACTTACCAAGCCTGATCCAGCTTTGGGTTATATCAATGGCGAACTGCACTTTTGGTTAGGCTGGGCCCAAGAAGTGGCGGGCGACCATGCCGCCGCGCAGGAAAGTTGGCGACAGGCGCGCAGCGAACTGGAACCTTTCCTCAAAGAACAGCCGGAAAATTATATCCTGATTGGAGATCTCGCGCTGACCAATATGGGCCTCGGAGACAAAGCCGCCGCCTTGACTCTGGCTGAACAAACCATGGCTGCGATGCCGATCGAGAAGGACGCTGTCTCTGGTCCGGCGCCGATCGAAATCCTCGCCCGTGTGGCTGCGCGCCTGGGGGAACCCGACCGCGCCATCGCCGCTTTACAAAAATTACTCTCGATACCATTCAGTGGCCCGCTGGCTGCAAACTTGCCGCTCACTGCAGCGCTGCTCCGGCTCGATCCAATGTTCGATCCGCTCCGGAACGATCCGCGCTTCCAAAAACTCGTCGCCTCAGGGGCGCCGAAATAGGTGCGATGCGCTGGTTATCCGTTATTGGTTATCAGTTATCTATTATCAGATTTTTGCCGCGAAAGTCTGGGCCTATTAACCAATAACAGTTAACTGATAACGTCTCGCAATCTGACGTCTGACCTTCGAAGCTTCCCGTGCAAGCGAAGCTTTATAATTTCTATATGGACAAGTTGGCGGCCTTTCTGACACACTGTCTGCCGTTAAATAGGGAGTTTGGTGAAGCCGCTCGATAACAATGATGATTCAAACGTGGCCGTGCTCTACAAGGTATGCGCGGCCTTTTGCTTCTAGGAAAACTTTCAGCGCGGTCCCCTTGGGCATTCTGACCGACAGACCAGCCATTTCAGCGTCCAGCAAAACATCGTGATGATATTCTGCCATTCCCTTAGAGATGCCAAGCGAGCCAGCTATTTGCGAGATGGTCAAACCCTTATCGTGCTCAAACAACAATTTCAGGAATCTAATGGCGTCTGGATGCAACTCGCTCTTTGGGCGCGCGCCGGCAAACTGCTGATCAAGGTTTGCTACCTTTTGCTTAAGGTTCGCATTCTCCGTTTCCAGCATCGTAATTTGCTCCGCAAGCAATCCGACCTTCTTCTCAAGAAGTTCGATTACGTCTTTGCCAAGGCTGGCGGTGGACGCGATTCTGGCGATTTCCTTCGCCGTATCGATCGCGCTCATACCAACAGCGAATCACAGCAGACAGCGGTTGAGATTAGCAACGCACTCTCGCAGAAGTCGCCTCAAACTTAGGATCCTCTTTTCGCAGCACATACGCAGCCGCCATTTCGACAGCACCTTCTAGACGCAGCGGCTTCAACTCAAGGCTGGCGACTGCTACTCCACAATCACCTGGCGTTTTCATATGGACAATAATTAAACCAGTGTTCTATAGAGAAGTTTCGCTTAACGCGTAAAAAATTCAAATCGACTGTCGGTAAAATAATAACTGCGATCCGCGCTTTCCAGAAACTCGGCGAATCGCCCACATCGAAGTAAAAATTTCTAACCGCGGATTACGCGGATGAAGCGGATGAGCTCTTCGTCTGTGGAGGCTGTGCGCTAGCCGAACCGGTCAGTCTTTTAGTTGGGAAGCGAACCGCTTCCCCTACAGTTCAGGCGTCGCGAAATCAGATCATGGCGACAGCAATATCGGGCGTGGGATCGTTGTCTTCGTGTCGCGCGCCCTCTAAACTGGACGCGTATTCTCAAGAAACACATGAGCTCGCTCGATTATTACGGCGTCGAAGAACTGCTGACCGATGACGAGCGCGCGGCCCGCGATCGGGCGCGACGGTTTGTTCAGGAAGAAGTCATGTCCGAGGTCGTGGCCTGTCATCGCGCGGCCAAATTTCCGGAACATCTGCGGCCGCGTATGGGCGAGTTACGCCTTTTTGCTCCGTACTTGAAAGGGCACGGCTGTGCGGGACTGAGCTACACGGCCTACGGCCTCATCATGCAAGAGTTGGAACGGGCCGACTCGGGTTTGCGCTCGGAAGCGTCGGTGCAGGGCGCGCTGGCCATACACACGATCCATTCCTTCGCTACGCCCGAGCAGCACGCGCGCTGGTTGCCGGGATTGGTTTCGGGCGAACGCGTCGGTTGTTTCGCACTGACGGAACACGGGCACGGCTCAGATCCGGGCGGTATGGAAACCCGCGCCAAACGCGACGGCGATCATTACATTCTGAACGGCAGCAAGTGCTGGATCGGTAATGCGTCCATTGCCGACGTCAAAGTGATCTGGGCAAAAGACGACGACGGACGTATCGGCGGATTCGTCGTCGAGAAAGATGCGCCCGGATTTCGCGCGCAGGATATCGAAGGGAAGTTCAGCCTTCGCATGTCGCGCACGTCCGAATGCTGGTTCGAAAACTGCCGCATACCGGTGGAGAATCGCCTGCCCAAAGCTTCCGGGTTGCGCGCGCCGTTGTCATGTCTTTCGCAAGCCCGCGTCGGCGTGGCGTGGGGCGTGATTGGCGCGGCCATCGATTGTTACGAAACCGCGCTCGCCTACGCCAAATCGCGAAAGCAGTTTGGTCGTCCGATTGCCAGCTTCCAACTGGTGCAGGAAAAACTTGTCTGGATGGTGCAGGAGATAACAAAGGCGCAATTACTGGCGTTGCGTCTCACCCGGATGATGGAAGCGGGCACGGTGCGCCCCCAGCAGATTTCTTTGGCGAAGCGCAACAATGTTTGGATGGCGCTCCAGTGTGCGCGGAAAGCGCGCGACATCCTGGGCGCCGTCGGCATTACCGATCGCTATTCGGTGATTCGACATCTCATGAATCTCGAGAGCGTCTACACTTACGAAGGCACCCATGACATCCACACGCTGGTGGTCGGCCAGGACATCACCGGGCTCGATGCCTTCGGCGGCTGATGACAGACTGCCAAGGTTGGCTAAATTAATTGTATGAACGAGCCAGTTTATATTCTCGGCGGTGGGCGCACCGATTTTAAGCGCAACCTGAAGAAGGAAGGCAAAACGATCCGGCATTTGATCATCGAAGCCGGCAAGAAGGCGCTCGACGACGCCAGGATCGACGCGGGCGAAATTCAGGCGGGCGCGGTGGGCAATTTCAACGCGGGCCAGTTTACCAAGCAATTGCAGCTCGGCGCATTCATTCCGGAGATCGACCCGAAATTACGCGGCATTCCGACGATGCATACCGAAGCGGCCTGCGCTTCCGGAGCGCTTTCCGTTTTACTCGGCGCGGAATGGATCATGGGCGGGCTTTACGATGCTGTGCTGGTGGTTGGCGCAGAGCAGCAAAAGACGATGTCGTCGCTCGATGGCTCGGATGTTCTCGGTGCGGCGGCCGATTATCACAACGAAAAACCAGAATACGGCGATTTTATGTTCCCGAAGCTTTTCGGGCGGATCGCGCAAATTTATATCGATAAGTATGGCGCTAAAGAGTCGGACCTGGCCACGGTCGCCTGGAAAAACTACGCGCACGCGAAACTGAATCCGTTGGCGCAAATGCGCGACGCCGATTTGACGCTCGATTGCGCCTCGCAAATTTCGGACAAAAACCCGAGCGTCGCGCCGCCGCTAAAGGTTTCCGATTGCTCGCAAATCACCGACGGCGCGGCTTCGGTCGTGCTCGTTTCTGGAAAATATTTGGAGAAGATTGGCCGCGAGAAAAAGAAGACGCCGCGATTACTCGGCTTTGGTCACGCGACTGATTATTTGCCGCTCGATAAAAAAGACGCGCCGACCTTTTCGATTGCGCGCAAGGCGGCCGAGCAAGCGTTTAGCATGGCCAATATGAAACCGCGCGATCTGCACGGCGCTGACGTGCACGATTGTTTTTCGATCACCGAGATCGTGGTTTACGAAATTCTCGGTTTGGCCGAGCCGGGCAAGGGCGCGGAACTGGCTAAGAGTGGCGCGACCACGCTGCCGCAAGTCCGACATGAGAAAATGCGCGGCCAGTTTCCGTTTGAAATTCCGGTTAATGCCGGCGGCGGACTAATTGGCGACGGTCATCCGGTGGGCGCGACCGGCGTGCGACAGGTGGTCGAAGCGTATCAGCATCTGACCGAACAAGCGGGCGCGCGTCAGATTCCAAACGCCAGGCGATATCTTACCTTCAACATGGGCGGCAGCCTGACGACATCCGTCGCGATGTTGTGGGGCAGGGATTAAGCGGCGTCGTCGCGGAGCTCCGCGAGCCGGTTTCGGACGGTTTCGCAGCGTTTGCGTTCGCGAATCGCGTCTGCTTCGGGTAAACACTGAGCCTCGTAAGGCGACCGCGCCGGTTGGAGGCATCCCTGCACAAAATCATTTGCTAGACCTGTGCTTGCGAGCTTCGCGCTAGTGGGAACCTCTTCGGCTTCGGCGAGGAGCTGGTCGCGAATAGCAATGTAAGCGTTGATCTCGGCGGCGGAATAAGCTGACCCGAATGCTGAGCTGATTGTGATTGCCGTGCGCGCTTTCGGCTTCGCTGCCGGTATGGTGGAGCTGATGGCAAGAGGCATGCATCCTCAAAGAGCATTTCCCGTGCTGACCTCGGCCCGCGACTCGATGTCGATGTTATTGCCGTGGCAACCCAAAGCCCGGTCTTATCGGCAAAAAGTCGCGCGATATCATCAGCTCGACCTGGAAAAAAGATGGCCAGTAGGCCTATGGCTGCGACAAACGCGCTTAGAATCAAGGCCAACGCAGTCATATCTGCGTTTTACCGCTTTAATTTTGCCATTCCCAACTTTTATTTGAGCCATGAAAGTACCATTTACGCTCGGCGTGGTCGGCCATTTCGGCCTGGCCGTGCGCGATCCGAAGAAAAGCGCCCGCTGGTTTCAAGGAATCCTCGGTTTACGTAAAGAATTTGAATTCGACAACGGAATCGCGGTCGGGAACGACAACGTCACCATCGCGCTGTTTAAAGGGAAGCCGTCGTCGCAAACTTTCGATCACATGTCGTTTCATCTGCCCAATATGTCGATCTTGCGAAAGGCGCTGGCGCATTTGAAAAAGCACAAGGTCGAGATTGAGGATCCGGGTGACGAGATCGGTCCGGAAGGGCCGGGTTCGCCGCACATGGGTCTCTGGTTTCACGATCCCGATGGCTATCGTTGGGAACTCAGCGTGCAGGGCGGACGCTAAGTAGACGGTCAAGCTCGGGATGGGCAGCGAGTGAGTGGGCGGGAAGCTCACGAATCAATTATCGGTCCAAGGTGGCAAATAGATCGGTTGGCGCGGCCCAAAAATTGCGCATTGTTTTGCGGGAGTTAAATTGTGAACGGGATGCTTGGACTCATCGTCGGCTGTCTAAAATGGGCTGCGGTCGGTTTCGTCGTGGCCTTTGTTCTCATGAAACTCTATGAAGGCAGCCATATTCATGACGATGTCCCCAGACCCGAATTCAAGGTCCGGCAATCAAGGCGCGCGGTGCTGGTGCTTTCCACATTTGCGGGAATGCTGTCGGCGCTGGTTTGGTTGTTAGTGCAGACTTGGGACTGATCCGCGAGTCCGATTTATCCCATGTAAAAACCGCCGTTAACGTTGAGCACGTTCCCGGTGATGTAACTTGCCATCGGTGACGCCAGAAATAGCGCGGCATCGACGATTTCACGAACGTCGCCGAGCCGGCCGAGTGGAATCTGCTTCTTGAAATTTTCAGTGACCTCGTCGGGCATCCCTTTGCTCATCCCAACATCGATGAATCCAGGCGCGATCGCGTTGACGGTTATATTCTGACGCGCGAGCTCACGCGCCGAAACTTTGGTCAGGGCGATAATCGCAGCTTTGCTGGAGGAATAATTGGCCTGACCGAACAAGCCCACTTGTCCGCTGACCGACGACAAATTCACGATCCGTCCGCCGTTTCGCAGAATCGGGATCGCTTTTTGGGTGGCGTTGAACGTTCCGGTGAGATTGACGCGGACAATGCTTTCGAATTCTTCCAGCGACATCTTCTTGATCGTGCGGTCGCGAATGACTCCGGAGTTGTTCACGAGAATATCGAGACCACCATGTCGATCTTGAATTTGTTTCATCATCGCTTCGACTTGCTGCGGCTGAGTCACGTCGCAATCAATCACCAGCGGATCCTTCAATTCCTTCGCCACACTTTCCGCATCGGCTTTGTTCTGGCCTTGCGGGTCCGTGAAATAATTGACCACGCAGGTCGCGCCGTGTTTGCCGAAAGCTTTGGTCATCTCTGCGCCGATGCCGCGCGAGCTGCCGGTCACGAGGACAACTTTACCGGTAAAATCCAATGCATCGGGCATAGACAGGATTTACAGGATTATCAGGATGAGGTTGAAAGGCAAATCAGATAGGGAAATCCTGTTTTGAAATCCAAAAATCCTGTTAATCCTGTCTAGTTCATGGCTTCGCCGATCCGAATTTTGACCGCCGTCCCGATTTGCGATGGGCACGACAGCGCGATCAACACGATCAATCTCGAGTTCATCCGGCACGGGATCGAGGTCGTTTATCTGGGATATCATCGATCGGTTGGCGACATCGTGCGTGCGGCGATCCAGGAAGACGTTCGCGCGATCGGTATTTCCAGTTACAACGGTGGTCACATCGAGTTTTTCGCGGAAGTAGTCGCTCTTTTGCGCAAGAAAGGCGCGGCCGACATCAAGGTGTTCGGCGGCGGCGGCGGCACAATCACGCACGAGGACGCCGCGATGATGCGCCGCAAAGGCGTGGACGAAATCTTTTTCGCCGGCACATCGCTCGACGAGATGGTGAAGTTCGTTCATCAACGTTATGGCAAGCCGCGCGCGAAACGCGCGCGCGCAAAAAGTTCGGACATCGAGCTCGCTCATAAGTTGACCGAAATCGAAGACAAAAAGAAAATTCGAAATTCGAAATTCGAAATTCGAAATTCGTATAAAACGCGCGTTATCGGATTTACGGGTCCAGGTGGCGCGGGCAAGACAACACTGATCGACGAGTTGGTGCTGCGTTTTTTGAACAAAGATCGACAATCGCGCGTCGCGATCTTGTCGCACGATCCGAGCGTGATCGGCGAGGGCGCGCTGCTGGGTGATCGCGCGACGATGATTAATTCCCAAAACGATCGCGTTTTCATGCGAAGCATGGCTACGCGCGGACAGGCCGGAGGACTCTCGCCGGCAACCCACGATTGCCTCGCGCTCCTCGCCCGATCGGGGTTCGATTATGTGATCATTGAAACGGTCGGCACGGGCCAGGAAGCGATGCCGTTTCAGAAAAATGGAATTGTCGATCAAACCGTGTTGGTAATGAACCCGGATTACGGCAGCCGGCTGCAGTTACAAAAAATCGTGATGCTCGATCTGGCCGATATCGTGGTCGTGAACAAAAGCGATTTGCAACGTGCCCGGACCGCGCACACGGAGATTGAACAACGGCTCGAGCAAAATCGGCGCGCCCAGCGCCTGATCGATACCGTCGCAAAACGGCATCGCGACTCTGGCGTCGACAAATTGTTCGGGTTAATTTCAACGAGGGACAAATCTAAACGCGGAAAGGAACGGAAAAGCCATGAGCAAGCTCGGACAGGTCGTTGAGTCGGTTGAGACATATAACCAATTCGTGCTCGACCAGGTGAAACGCGCGCGCAGCGATGAAAAATTCGGGCGCGACCTGCTCGGCCGTTGGAACGACATCAAAGCGAAAATTCCGACGACCCGTGCGCCGACGGGTTTGCCGTTGCCGCGACTCGCCCTTCCTGAAATCGATGAGCCGGGTGAAATCGCGCGCTTTTTGTTAGGTGAAGGATTGCCCGGCGAGTTTCCATTTCTGAACGGCGCCTATCGCGAGATGTATCTCGAGCCCGTTCGCGAAGTAGAAAGCTTCGAGAAAGACGGCGAAACGAAAAAGAGCAAGACCGACAAAAAGATTCCGCAAGCCGAAGAACCGACGCGTTTGTTCTCGGGTCTGATGTTGGCTGAAGACACAAACGAGCGTTTCCACTATCTCACGCGTCATCAGCGGACGCACCGGCTCAGCACGGCGTTCGATGGTCCGACTCTCTATGGGATCGACAGCGATGCGGACGGCGTTTTCGGAAAAATCGGCGAGGGCGGCGTCGCGATCGACACCGTCGAGGACATGGTCCGTCTCTACGACGGCTTCGATCTCGGTTCGGCAAATTTTTCGGCGTCGATGACGATCAGTGGGCCGGCCCCGATCATCATGGCGATGTACATCGCGGCCGCGAAACGCCGCTTCGGTCCGAGCGTTGTGCCAAAACTACGCGGCACAATCCAGGCCGACATTTTCAAGGAAGTTCAGGCCCAGAACGAAACGATTTTCCCAATCGAACCTTCGCTGCGATTCCTGACCGACATGGTGGAATTCACTACCCGTGAAATGCCGCGCTGGTATCCGATCTCGATCAGCGGCTATCACATCGGCGAAGCCGGTTCGACGCCGGTGCAGCAGGCGGCTTACACACTCTCGAACGGCTTTGCTTACGCGGAAATGTTCGCGGCCCGCGGAATTCCAGTCGATCAATTCGGACCACGGCTTTCATTCTTCCTCGATTGCGGGCTCGACGTCGAATACATCGCGCTCGCGCGCGTGTCCCGGCGCATCTGGGCGATTGGAATGCGCGACGTCTTTGGCGCCGGACCGAAAGCGCAGCTTTACAAGTTGCACACTCAAACCAGCGGTCGCTCGCTCATCGCCGCGGAATTCAAAAATAATCTCACCCGCACGGCCGCTGAATTGATCCTCGCTTACATGAACGCGACCAATTCATGTCACTCCAATAGCGCCGACGAACCATTTACGACGCCGAGCGAAGAATGGATCCGGCTCGCGGCGCACGGCCAGGCGATCTTGCTCGAGGAGTCAGGCATTTTTAAACACACCATGAACATGCTGAGCGGTTCGCCTGGCATGAAAGCGGTCGAACGCGCAGTCGAGGCCGCGATCCTCGAGGAATTTCGCGAGATCGAACGGCTCGGTGGGGTGCTCGCGGCGGTGGAAGACCGTTATCAGCGCAGCCAAATCCAAAATGCCTCGCACCGTTACGAGCAACAGATTAACGACGGCGTCCGGCCAATCATCGGACTGAATCGTTATCGGAACGGCAGCGACGATATGCCGGAAGTGAAACTCGCGCGCACGCCACGGAAGAAACAGCTGTTGCAGGTCGAGCGACTGGCGAAATTTAAAAAGAAAAACGCCGACAAATCGAAACGCGCTCTCGATAAACTCGCGGCCCCGGTCGAGAGCGGGAAAAATTGTTTTCCGGAATTGCTCGAGGCGGTCGAGGTCTGCTCGTTAGGCCAGATCACCGTCCGACTTCAGGAAGTCGTCGGCAGGTTCAGGCCAATGGTATAATCAACTGCGCTCGACCCGGCAGGAGTAACACCCCGCGCCGGCATTGTGGAGGTGCAGATAGCTAACCTTTGCGTCGTCGAAAAACTTTTCGATCTGCGACTCCAATTCCTTACCTGGTATGACGGCCGCGTTCACCATCATCCCTTTGTCATTGTAGGCGCGAACTGACATAACTCGGCTGGTCACTACGTCCGGAATTTCGCCTGGGGCCAGCTCGATTTCCTTGGCGGTTTCGCGGATAAAAATCGCCCCGGATGCGCGATACGGCGATTCAACGTTGTGATGGACGAAGGGCGCCAGAATGACGCGTTCGCCGATCTCCGCGTCTTGTAAGCTCACTCGACAAGGGAATCCCGGTTTTGCATCGACGATCAAACGGCGCGCGCCTTTTCGCGCGAGCTCATTGTCATCGAGCGAAAAGAGCGGCTCAAATTGCGTCAGTGGCAAACCAACAATTCGAAAATTTGTTTTCATAGCGACACGATCAACGACCCTGTCGCCGCCAAACACCCGATTCTTGCGCCTATTTTTTGCCGACTTTCTTCAGTCGCATGTTCTGCCGGTAAAACTCGACGCAACGGGAATCGGCTACCCGCGTCGTTTTGAGCGATACGATGATGTCGTCGCCGGCGCGCGTGATTGTGCCTGTCCCAGCGTTTCTGGCGCTGTCCTTGAACGTGAATTCGGCGGTTCCCTTGGAAGTGATTTTGCCGTTGCCGTCGGCGACTGGCAGTAAGCCGTGACCATCGTTGTAACCGGCGCTGAACCAAACGGTCACTACACTTCCGCTTTGCTCCAGGCTCATTTGAAACGTCGCTTGGCCGCTCAGAAAATTTCTGTCGGCATACTCGCCGGCGAAATCCGGCGGACCAGCAGCAATCGAAACTATCGCGAGCGCAACGAGCAAAATCAGACTTCGATTCTTCATGGACGCGTTGTAACTCCGAGCGCGGAACATTGCGATCTCGAACCGTCACATGTCGAACGCATGCGATCTCCTTGATTCGTATTGTGAGCGTTTCGGACGGCGTTATGCTGCGCGCAGTCATGCTTTCGGGGGAAATAGGCACTGGCGAAAGTGCGCGCAGTCGGATTACGTGGCGGCTTCTGCCGTTTCTCTTTCTCCTCTACGTCGCGAATTATCTCGATCGCACGAACATCGCGTATGCAACGCTCGGGATGAAGGGCGACCTCGGTCTAAGCGACTCGGTGTTTGGCACGGCGAGCGGAATTTTCTTCATCGGATATTTCGCACTCCAAATTCCCGGCGCGCTGCTGGTAGAACGCTGGAGCGCCCGATGGTTGTTGTCGCTAACGCTGATCACGTGGGGCGCACTGACAACCCTAACCGGTTTCGTGCGCACGCCGCTCGAACTTTACGGCGCGCGGTTTCTGCTGGGCGCAGCTGAAGCGGGATTTTTCCCCGGCGTGATTGTTTATCTCTCGCACTGGTTTATTTATCAGGACCGGGCCAAGGCGGTGGCGCGATTTATGGCGGCGATTCCAATTGGCTTTGTGCTCGGTGGACCTATTGCCGGAAGTATTCTTCGGGTGCATTGGTTAGGCATCGTCGGATGGCGATGGCTTTTTCTTCTGGAAGGTTTGCCAGCGGTTCTGCTAGGGATAACGGCGCTGTTTGTGCTGCCCGATTGGCCTAACGAAGCGCGATGGCTTCCACCTAACGAGCGCGATTGGATCACTGCTCGCCTCAACGAAGAACGGCGCGCGAAGGCGCACGCGGAGCAGATGACGATTTGGCAAGCGCTTCGACATCCAGCGGTGCTGGTGCTCACTGCCGGGCTGTTCTTCACGTATACCGGTGGGTACGCGTTTTGGTTTTGGTTTCCGACGATGCTCCAGCGACTCACCGGTTGGACAGATGTTCAACGCATCGGATGGGTGGGCGCGATTCCGTTTCTGGCGGGCTTGATCGGCATGCTTATTCTCGGCTGGAGCTCCGATCGCATGGGCGAGCGACGGTGGCATTTTGCTATTCCTCAATTGACGGCTGCGCTCGCACTCAGCGTGTGGTTTTTCATTCCCCATTCAAATATCCTGCTAATCCTCGTGTTCACGCTGCTCGGCTTCGGCACGGTGGCTTATCTGCCCTCATTTTGGGCGTTGCCCTCTGCATTTCTCACCAGTTCAGCCGCCGCCGCGGCGATCGGCTTCATCAATTGCACCGCCAGCATCGGCGGCTTCGTCGGTCCGAAAATTATCGGCAATCTGAGTCAGCGCACCGGCTCGTTCACCGCCGGATTTATCTTCATGATCGCGTGCTTTACAATCGCGTCATTGCTGGTGCTGCTGTGTCCGCGGGAACGCTCAGCGCGACTCAGCGCTTGAGGGCAACGTCGAACGGTACGCCGGTCTTGGCGCGAACGTCGTCCACTGTAACGCCGGGATGCAATTCAATTAGAACGAGGCCGCCGCCCTTCGTCACTTCGAACACGCACAGGTCGGTGATGATGAGGTTGACGACTCCTAAGCCAGTGATGGGCAGCGTGCATTCTTTCAAGATCTTCGGACTGCCGTCCTTCGAGGTATGTTCCATCACGGCAACAACGCGTTTCACTCCCGCGACAAGGTCCATTGCTCCGCCCGGTCCTTTGACCATTTTCCCGGGAATCATCCAGTTCGCGATGTCGCCTTTGTCCGTCACCTCGAATGCACCGAGAATTGCAAGATCGATGTGTCCGCCGCGAATCATCGTGAATGAGTCGGCACTCGAGAAAAAGGCCGAGCCGGGCATCGTCGTAATGGTCTGCTTACCGGCGTTGATCAGGTCGGGGTCCACCGCGTCTTGGGTCGGGAACGGGCCGATGCCGAGCAAGCCGTTCTCGGACTGGAGCGTGACGTTCATGCCTTCGGGAATGTAATTGGCCACCAGCGTCGGGATGCCGATGCCGAGGTTGACGTAGTAACCGTCGCGCAATTCCTGCGCTGCGCGCTTGGCCATCAACTCGCGGATTGGGTTCTCTTTTTTCGCAGTCGCGCTGCCCTGCACGGTGCAAAACTCAATGCGTTTCTCGTACTTCGCGCCTTGGATGATGCGGTCGACGAAGATGCCCGGCGTGTGGATCTGGTCCGGATCCAACTCGCCGACTTCGACGAGTTGCTCGACCTCGGCGACGCAGACCGTGCCACAAGTGGCGATCATCGGGTTGAAGTTCCGTGAGGTTTTTCGAAAAATAAGATTGCCTGACTTGTCGCCCTTCCATGCTTTCACGATCGAAAGCTCGGCGGTGATTCCTGGTTCGAGCACATATTCGGTGTCGCCGAAAGTTTTTGTCTCCTTACCCTCGGTCAGTTTTGTGGCGAACCCGGTCCGAGTAAAAAATCCCGGAATTCCCGCGCCGCCCGCGCGCAATCGCTCGGCCAGTGTGCCCTGCGGGATGAGTTCGAGTTCGAGTTCGCCTGCCAGCACCTGCCGCTCGAACTCCTTGTTCTCGCCGACGTAGGAGGCCATGACTTTTTTCACCTGTCGTGCCGGCAGCAGAACTCCCATGCCGAAGTTATCCACGCCAGCGTTGTTGCCCACGATCGTGAGGCCCCTGACGCCACTCGCGTGCAAGGCGGCGATGAGATTCTCCGGTATCCCGCACAGGCCAAATCCTCCGGCAGCGATCGTCATGTTGTCGTGAAGCAGGCCGTCAAGCGCAGCCTTGGCGTCAGGATAGACTTTGCTCATGGGAAGAGATTAACCACGGATCATCGGAATGCGAGCGAGACGGGCGCTGTCCAGAGTTGCCGATGCAGAAATCATCGGCAGATTGGACGTTCAATTTCATGGCCACAAAAACGCTCGCGCATCAACTTGCGAACTACGCTTGCGAGTTAAAATTCGAAGACCTTTCAAAAGAAGTTGTGCACGAGGTGAGGCGTCGCGTAACCGATTCGCTTGGCTGCGCGCTCGGGGCGTGGAACGAAGAACCATGCGCGATCGCGAGAAAGGTCGCCTCGGAATTCTCGGCAAAGAATGGATCGACAATCATCGGGACGGCGCACCAAGCCCCGCCGGATTGGGCTGCGTTCGCTACCGGCTGCTGCATTCGCTATTTCGATTACAACGACACCTATTTGTCGAAGGAACCGGCGCATCCCAGCGATAACATTTCGGCGGCGCTGGCCGTTGCCGAAAGCGTTGGCGCGACCGGCAGGGAATTCATCACCGCGATCGCGCTCGCTTACGAAGTGCAGTGCCGGTTTTGCGACGCGGCGAGCCTCCGTGCACGGGGCTGGGATCACGTGACCTACGGCGCATTTTCAACGGCACTCGCGTCGGCGAAGTTAATGAAGCTTGAACCGGAGAAAACGCGGCACGCCGTGAACATCGCCGGCGTGGGTTGTGCGGCGATGCGGCAGGCGCGCGTCGGTGAGCTTTCTCACTGGAAAGGTGTGGCTTTTGCCGATGCTGCGCGACGCGGCGTTTACTCGGCAGTGCTGGCGCGCGCGGGCATGACCGGTCCGGCGCCGATTTTTGAAGGCCAAATGGGTTTCGAAAAGGAACTTGGCGTTTCCTTGGGCGACGTTGGCGAGAAATTCAAAGGCGCGCCTGCGATGATCCTCAACACGAGTATCAAATATTGGCCCGCGGAATATCATAGCCAGAGCGCGATCGAAGCGGCGTTGTTTCTGCGAGAACAAATCGACGATGTGTCGCAAGTGAAAGCGATGACGATCGAAAGTCACGATGCGTCCGTCGACATTATCGGGAGCGAACCGGAGAAATGGAGACCGGAGACGCGCGAAACCGCCGATCACAGTTTGCCCTACATCACCGCGATCGCCTTAATCGACGGCGAGGTAACCGAAAAGCAATTTCAATCGGAGCGTTTCATGGATCCGAAGATCTGGAAGTTTTTGGAGAACGTGAAAGTCGAACGCAACGCGGAGTTGAGTGCGATGTATCCGGGCGCAGTGGCTAACATCGTGCATGTCGATCTTGCGGACGGGAGGCGATTGACCAAGCGCGTCGATTATCCGCTGGGGCACGCGAAAAATCGTCTCGAAGATTTTGAAGTGGAAAAGAAATTCTTAAAACTGGTCGCCCCAACTTTTACTCGCGATCACGCGGCAAAAATTATTGAGCACGTCTGGAGTATGGACGAACAGAGAGACGTGCATCATTTGATGAAGCTGGTGCGAGTTCACTGAGCATGAAGAAGACCGAGCGCGTAATGACAACGTTCCGGCAGCTGATCGCAAAAGGAACAGTGATGATGCCGGGCGTGGCGAACGCGGCAATGGCCCGACAGGTCGAGCGCGCCGGATTCGACGCGGTTTACATCAGCGGAGCGGGAATGGCCAACGCGACCGCAGGCGTTCCCGATATCGGTTTACTGACGCTGACCGAAGTCGTGCAACTGGCAGGCTATGTCGCAAAGGCGGTGAATATCCCGGCGATTGTCGATGCCGACACCGGTTTCGGTGGCGCGGAAAATGTGGCCCGCACAATTCAGGAATTGGGAAAAGCCGGTCTGGCCGGATGTCACATCGAAGATCAGGACTTCCCCAAGCGTTGCGGACATCTTGCCGGGAAATCGATTGTCGATGTTGAGGAGATGGTCGGGAGAATCAAAGCGGCAGTGGCGGCGCGGCAGGATCCTGATTTCATGATCATCGCGCGCACGGATGCGCGGGCAGTGGAGGATTTTGATCGCGCGGTCGAGCGGGCCGGCCAATATCTCGCCGCCGGGGCGGACGCGATCTTTCCGGAAGCGTTGCAAAGCGCGGACGAGTTTCGCGATTTCGCCAAGGAGATCGACCGGCCGTTGCTCGCAAACATGACCGAGTTCGGCAAGAGTCCGTTGCTTTCCATCGAGCAACTCTCCGATTTCGGTTACCGGATGGTGATTTTCCCGATGAGCGCCTTCCGGGTTGCCATGAAAGCGAGCGAAGCGTTCTTCCGCGGGTTGAAAAAGACCGGCACCCAATCGGATTGGCTCGATAAGATGCAAACGCGCCAGGAGCTTTACGATCTGCTCGATTACGACCCGGCGGCAGAAGAATGGTCAGGTTTTCGCGACTGATCATTTGTCGAACGGCGTATCGTTGTTAACGTGAACGAAGACGATGAGTACTGAAGCAAAACCAGAGTACAGCCCCGGGCTAGCGGGCGTGATCGCGGGCGAAACGAAGATTTGCTGGGTCGATCCGAACGCGGGCCTGATGTACCGCGGCTATGACATTCACGAAATGGGCAACAAGGCGACGTTCGAGGAAGTCGCTTATTTGCTCCTGAACGGCGAATTGCCGAACGGAAAGCAGCTGAAGGAATTCAAGGAACAAATCGCCGCGCAACGCGAGCTGCCGAAGGAAGTCGTCGAGATGCTGCGGCTTTTGCCGAAGTCGACGCATCCGATGGACATGCTCCGCACTGGTGTGTCGATGTTGAGCGCGTTCGACAAAGATATAAGTGACAACTCGCATGACGCTAACATTCGCAAATCGATCAAACTGATTGCGCGGGTGATGACTTTGATCACGGACGGCTGGCGGATTTCACAGGGCGAAAAACCATTGCCGGAAAAACCGGAGCTGAGCCAGGCCGGCAATTTCTTTTACAAACTGGATGGCAGGGTGCCGGAGGCCTGGCAGACGCGGATGATGGATACGATTTTCAATTTGTATGCAGACCACGAATTCAACGCGTCGACGTTTGCAGCGCGTGTGACCGCATCCACGCTGGCTGGAATTTACGCGGCGGTAACGTCGGCGGTCGGCACGTTGAAAGGACCATTGCACGGCGGAGCGAACGAAGAATCGATGAAAATGCTCGAAGAGATCAAGACGCCTGATCGTGCGGAGGAATGGTTGAAGAAACAGCTCGCCGCCAAGGCCAAGATCATGGGGTTCGGGCATCGGGTTTACAAAAAGGTGGATCGGGAAAAAGGCCTTTGCGCGAATGTCGATCTTTATGCGGCGCCAGTTTTTTGGATGCTCGGATTCAAACCGGAGTTGAACACGCCGTTGTTTGCGGCCTCACGCGTGGCGGGTTGGTGCGCGCATGTCACCGAACAGCACGACAACAATCGGTTGATTCGCCCACGCTCGCTTTACACCGGCCCGAAGCTCCGGAAATATCCCGGCCCAGCGAGTGGCTCGTAAGGTGGATGTTAACGATTGCGGCTTCGCCGCCTAATTACTAGCATCAATGGCGGAGCGATCGCTTCAAGAACAATACGCTCCCGAAAATTCGTGTTGGGGTTGCGGCCCGGCGAATCCTGACGGTCTGCGCATCCGCAGCTTTGCCAAAAACGGCGAAGTCGTTGCCGAATGGCAACCGCTACCGAAATACGAAGCGTTCCCCGGTGTGTTGAATGGTGGCATCATCGGCACGCTGCTCGACTGTCATTGTAATTGGACCGCGGCCTATCATTTGATGAAACACGCAGGCGCTGACCATCCGGCCTGCACGGTGACGGCTGAATATGCGATCAAACTGCTCCGGCCAACTCCGACGAACGGACCAGTCACGCTTTCCGCGCACGTTGTCGATCTGACCGATGATCGCGCGACGGTTGAAGGCGCGTTGAGCGGGGGAGGGAAAGTGTGCGCGACCTGCCGCGGCATTTTCGTCGCGGTGAAAGAAGGCCATCCCGCGTTTCACCGCTGGTAAGCGCGCGCCCGGGGTGACTCGAACACCCGACCTACGGATTAGAAATCCGTTGCTCTATCCAGCTGAGCTACGGGCGCAAATGGCGGTGGGAACGTAATCATGCTCCGAACCACTGCAATCTTGGTTCTGCTCCTGAACATGTCGATCTTGCTTTCGCATGCGCAAAACTCGAGCGTTGATTTTGATTCGATGAACGCGCTCCTGGTCATCTTTCCTTACAAATATCAAGGCACCTGGGTCTTCGATGATCCGACGGTCGGTCTTTTCCGCGAGCCGTTTATCGCCGGGATCGACACCATGATCGACAAAGCAGTGGCTGATGTTCCAAACGCAAAAAAAGGTTTTCGCGCCATCTTTAGTGCGGCGCCGTTTCCAGGAGCGAACTTGAAACTCGAATGGCGCCGAGAAGAATCAGGCGGCAACTGGTATCACAACGATCGGTTCAAAATGGAGGGATGGCTCTGTCCCGCGCTCTTGAAATATTTTCCGACCGCGCCGCGAGAGATTTATGTGAAGATCGAGCCCAAGAATTAGGTCGCGAGCCGCCCACGCGAATTGGCCGATGCAACTGGATCCAACTGCCTGCCCTGAGCGACAGTCGAACGGGTCACGTTGGTTATTCGTGGATGCGATGCTTAAGCTCCCAAACACGCAACGCCGCGAGCAAAAGAGCTTTGGTGCGTGTCAGCGTTCCCGCTGCGGCCATGGTCGTTCCGACATCGTTGCCGGACTGAGCGCCATGCGCATTCTTGCCATTCCGGCCGCGGTTTCGATTCCGCTTATGCCCCTTGGTCTTTTTCACCCGGCGGGTGGCCGATTCGCTCACCGTCACATGACCGCTGCTATTCATAAAGTCCCTCATTCCCAAGCAGCTTCCAGACTGAAAACCGCTTGTGCGCCCCTTAGTTCTCCGTCAGTTTCAACCCCACACCATGGCTGATCGTAAACTCGGCTGTCTCACTATTTTCTTGTTCGTGGCCCTCTGTGCCAGCGTGTTCATGAACTTCATTCTGGCGATGGCAGCGTTCCGTGGGTTCGGGACGGCAGGCTCGCGATTTGAGGAACCTTTGCCGCGCTTTCGCGAAATCGTTATCGAACGTGGGACGCGCCTGGTTCCCGACCGGATCGCGCTGATTACCATGCGCGGTCTGATCAGCTCCTCGATTCCGGGCAACGTCAGCGATTCGATGGTCGAAGATATGCGTCTGGCGTTGCAGCAGGCGCGCGACGACAACCGGGTCAAAGCGATCGTGCTCGAAATCGATTCGCCCGGCGGCGAAGTCACCGCGTCCGATCAAATTTACAATGCCGTGACCAAAGCACGCGCCCGCAAGCCGGTCGTGATTTACATGGATTCGCTGACTGCGTCCGGCGGTTACTACATCGCCTGCGGCGGGAAATTTTTAATGGCCAATGAGACGACGATCACCGGCAGTATTGGCGTAATCATTCAAACGCTCAATTACGAGCAGTTGTTCAATAAAATCGGGCTCGCCTCGGTCGTTTTTAAGAGCGGCAAGTTCAAAGACATTTTGAACGGAGCCCGGCCGATGACTCCGGAGGAGCGCGAGCTGGTCCAGAGTTTCGTTATGCAAACCTACGACAAGTTTCTTGGCATCGTCTCCAAAGAACGCAGTCTTCCGGCCGACATGTTGCGCAATACCATTGCTGACGGCCGAATTCTCTCCGGCAAAGAAGCGTTGAACAACAAGCTCGTGGACGGACTCGGTCAACTCGAGGACGCATTTGCCAAAGCGAAGCAGCTCGGCAATGCGCCGCAGGCGACCGTGGTGAAATACGGGCCGCCGTTTAGTCTCGCCCGATTCTTCCGCGCTTTTGGCCAGACCGGCGATTCGAAAATCGAACTCCAATTGCCGAAACAGTTCGTGCCACAACTCGAGAGCGGGCGCGCGTATTTTTTGCCCAGCTTTTACGCTCCTTAACGGCGCGCAGAAAAGAGATGTTAGCTGGTGCTTTCAGTAGCGTGCTCTGGACGCTGCTTGGCTCGCTCATGGTTGTGGCGGGCGCGCTAGTTTATGGCACTCTCGTCCGGCAAATCAGGGCCCGGCGTGCGACCGCCGCGCCCGAGAGCACCGAGGTTACGCCGGAAAAGACGTTCGGGTTACCGGAGGCGTTTTTGGCAGCTGGCTTGGTCTTGTTTCTTTTGATAAGCGTGACTGCTTCGGTTGGTCGGGCGCCGATTCAACTGAGTAGCCGTGACCTGGTCGCAAATTTTCTGCTCGCATTGTTCATTGTCTTCGTTGTCGCTGCATTCCTGAAGCTTCGTGGCATCGATATCGATTCGTTAGGCGGATTTTCGAGGACGAGCCTTAAACGAGCGCTTAGCACGGCCGTTGTTTTGTTACTCGCGGCAACGCCATTGATCATCCTGACCGAAGCCCTGACTCAAAACGCATTCGGAAGTGGCTCGAGCAGACAGGAGATTGTCGATCTTTTCAACAGCTCGCGCACGATTGAACAACGCATGATGATTATTGT
>WNFW01002912.1_pt1 | contig 24952 bp, 24 predicted proteins | sample 5400131 | NCBI WGS metagenome assembly WNFW01 (sample SAMN13153362, study PRJNA577476) | soil metagenome | isolation source: 20 cm soil or saprolite under grassland replicate 1 | place: USA:California | collected 2016-06-15 | reverse complement strand
AAGGAAGTGCATTTCCGCATCGCTTCGCCGCCGATCACGCATCCCGACTATTACGGCATCGATACGCCGGAGCGCGAGAAGCTGCTCGCGGCCACCCACGACGTCGAGGGCATGCGGCGCTTCATCGGCGCCGATACGCTGGCATTCCTGTCCGTCGACGGCATTTATCGCGCCATGGGCTTCGAGCGGCGCGATGCCTTGCGGCCGCAGTTCACCGACCATTGCTTCACCGGCGAATATCCGACCTCGCTCACCGATCGGATGGCGCAGGAAGCGCTGCCCCGGCAGCTCTCGCTGCTGGCCGAGGCGAGCTAGGAGAGCCGTCGTTCCGGGCGTGGGCGTCAGCCCGCGAACCGGAACCCATGAACGCAGCTGGAACTGATTCTTCGGTGTTCATGGATCCCGGGTTCCTCGCTTCGCTCGGCCCCGGGATGACGAGCAGGAAATGCATCCCTCATGACCAAGCCGCTCGCCGATCGCATCGCGCTCGTCACCGGCGCTTCGCGCGGCATCGGCGCCGCGACCGCGCTCGCGCTGGGGAGGGCCGGCGCGCATGTGGTCGCGGTGGCGCGCACCGTGGGCGGGCTCGAGGAAATCGACGACGCGATCCGCGCCGACGGCGGTTCCGCCACCCTCGTGCCGCTGGACCTGAAGGATTATGCCGGCATCGATCGGCTCGGCGGCGCGCTTCATCAGCGTTACGGGCGCCTCGACATCCTGATCGGCAACGCCGGCATTCTCGGCCCGCTCTCCCCGCTCGGCCATGTCGAGCCGAAAGCCTGGGACGAGGTCTTCGCGGTCAATGTCACCGCCAACTGGCGGCTGATCCGCGCCATGGATCCGCTGCTGCAGGCCTCGGCCGCGGGCCGCGCCGTTTTCATCACTTCCGGGGCCGCATGGATCGCGCGCGCCTATTGGGGCCCCTACGCGATCTCCAAGGCGGCGCTCGAAGTGCTCGCCCGCACCTACGCGAGCGAGACCGAGTCCACCCCGGTGCGGGTGAACCTCTTCAATCCCGGGCCGATCCGCACCCGCATGCGCGCCCAGGCGATGCCGGGCGAAGATCCGGCCAAGCTCGACAAGCCGCACCAGGTCGCGGAAAAAATCCTCCAGCTCTGCCTGCCGAGCTTCATGCAAACCGGCAAGCTCTATGACTATCGCACGAAGGCGCTGATGGAATTCCGTCCGCCGGCGCCGAACGAAAATGCAAATCAGTAGCCCGGATGGAGCATCCGCGAAGCGAATGCGAAATCCGGGACAGCCGACCCGGATTTCGCTGCGCTCCATCCGGGCTACGGTGATATCTCCCTACCGCCTGCGCTTTTCGCGCAGCGTCAGGCGGATCGGCGTGCCGGGTAGATCGAACGCCTCCCGCAATCCGTTGGCCAGATAGCGCCGGTAGGCATCGGGAACGGCGTCGGCGCGCGAGCAGAACAGCACGAACGTCGGCGGGCGAGCCTTCGGCTGGGTCATATAGTTGAACTTGATCCGCCGGCCGGAAACGGCGGGCGGCGGGTGGGAGGCCTGCGCGGCTTCGAGCCAGCGATTGAGCAAGTTCGTCGCAATGCGCCGGTTCCAAACCCCGTAGCTTTCGAGCACCGCCTGCATCAGCGGCTCGATCCCCTCCCCGAGCAGCGCCGAGACCGGTAAGATCGGCGCGCCCTTGATCTGCGGCAGCCGATGGGCGGCCTCCTCGCGCAGCTTCGCGACCGCACCGGCGCGCCGCTCGGCCAAATCCCATTTGTTCACCGCGAGCACGACGGCGCGTCCCTCGCGCTCGATGAGATCGGCGATGCGCAAGTCCTGCTCCTCGAACGCGCGGCCGGCTTCCAGCAGCAGGATGACGACATCGGCGAAGCGGATGGCGCGCAGTGCATCGGCCGCGGAAAGCTTCTCCAGCTTCTCGTCGATTTTCGACCTTCGACGCAGGCCGGCGGTATCGTAGATCCGGAATTGGCGGCCGCGCCAACTCAGGTCGCTCGCGATCGCGTCCCGGGTGATGCCGGGCTCCGGCCCGGTGAGGAGGCGCTCTTCGCCGAGCAGCCGGTTGATGAGCGTCGATTTGCCGGAATTCGGCCGGCCGACGACGGCGACACGGATCGGCCGGGAAGACTCCGCCCGCTCGTCCGGCACGGCTTCGCCGGATTCGGAGATCGGGAGCGTGCGGTCCGGCAAGGCTTCGCGCAGGGCGTCATAGAGATCGGCCAGGCCTTCGCCGTGCTCCGCCGAGATCGCGACCGGTTCGCCGAGGCCCAGCGCGTAGGCTTCGAGCGCGCCGGCGGCTCCGCTTGCACCTTCGCTCTTGTTGGCAATGAGGATCGCGGGCTTGCCGGATCGCCGCACGAGGTCGGCGAATGCGTGATCGCCGGGCGTGAGCCCGGCCCGCGCGTCGATCAGGAACAGGATGGCGTCGGCTTGCTCGATCGCGAGCCGCGTCTGCGCGAGCATGCGGCCGGATAGGCTCGCCGGCCCCGCCTCCTCGAGCCCGGCGGTGTCGACGGCCGTGAAGGCGAGATCGCCGAGCCGCGCCTCGCCCTCGCGGCGATCCCGGGTCACGCCCGGCAGATCGTCGACCAAGGCCAGGCGTCGACCGACCAGCCGGTTGAACAGCGTCGATTTCCCCACATTGGGTCGGCCGATGATGGCGAGGCGGAAGCTCATGGGCGAGTGCGGCCGGCGCGGGCGGCCGGCAAGCTCGCTCGCGACGCCGGCGGCAGCGGGCCGGCGGGGTTATTGTGCCGGCTGCTGCGGCGCCGGTTGCCGCGGGTCCGGCCATGCCGCCGTGGGCTGGGACTGCGGCGCAGGCCATGCCCCCGCCGGTTGCGGTTGCGAGGGCGCGGGCGCGGGCGCCGATTGCGCCGACGGAACGCCCGGCCATGCGCCCTGATTGGCTTGGTTCCTACTCGGCTGGGCCGGCGGCTGGGCCGGCGGCTGGGCCGGCGGCTTGGCCGCGGTTTTCTTCGGCTTCGGCTTGGGTTTTTCCGGCTCCGCCTTCGCCGGTTCGGACTCGCCCGCCGGGGCGCCGGCCTGCGTACCGCCCGACTGCGGCGGCGCGGCGGTTTCCGGCGCCGCCTGGTAGCCCTTCACCAGCTCGGGCGGCACCCCTTGGGGCACGCCGGGTACCCCCTCGGGGAACACCGACTTGCGCTCGCCCGGCAAGGGCTTCTTGGTGTTCGGAATGAGGTCGGTCGCCTTGTCGACCAGGTCGCCGATGCCGCCGCCGCCGCCGCCGCAGCCGGCAACGCCGAGCCCCAGCGTCATCACGGCAAGCGGCAGGATCGCGCGGTATCGCATGGCGTTCCTTTTACCCCTTTGCCCGGCCGCCCGTCAGCGCCATCAGCATTTCCACCCGGGCGCGGATGCTCGAAGGCGTTTGGGCATCCGTCAGGATGAGATCGATCCAGCGGCGGCTCGCGGCCTGATCGCCCGCGCGCCAGGCCGATAGCGCCAGGAGCTCGCGCGCCGTGTGGCGGAACGGCCGGTCGCTCGCGGTCAGCGGCTCGAGCCGCGAGCGCAACTCCTCATAGGATGCCGCGTCGACGAGGATCGAGGCGGCGTGGACTTCGGCGAGATCCTGGAGCAGCTGGCCGATCCCGCGATCCGCCGCGAGCGCATCATAGGCCTTCACCGCCGCCTGCGGATCGCGCGTGGCGAGTTCCTGCGCGGTGCGGAACCGCGCCAGCGTGCGATATCCGCCGGTGGCTTCGGCCGCGAGCTTGGCGAACGCGGCTGCAGCCTCGTCGTGCTTGCCTTGCTCGGAAAGCAGGACCGCGGTTTCGAATTGCCTGCCGGCCTCGGCCGCCTGCTTGGTTTCCCACCATTGATACAGCCGCCAGCCGCCGATGCCGATGATGATGAGCAATGCCACCGCGATGAGGACATTGCTGTATTGGTCCCAGAGCTTCCGGAGCCGCTCTCGGCGTACTTCCTCGTCGATTTCGCGGAAAATGTCGGACACAAGGCTCTCCGGGGCCGTCTGGGCCGGAAACTGTCCGCGCCGGCCAGGGCCGCGTAAAATACTCATGTGGCGGGGGCGTGGCAAAGCATAAAGGCTTGCACCCCAATGCGATATTTCGGCGCTCCGCGCGGGCACGTCCGACAAATCCGGAGCAGGCCGGACCCCTTGACCCGCGACAAGTCGGCGCCGGAAAGCAGAGCGCGGGACCCTCTCAATCCTCCATACCGGGCACTCATTTTCGACCGCGGCTTTTTGCGGAAAAGCGCGGCAGCGGCCCCGTTTTGGGCCCGAATCCGCATGGGACTCGTGGAATATCAGAAAGCAAGTCAATCGCTTAGGTGCATTCAATTCGCCAAAATACATCTTTCAATTGGAAATTATTGATTTACGACCCACGCATGCAATTTTCCAATCATCCTCTCTTCCAGAAATCCCGGCCAAATCCGCATGCGCGGTTGTTCTGAGCGGGCCGGACGCGCGGCGAGGGGGACCTCAGCGCCCGAACACCGGAACGCCGGCGAGCGGATGGAACACGAAGCCGACCGCGAGATAGATCAGCGTGCCGACCACGATGGCGACCGCGTCGTTCTTCCAGCCGCCGACCGGGATTTTCGGCGCGCCCGGATCGGTGCGGCGCTTGAGCGAGATGCGGTCGTAGACCGCCCAGCCGAGGATTCCTCCGAACAGCACGATGCCGCCGAGGTCGCCGTTGGAGAGCAGATGCGCGAATGCCCATAGCTTCACGCCGGCCAGCATCGGGTGCTTGAGCGTTTTCTTGATTTGTCCCGGGATATAGGCGGCCGCGACGAGGACGAACGCCGGCCACATCAGCGCTTCGCTGACGTGGCGCAGGAAATCCGGCGGGTACCATACCGGGATCAGCCCGGTGCGCCGGTAGAGCGCAAAGCCGTAGACGATCAGCACCAATCCGAGGATGGAGACGAGCGAGAATAGGCCCTTGTAGGGCCCTTCCCCGATCCGCGCGATCAGCCTTTCGCGGTGGTCCCGCAGGCTGACGAACACATGCGCGCCGATGAAGATCGCAAGACCCAGGATGAGGATGGCAAGGCCCATGGTAGCTCACTCCCACTCGATTATTTCCTGAGACGCGCTAAACAACCTAAATTTCATTGTAGACATTGCACCGCGTTTCGCACAGGCGCAAATCGGGTAGCCGTCGACTCGAACAGAGACTTCGATCCACGGATTGCCGCATGCGGGAAGCGCGTCGCGAAACAATCGCAAGACCTTCACGAACAGGTTGCATCGCGGCATCATTGTGTGATGACTATCGAGGCCGATCGATTTGGAGAGCCGACATGCGGACCGACGTGGCCTTTGCGCTGGCGGGATTGGGCGGCTTCAACGCTCACGGCGCCGGATTTCTTGCCGCAGCCAGCGAGCATCGCGTCGTCCCGGACCTTGTGACCGCCACCAGCGGCCAGATCATCGTGCTCGCCGACTGGCTCCGCAAACGGGACCTCAAGGCAAGCCTCATCGATCCCGAACGACAGAGCAATCCCCTTGCGCAGCTGGATACTGCCCTGTTCGGCTATCCGGGTGTGTTCGAACCGGCTTACTCGCAGACGATCCGTCGATGGTGGACGCCGCCCTCGCCGACGGACAGCCTAGTTACCGTCTTCGCCGATCGGATGCTTCCGGCGCAGCAATATGTTCCAGCCCGCAAGGACAGCTTTTTCGAGGAGGTTGCGGACACATTCAACAAGCATGCCCAGATCGACGGCCATCCGATCGGCGTTCTCTTCAACGCCTATGATCTTTTGACAGGAAAGGCAGTCCTATACGGTAACAGTCAGGCGCGGGACATGCTGCCGAAGGACAGCGCGCTAACCGGGGCGCGACGGTCGATGGATGTCCACTATCGCGAGGGTGAACTCGAGTCGGATGTGAAGCCGATCACCCCCGAATCCATCAAGGCGGCGCTGTGGCTCTCGCTCTACGGTTTCGAGAATCTGCCGCGCGGCGAACTCGATGGAGCCTATCACCGCTCCTGTCTGGTATCCGAGTTGCATGAATTCAATCGCATTTTCGTCGCCCGTCCGCTCGCGAACGGCTGGGTCGGACGACGACCGGGCAACTGGTTCGAGGTCCAGGACTGGCAATGCGAAATGTGGTTCTCGGTCGGGTATAAGGCCGAAGTCGACGCGATGAATCGCATCAACGACCTGATCGACCACGGTCATCTGAAAGACAGCAAGTTCCGAAAGGTCGAGCTGATCGAGATCGAGCCGGAAACGCCGGCGGGATATTTCAATTACTTCATCGAGCACGAATTGGTCTACGATCGCGCATTTGCAAAAGCTGATGAAATATTCAAGAAGCTCGCCCGAAGACCCAATACCTTGAGCCGACCGTCCCAATGACCCGCAAGCCGATGGCGGCTCACTCCCACTCGATGGTGCCGGGGGGCTTCGAGGTCACGTCGTAGACCACGCGGTTGACCCCCTTGACCTCGTTGATGATGCGGGTCGCGGCATGCGCCAGGAAGGCCATGTCGAAGCCATAGAAATCCGCGGTCATGCCGTCGGTCGAAGTCACCGCGCGCAGGGCGACGACGTGCTCATAGGTGCGGCCGTCGCCCATCACGCCGACGGTCTTGACCGGCAGGATCACCGCGAACGCCTGCCAGATGTCGTCGTAGAGCCCGGCGCGGCGGATCTCCTCGATGAAGATCTCGTCGGCAAGCCGCAGGATCTCCAGCTTCTCGCGGTCGACCGCGCCGGGACAGCGGATCGCAAGCCCCGGCCCCGGGAACGGATGGCGGCCGACGAACGCCTCCGGCAGGCCGAGCTCGCGGCCGAGCGCGCGCACCTCGTCCTTGAAGAGCTCGCGCAGCGGCTCGACCAGCTTCATGTGCATGCGCTCGGGCAGCCCGCCGACGTTGTGGTGCGACTTGATGGTGACCGAGGGCCCGCCGGAAAACGACACGCTCTCGATCACGTCGGGATAGAGCGTGCCCTGCGCCAGAAACTCGGCGCCGCCGAGTTTTTTCGCCTCGGCCTCGAACACGTCGATGAACAATCTGCCGATGGTCTTGCGCTTGGCCTCGGGGTCCTCGACCCCGGCGAGGTTCTTCAGAAAAAGCTCCTCGGCTTCGACGTGCACCAGCGGGATGTTGTAGGAAAAAGCTCCTCGGCTTCGACGTGCACCAGCGGGATGTTGTAGCTGTCGCGGAACAGGCTGATCACTTTCTTGGCCTCGCCGAGGCGCAGCAGGCCGTGATCGACGAACACGCAGGTCAATTGATCGGCGATCGCCTCATGGATCAGCACGGCGGCGACCGCGGAATCCACCCCGCCGGACAGCCCGCAGATCACCCGGTTCCCGCCCACCTGCTTGCGGATCTTTGCAATCGCCTCGTCCTTGAAGGCGCGCATGGTCCAGTCGCCGCGGGCGCCGGCGATTTTGCGCACGAAATTGCGCAGCAGCGCCGCGCCGTGCGGCGTGTGCACGACTTCGAGATGGAACTGGACCGCGTAGAACTTGCGGGAATCGTCGGCGATCGCCGCGATCGGCGAGTTCGGCGCCTTGGCGACGGTGCGGAATCCCTCCGGCAACCTGGTGACGCGGTCGCCGTGACTCATCCACACCGGATAGCGCTCGCCCTTGCGCCAGACGCCCTCGAACAAGGCGCAGTCGTCGACGATCTCGACCTCGGCGCGGCCGAACTCGCGGTGATGGCCGCCTTCGACCTTGCCGCTCAATTGCTGCGCCATCGCCTGCTCGCCGTAGCAGATGCCGAGCACCGGAACGCCGGCCCGGTAGATCTTTTCGGGAGCGAGCGGCGCGTCCTGGTCGAGGACGGACGCGGGCCCGCCCGAGAGAATGACGCCCTTCGGCCGCATCGCGAAAAATGCCTGTTCCGCCTGCTGGAACGGCACGATCTCGGAATAGACGCCCTCCTCGCGCACGCGCCGCGCAATGAGCTGGGTCACCTGCGAGCCGAAATCGACGATGAGAATCTTGTCGTGCATGGGTTTGGGGTCTTGTGCGGCGCGCGAACGGCGGGGTCAAGCGCTGCGCGTGACGCATTCTCGGCCGGATTCCCTCCCCCGCCTGCGGGGGAGGGTTAGGGAGGGGGCCCCCTCCCGGCTCGCGCTACGCGCGAGCCGACCTCCCCCGCAGGCGGGAGAGGTGAACGGAGTATGTGGCGCGCTCAGCCAATGCGTCGCAGCATCGCGACGAAAAAGCCGTCGGTGTCGGTGAGCCGCGGCGTCATCAGCAGCCCCTCGTCGGAGAGAAGCACCGCGCGGCGGAACAGGAAGGCGCGCTCGCCGAGCGCGGCGATCGTTTCGGCGGGCGGCACGATAGCGAAGCCTTCCTGCCGTACCAGAAAGGCACGGACCTGCGCACCGTTCTCCGCTTCGAGCACCGAGCAGGTGGCGTAGAGGATACGCCCGCCCGGCTTGACCAGAGGGGCGGCGCGGTCGAGCACCGCGATCTGCTCCTTGACGCGCTCGGCGAGCGCGCCCGGCCGGATGCGCCATTTGGCATCCGGATTGCGCCGCCACGCCCCCGTGCCGGTGCACGGCGCATCGATCAGGACGAGATCGGCGCGACCGGCGAGATCGGCGAGCCCGTCGGTTTCGCCGCGCGGGGTTCGCACCTGGACATTGCGCGCGCCGGCGCGGTCGAGCCGGGCATGGATCGGCGCCAGCCGCCGTTTGTCGGTGTCGGTCGCAAAGATCTGGCCGCGGTTCTCCATCATGGCGGCCAGCGCCAAGGTCTTGCCGCCGGCTCCGGCGCACAGATCGATCACCTGCTCGCCGGGCTTGGCGGCGCAAAGCACGGCCGCGAGCTGCGAGCCCTCGTCCTGCAACTCGATCTGCCCCTTGAGGAATGCGGGCTCGGCATGGATCCCCGGGCTTTTTGTGCCGGCGGTAAGCGGGATGCGCAGCCCGAACGGCGACCAGCGGGTCGGCACCGCATCGAGCGACGCCAGCGCCGCGGCGACCGCGTCGCGATCCGTCTTGAGCGAGTTGACGCGCAGATCGAGCGGCGCGCGCGAGGCGAGCGCGGCAAGCTCGTCTGCGCGCTCCTCCCCGAAGGTTTCGGCAAAATACGGATCGAGCCATTCGGGATAATCGCCGGCGACAGCGGCCGGAGCGCCATCGAGGCTCGCCTGCGCCAATCGCGCGCGCTCCTCCTCCTCGAGCGGCGCCGGCGCGTGGCGCGAGCCGTCGCACAGCGCGGAAATGGCCGCGACATCGAGGCCGCGCTCGAGTTTCAGCATGCCGAGCAAGATTGCGCGCGGGGACTCCCGGCCCATCAGAAAAGTCGAGGAGGCGCGGCGCCGCAGCGCGTCGTAGACGAGGCCGGCGATCACGGCGCGGTCCGCCGAGCCGGCGAACCGGTGGTGCAGCCCCCAGTCCTTCAGCGCGCCGGCGGCCGGCCGCCGCGTCGCTTCGATGTCGCCCAGAATTTCGATTGCGGCGGCAAGGCGTGCGCCCGGCGTCATGGAAGACCGAGCAGGATCCGCACGATGAAGACCGCCCACATCACCGCCAGCACGATCGCGCTTGCCAGAAACACCATCCCGCGGCGGGGGACGTTGTTGTCGGTGACGTGGATGTAGGCGCGCGCCAGCCGCAGGACCACGAACACCCAGGCGAGCAGCACGAACAGCAGGTCCGCGTGCCGGGTGATGATCGACAGGATCGTAAGAACATAGAAGAGCAGCGGCAGCTCGAGCTCGTTGTGATAGGCGTTGCCGACCTGGGTGACGCGGGTCGGCCAGTTCGGCTCGCCCAAGGCGATGTCGCGCGGATGCACCCTGCCGCTGCGAATGGCGTCGACGCGCAGAGCCGAAAGCCACAAGCCCAGCACGAAGGTCAGCACGACCTCGACGAACAGCGGGAACAGCACGGTTTGGATGGACATTGCGAGGACTCGCGCCTGTTATCCCTCCCCGGAGGGGAGGGTGGCTCCTCGCGAAGCGAGGAGCCGGGTGGGGCCAGTGGACTTCAATGCCGACAAAATCGTCTCCATCACCGCATCCAGCTCTCGATCGATTTCCGGATTGGCAAAGCGAAGAATTTCGTAACCGGCACCGCGCAGGTTCTCATCCCGCGCGAGGTCGCGTTCTCGATTCCTATCGAATCCATGCTGGGTCCCATCGACCTCGACAATGACTCGCGATCGGCGGCATTCGAAGTCAACAATATAAGTCAATATGGGGGACTGCCTTCGGAAATGATGGCCGAGCGCGCGAAGCCCACGAAGCTTGACCCAGAGCTTTACTTCCTGGGGCGTCATGGTCTTGCGCAGCTTGCGGGCGATCTCGTTGGCCATGGTCGAAGACACCCCACCCGGTTCCTCGCTCCGCGAGGACCCACCCTCCCCTGACGGGGAGGGATCAGCCCTGCGACGGATAGTTCGGGCTCTCGCGGGTGATCGTCACGTCGTGCACGTGGCTCTCGCGCAGGCCCGCGCCGGAGATCCGCACGAACCGCGCCTTGGCGTGAAACTCGGCGATGGTCTTGGCGCCGACATAGCCCATGGCGGCGCGCAGGCCGCCGGTGAGCTGGTGCACCACGTTCGCGGCCGAGCCCTTGTAGGGCACCTGGCCTTCGACGCCTTCGGGCACGAGCTTGAGGATGTCCTTGATGTCCTGCTGGAAATAGCGGTCGGCGGAGCCGCGCGCCATGGCCCCGACCGAGCCCATGCCGCGATAGGTCTTGTAGGAACGGCCCTGATAGAGAAACACTTCGCCCGGCGCCTCATCGGTCCCGGCGAGCAGCGAGCCCACCATGCCGCAGTCGGCGCCCGCGGCGAGCGCCTTGGCGAGATCGCCGGAATATTTGATGCCGCCATCGGCGATCACCGGCGTGTCGGTTAAGCGCGCGACCTCGACCGTGTCCATGATCGCGGTGAGCTGCGGCACCCCGACCCCGGCGACGATCCGGGTGGTGCAGATCGACCCCGGGCCGATGCCGATCTTGATGGCGTCGGCCCCGGCATCGATCAGCGCCTTGGCGCCCTCGGAGGTCGCGACGTTGCCGGCCACCACCTGCACCGCGTTCGAGAGCCGTTTGATGCGATCGACCGCCTGCAGCACGCGCCGGGAATGGCCATGGGCGGTGTCGACCACGACAAGATCGACGCCCGCCGCGATCAGGCGCTCGGTGCGGGCAAAGCCGGCCTCGCCCACCGTCGTCGCCGCGGCGACGCGCAGCCGGCCCTGCTCGTCCTTGCAGGCGTCCGGATTGGCCACCGCCTTCTCGATGTCCTTGACGGTGATAAGGCCGACGCAGCGGTATTGCGCGTCGACGACGATGAGCTTCTCGATCCGATGCTGGTGCAGGAGCCGCTTGGCTTCCTCCTGGCCGACGCTTTCGCGCACGGTCACAAGCTTGTCCTTGGTCATGAGTTCCGCGACCGGCTGGCGCGGATCATTGGCGAACCGCACGTCGCGGTTGGTCACGATGCCGACCAGCTTGCCGGGCGAGCCTTCCGCGCTGCGCTCCACCACCGGAATGCCGGAAATGCCGTGGCTCTTCATCAGGCCGAGCGCTTCGGCGAGCGTCGCATCGGGATGGATGGTGACCGGATTGACCACCATGCCGGACTCGAATTTCTTCACCTGCCGCACCTGCGCGGCCTGGTCCTCCGGGTCGAGATTGCGATGGAGCACGCCGATCCCGCCGGCCTGCGCCATGGCGATCGCCATGCGCGCCTCGGTCACGGTGTCCATGGCCGAGGCGATGATCGGAATGTTCAGCGCGATGCTGCGGGTGATGCGCGAGCGGATGTCGACGTCGGACGGCAGCACGTCGGAGAGACCCGGCTGCAGCAAGACGTCGTCGAAGGTGAGCGCCTCGCGGGGGCTTCCGTTGGGTTTTGCCGGCATTGCCAAGCTCCTTGGGTCGCGGACCGCGGGGATGCAGACCTCCCTCGGCCGGCTCGAAAAGCCGGACCGGCGGTCGAGCACCCCGGTGCGGAGTTGGCGCCGGTCGATAGCACGCCTGCGCCGCGATTCCTAGGGCGGCATATCATTCCCAGCCATGCTTTGCGCGCACCCGCGGCGGGTTTCACGCTCGCGAACGTTCAGCCCTCAGCCCGTCGCCCCGGCCAGGCACGCGAAGCGAGCCTGAGCCGGGGTCCATGAACACCGCCGGCGAGGTTCACGAGAAGCGCTGTTGCCATGGGTTCCGGCTCTCGCGCTGTGCGCTCGGCCGGAACGACGCCGGAATTCACTGGGGAGAGGGGACCCGAGCCAGCATCGCGACATGCGCTACGTCACCGCGAATAACCCGGCGGGGGGCCGTGGCGCTCGATCGCATCGACGATCTCGCGATGCCTGCGGTCCTCGCGCTTCATGTGCACGGCGATGACGGCGTGGAGCGAGGGAACGAGCAGCAGCGCGTGAAAGACAAGCCCGAAGATCAGGCAGGGAACGATCAGAACGAGGTTGAGCACCGCCGCGAACGGCTGCCCGTTGAGCAGCAAGCCGAGCGGCGGCACGAGCGCGGCGAGGATGTAGATCATCGGGACGTCCTCGTGCCTTTGAATGCTGCTGCCTGATATGTAGACTCCCGATCCGATCCGCAACCGCGGCGCCCGGCCGTGCCGGGCAGCCCGTGCGCCCGTACTCGAACCCCCTCCCCTGCATGCGCCGCGACCGTCTGGTGGCCCTCATCGTCGCGGTCGCGCTGTTCATGGAGAATCTGGATTCCACCGTGATCGCCACGTCATTGCCGGCGATCGCCGCCGATATCGGCACCAGCCCGTTGGCGCTCAAGCTCGCGGTGACCTCCTATCTGCTTTCGCTCGCCGTGTTCATCCCGATGAGCGGCTGGACCGCCGACCGGTTCGGCGGGCGCACGGTGTTCCGGGCCGCGATCGCCGTGTTCGTGCTCGGCTCGATCGGCTGCGCCGTATCGTCTTCGCTGACCGATTTCGTGGTCGCGCGCATCGTGCAGGGGATGGGCGGAGCGATGATGACGCCGGTCGGGCGCCTGGTGCTGATCCGCTCGGTCGACAAGCGGGCGCTGATCGACGCCATGGCGTGGGTCTCGATGCCGGCGCTGGTGGGCCCGGTGATGGGACCGCCGCTGGGCGGCTTCATCACCACTTACGCCTCCTGGCACTGGATCTTTTTGATCAACGTGCCGATGGGATTGCTCGGCATCCTGCTTGCCACCCGCTACATCGAGGACGTGCGGATCCGGACCAGCGATCGGTTCGACTTGATCGGCATGCTGCTCGCGGGCGCCGGCATCGCCGGAATGGCGTTCGGCCTCTCGGTCGCCGGGCTCAATTACCTGCCGAGGTCGGCGGTGGCGGGGCTCGTGATCGGCGGCGCGTGCTCATTTGCCGCCTATCTCATCCATGCGCGGCGGGTGCCCGCCCCGGTGCTCGATTTCTCGCTGCTCGCGCTGCCGACCTTCCGCGCGAGCTTCATCGGCGGATTCCTGTTCCGGGTCGGCGTCGGCGCCCTGCCGTTTCTGCTGCCGCTGTTGCTGCAGCTCGGATTCAAGCTCAACCCGTTCGAATCCGGGCTGATCACGTTTTCGGCGGCGGTCGGCGCGCTGACCATGAAGGCTGCCGCGGCGAGCATCCTCAAGCGCTTCGGATTTCGTTCCGTGCTGACCGTCAACGCGCTCCTGAGCGCCGTCTTCATCGCCGCCTGCGCCGGATTTTTCCCCGGGGTGCCATTCGCGCTGATCGTTGCCGTGCTGCTCGTCGGCGGCTTCTTCCGCTCGCTGCAGTTCACCAGCATCAACGCCATGGCGTATGCGGAGGTCAGGCCCGAGCGCCTGAGCCGGGCGACGTCGCTCGCAGCGGTCGGGCAGCAGCTGTCGCTCTCGACCGGGGTCGCGCTGGGCGGCGCGGTCGTCGAGATCGTGCTGCGGCTCAAGTCGGCGTCGACCATCGACGCCACGGATTTTCCGCCGGCGTTCCTGGTCGTCGCCGCGATCTCCGGCGCATCGGCCCTGTTGTTCCGGCAGCTCCCACCCGATGCCGGGTCCGAGCTCGCCGGCGGCGCCTCGCTGCCCGCGACGCGCGCCGATCAGCCGCCGCGATGACGAAAGCCGGTCGCGAGCAGATAAAGCTCGGCGGAATCCGCACGGCTCGCCGCCGGCTTGACGTGCCTGACTTTTTCGAAATCGCGCTTGAGCCCCGCCAGCAGCGAGACTTCGGTGCCGCCCTGCAGCACCTTGCACAGAAAGGCGCCCCCCGGCGCCAATATCTCGCGGGCGAACTCCGCGGCGGCTTCCGCGAGCGCCATGATTTTCAGATGATCGGTGCGGCGATGGCCGGTGGCGTTGGCGGCCATGTCGGACAGCACCACGTCGGCGGGCCCGCCGAGCATGGTTTTCAGGCGTTGCGGCGTTTGCGCGTCGAGAAAGTCCATCCGCAGGAATTCGACCCCTGCGATCGGCTCGATCTCGAGTACGTCGATGGCGACGACCCGGCCCCTGCCCTCGGCTGCGCCGACGCGCTGGGCCGCGACCTGGCTCCAGCCGCCGGGCGCGGCGCCGAGGTCGACGACACGCGCGCCGGGTCGGAGCACAGGATGCTTGGCGTCGATCTCGGCGAGCTTGAAGGCGGCGCGGGAGCGAAGCCCTTCGCGTTTGGCGCGCGCCACATAGGGATCGTTGAGCTGACGCTCGAGCCAGCGTTTCGAGGAAACCGAGCGGCCCTTGCCGGTCTTGACTCGGGTTTTGAGCGGACGTCCGATTCGATGACTCATGAGTTCATTCTCGGCGGAGCCGCAAACGCGCTTCACCTCCCCTTGAAAAGGGGAGGTCGACCGCGCAGCGGTCGGGTGGGGATCGCGACCCCCTCCCGGTTCGCGCGCATTGGCGCGCGAACCGACCTCCCCCTTTCAGGTGGAGGTGAAGCGCGGTTGCTTCCCGCCCTCAGAAACAGGCTCGCTTCCCCACACCCCGTCCGCGCGCATCAGCTGCACCAAAATGCCTTCGCGCAGGCCGCGATCGGCGACGCGCAGGCGCCGGCACGGGAAGGCGCGCCGAATCGCCTCGAGGATGGCGCAGCCGGCGAGCACGAGGTCGGCACGCTCGGAGCCGATGCACGGGTTCGCCACGCGCGCGTCGTAGTCCATCACCACCAGGCGGTCGAGCACGCGCGAGATCTCGGCATCCGTCATCCAGCAGCCGTCGACGTAGCGGCGCTCGTAGCGCGGCAGGCCCAGATGCACCCCGGCGATCGTCGTCACGGTTCCGGAGGTGCCGAGCAAGTGCGTGGCTTCGAGGCGAAGATCGCCGCCGTGCGCGGCCGCGAACGCATCGACGTGGCGCGCGGCCTCGGTCACCATGGTCTCGTAGAGCGCGCGGTCGATCTCGATGCCGCCGTGGCGTTCGGCCAACGTGACCACGCCGACCGGCAACGAGGCCCAGCCGCGGATCTCCGGCACCGGCGGGCCGCCGCCGTTCCATCGGCTGCGCCCGAGGCGGACCAGCTCGGAGGAGCCGCCGCCGATATCGAACAGAATGGCGTCCTCCGCCGCCGGGTCGAGCAGCGGCGTGCAGCCACTGGCGGCAAGCTCGGCCTCGGTGGCGCGATCGATCACTTCGAGCTCGAGCCCGACCTCGCCGGTGACCCGGGCCAAGAATGCCGGGCCGTTCTCGGCGGCGCGGCAGGCCTCGGTCGCGATCAGACGCGCGCGCGTCACGTTGCGGTTGCGCATCTTGTCGCGGCAGACCGCGAGCGCCTCGAGCGCCCGGGCGATCGCCGGCTCGCTGAGCCGGCCGCTCGCCAAGACGCCCTCGCCCAGCCGGATGATGCGGGAAAATGCGTCGATGACGCGAAAGCCCTCGCGGGTCGGGCGCGCGACCAGCAGCCGGCAATTGTTGGTGCCGAGGTCGAGCGCCGCATAGGCCGGCCGATCGGTGCGCTCCGCGGTAAAACGCGGCCATCGCCGACCCCGCGGGCGCCGCCACGGCGCGCCGCGCGCAGGGTCGAGGCCGGAACTCGCCCGGGCCTCGTCTCGCATCGAAACCTTCCTGCCGCGCGCCGGAGCCGTCTTCGGCTCCACGGCCGGCCACGATTGTGTAGCGATATCCGGGCAAATCTTAAAGGAGCGCCACGGGTCGGCGCAACCGCAGGCCGGCTTCAGGCCACCGGGAAGCCGGGACGGCAGCGGGCCTTCTCGGCTATGATTTGCGCCCGAAATAGCCTGATTTCAGCCTGGCGCCCATGGACCTGTCCTACGCCGCCAATCTCGAGGATTACCACCTCGCCCGCGCCTTCGAAGGCCAGGCGAGCGGGTTCTATATCGATGTCGGCGCCGGACACCCGGTCGCCGACAATGTCTCGTGCTGGTTCTACCTCAAGGGCTGGCGCGGCCTCGTGGTCGAGCCCCAGCGCCGGCTGATCGAGCTTTACCCCTTGGTGCGCCCGCGCGACATCGCGGTGCCAAAACTCCTGGGCCGCACCCCCGGCGAGGTCGATTTCCACATCGTCGAGCGGCTCAACGGATTTTCCAGCATTTCTGTCGAGCATGCGCGCAACGCTCGAAAATTCGGCGCGGGATTCCACACCTGCCGGATGCCGATGACGACGCTCGCCGCAATCTGCGAGGAGCATGGCGTCGAGACGATCGATTTCCTCAAGATCGACGTCGAGGGCGCCGAAGGCGACGTGCTCGCCGGCGGCGATTTTCGCCGCTTCCGCCCCCGGGTCGTGCTGCTCGAGGCGCTCGCGCCCGGGACCCTGGCGGAGAACTTCGGCGACTGGGAGCCCTTTCTGCTCGACCAGGGCTACGTCTTCGCGCTGTTCGACGGGCTCAACCGGTTCTACGTGGCGCACGAAGACGAGGCGCTGATCGCGCGATTTCCCAAAACGGCCGCGCCCTGGCTCGTGGTCCCGCACCTCGGCCACACCAATCGCGCCCCGGAGCGGACCGATCATCCGGACCACGCATTCGCCCAGGCGCTGGTGGCAGGTTTTTTGGCCAAGCTGCCGCGTCTCGATCGGGAGCTGCTGCTGTCGTTCCTCCTCGACGAGACCGACGCCGAGTTTCGCCGTAAGCCGAACGCCTGCGATCGGGCCGCCGCGATCGCGCGGCTGTTTCCGGCGGACAAGCACGCGGACGGCGTCCCGCGCGCAGCCGGGATCGAGGCAAACGACATCCGCGAGTTCTACGCCAAGCTGATGGAGACCGACCAATTCCGAATCATGCTCGGCCGCATCGCCGCGAGCTACGACGGCGGACAGATTTTGGATTGAAGCCGAACGCGGAGGCATCCATGGTTACGGTACGTGAGCCCATCCTGCATCCGGTCCCGATCGAGGACTTGCGCCCCACGCAAATCACCGTTGGCATGCGCGAGGTCGAGGAGAAGCGCGAGCGCTGGCGCGAGTACAAGGGAAAGAAGAAGAGCGAATATTTGGGCAAGCACATGATCCCGGTCATCCTCGGGCCGAAGGAGCGTCCCTACGTCATCGATCATCATCACCTCTCCCGCGCGCTGCTCGACGAGGGCGAGAAGCACGTGCTGGTCACCGTGGTTGCCGATCTCAAGGCGCTCGAGCCCGACGCGTTCTGGGTCGTGCTCGACCATCGCGGCTGGGTGCATCCTTACGACGAGGACGGGCAACGCCGCGCATTCCGCGCCATTCCGAAGTCGGTGGGCGATCTCCTCGACGATCCGTTCCGCAGCCTCGCCGGGGAGCTCAGGCGTGCCGGCGGCTTTGCCAAGGAGACGACGCCGTTCAGCGAATTTCTCTGGGCCGATTTCCTGCGTCGCCGCATCGAGCGCAAGGCGGTCGTGAAGGATTTCGCCAAAGCGATGGAAAAGGCGCTCGCCTTGGCCAAGAGCCAGGAGGCGCACTATTTGCCGGGCTGGTGCGGGCCGGCTACCAACATGGCGTGATGCCCGGTCGGCATCCCTCCCCTTCGGGGAGGGACAAGAGGAGGAGCGAGACATGCAGGCGGTCAAGGATGCGAGCGCGCTCTACGAAGTGGAGCGCCGCGCAATTCACGCCGAGCGGCCCGGCTTCCGCATCACCGAGCTCCAGATCGGCCCGAAGCAGAAGGTGCCGTGGCACTGCCACAGCAACGTCCAGGACACGTTCTATGTGCTGGCCGGAAACATCCGGATTTTCCTGCGCGAGCCCAAGGAGGAGGTGCGGCTCGAGCCGGGCGAGACCTACTCGGTCGCGCCCAAGCGCCCGCATCTCGTCACCAATGCGGGCGATGATTCCGCGGTGTTCCTCGTGCTCCAAGGCGTGGGCGAATACGATTTCGTGCCACTCGTCTGACGGGGTGGACCCTCGCCTGCGATCGCCCTATATACGGCGCAAATCCGACCCGACGGCAAAGCTCGGGGTCTCGAGACGCCGCAACGGCCCGCAAGGCCCGGCGGCAAAAAACCCTCACTGGGGGATAGTTCAACGGTAGAACAGCGGACTCTGACTCCGTTAATCTAGGTTCGAATCCTAGTCCCCCAGCCATGGAAAACAACAGGCAATCGGCGCGTTCTCGTTTCGACTGAATGGAATGTTTTGCGGTGTGTTTTGCAGATTTCGCAGGATAGCCTTGCTCGCGACGCGGCGTTGATGAAACAGAAACAATCGACGCCCGTATCCTAACAAAAAGCCCCCGGCGTTGAACCGGGGGCAATAACTGGCCAAGGGTAGAGGACGTTACCGTTTGTTGGGATTCTGACCTTCCTGACCGGGCCGCTGATTTTGCTTTTGATCTCCCTGTCGCTGTTGATCTCCCTGTCGCTGTTGGCCGGGGTTCTGCCCACCGCCCTGCTGTCCGGGATTCTGATCGCCCTGACGCTGTTGGCCGGGGTTCTATTCTGCTGACCGGGATTTTGATTGGCTTGGTTCGGATTATTCGGATTGTTCATAGCAACGTCTCCCTTCAAATTATCCCCACCTATCACCCGCCTCGTAGTGTCCCACCGTTTTTCTGGAAAGTCATGCGTAAAGAATTGGCAGGAAAACAGCACTATTTTACCAGCCCTCTGCGCGCGTTTTCAGCAGCGACGTCGAAAATGCAGCACGCTGAAAAATACAGCAGATGGACTTCGGTTTGGAGTGTTTCGATTCAAAGGCAGACCGTTCCTAGGACTGTTTCTGATCGTTTTCCGGCTTCTGTTTATCTTTTCCTTGTTCGCGCATCATCAAGCTCTCAATTTCACTCGCCCTCTGCAAAATGGACATTGGTAGCTAGGTACAGACCGGAACCAACCTACCTTTGCTACACAGCTTCCGGCCCCGATATGGGCAAGCCCAGCCAAGAATAACGTCAGCTAGCGACCCGACAAAGGCACGGCACGGACGCATACACGGTCGGCGAACGGTCCCAGCATCAAGGCCAATCAGGTCAGAATCCCGAAGTTCCCAAGGGATGGGCCAAACAATGATTCTGTAACGTCGGCTCCCATGGTCGGCTCACGATAGTCAGTTCATTCGCCTCCGTCAGAGCAAAGGCGGAGCTCGGCTCCAGATTCCGGTAGGCGCACCACTGAAGGCCATGCTAGACAAGACGCCGCGAGTACCAACTGTCGTCCTAACCAGCATCCGGAAACACCCCAGGATCAATGCCGCTGCGCTGACTCCGACTCCGTTACTCTAGGTTCGAATCCTGGTCCGCCAGTCAAATGCAAATCCTCCGACGAAATCCGGCATTCGGTCGTTGCGGCGCGGAGGATTTCGCAAACGCCATGCCCCTCGACGGCACAACGATGTTCGGCGGCAGAGGCTGAGACGCGGCGATGAACCGAGCCAAGTTTCAAGAAACGGTCACCACCGAGCTGCAGCGGCTGTTTCAAGCTGCCCGCGCCCGCGATGAGCTTGCATTTCTATTCGTGGTACTCGGCATGGATTCCGGCATGGAGGATGCCGGATGGCAGCCGATCGGCGAAGCGCAGGCTTTTGTTCAAGACCTGCTCGGGTTGATCAACGGCCCGCTTCACCAACATGCCAAGGTGCGAACGGCTCTGCTGCTGTATTGCCATATCATCGAGGCCAACTTCATCTATCATTGCCTCTATAACCTGCTTTTGACCGTCGAAGGACAGGCGCCGCCGAAAGTCTTCGGCTTTCTCGACAAATACAAGAACGGCATTCCACCCAATGTTTCGGTCAAGATCGGCGAGATCAAAGCCAAGGCGATCGAGCACAAATTCTTGGACATAAACGCCATCTTCGATCAGATCGTCCGGCCGGAAATCCGCGATGCTTTCCTTCACTCGGATTACATTCTGATCGAGGACGAGCTTCGCCTCAAACACCGCGGTTCGCAGTACGCCCGGATTCGCCTGCCTGAAGTGCTGGAGCTTGTGCAGAAAACCGTCGATTGGTTCAATCTTTTCATGGGACTTTTGGCGGCCTCACGTCGTTCGTTTCCCAAGGGACACAGGATCACGGGCAGAAAATCCTCTGGAGGGCAAGATCTGGGCTCCGTCGAGGTGCTGGTCGACGAGCGCGGCCTCGCCACGGGATTCAAGCCATCCGACGCATTGCCGCTGTGGTGAGGAATGGCACCGGCACCATGCCGGAATCACGCTCGCGGCCACGGCGTTGACGACGGCCCAAGGCACGCGGGTTGGTAGCATTCCCCTAACCCCGCCAGTGCCGCGAGCCGCGCCAGCAGGCTTTAACAGAATTAATTGTCTGGGTTTTCGGTGCACCCCCCTTCTACGCGCCCTGCTTGCATACCACTGCGGTGACGCAGTAGTTTCCACTCTCATGCTTTTGAACTACGCTTGACTCGATTCTGGCCGTTTGCAGCGGCGGCACCAAGGAAATGGGCTAATGATCGTCATTGTGCCGGAACGAAACCGTCCTGCGTATGACTTCTCCGACCCGGTCAATCTCAAGGGAATGACTGGGGGTGATCCGTTGTTCGCGGGAGTAGTCGCTACCCCGGCGTTCCAACGGCTGAAGTCGATTCGTTTTCTCGGCGGCATAGACTACCTCCTGGTTCGTGCGCCCAATGGTGTTAAGGGGAATATCCGCTACACGAGATACCAACATAGCCTTGGAGTAGCGCGGCTCGCCTTACACTACTGCCAGGAACGGGGCCTCTCCTCCTCCGAGCGCCGCTTGGTTTACGTGGCTGCACTTCTGCACGATGTCGGACACGCTCCTCTCTCGCATTCCTTGGAGCCAGTCTTCAATGAGATTTTCGGGCTTGAGCACCACCGTGCGACCGAAGACATTTTGCGGGGCAACGTGCCTTTAGGCCGCGAATTATCCGATCTGTTGCGCAGCAACGGGGTTGATGTCGAACGGGTGATCGCTATCGTCTCTAACGCAGAGCCAGGTTATGATGGCTTTTTTGCAGGGCCAATTAACTTCGATACCATTGAAGGTATTCTTCGCACCAGGAAATACGCCACGCCAACTGCGAACACACCAGGTCCTGAGGCGATGGTTGAAGCTGCCATTCGAAGGGAATCCAAATCTGATCGCGAGCTCGTCGACCACTTTTGGTCATGCAAAGACAGTGTCTACACGCACATCATCAATTCACGGCGAGGTGTACTGGCCGATTTCAGCTGCCAGGTATTTATGCGCGAGCACCTGACTGAGTTAAGCGCCTCGGATTATTTCACGACTGAGAACGACATCTTCCGCACACTTCGCGGTTTGCGAGAACTTCTTACAAGCCGTTCGTTTGAAAGTGAGGTTAGGCGTTATCTCGACCGACCTATCCACTATAAGATCAGGCGTTTTTTTGTTAAACAATCAGGCGATTTTTTTAAACGCGAAGATCTAGTACGTTATCAACAAAGGAAAGAGGATGGCCTCCTGGTGCCAGGGGAGTTCAGCGCTGCAGAAACGGCAGAATTGAGCCGAGATTTATTCGATGATGACCGTATTCCCCGCGATCGACCGAGCTAAGAGCTACAGCGAAGAAAGACTCGTTGCCCTTAGGGAGCGGATCGCTAACCTCGTCCCGGCAAGTGAGACCGTCCTGACATGCGGTTCGTATGCGAGGCGCGAAGCTTCCACTGAGTCTGACATTGATTTTTTCGTCATCACCCAGCAACCTGATCCAACTGACGGAAAACATTTCGAGGCCGACGCCCTTCCGTGGTTTGATGGACTCAAGGCAGCCATAAACGAGGTTGTGCCGATTGGACCTGCCGAGGGGGGCGCTTTTTCCAATGTTGAATCTAGAGATGCTATGCTTCACAATATTGGAGGGGAACAGGATAATAATGCGAAAATGACACGGAGAATGTTATTTCTACTCGAAGGAGAATGGTTATTTAACGCGGAAGGCCTGAGGGCTATACGGCGTCAGATCCTCGAGCGGTACATTGGGTCGGGCATAAGCGACCATCAGCTTGCACTATTTTTGCTAAACGATATTGTCCGCTACTATCGGACTATGGCTGTCGATTACGAATTTAAAACGGGCGAAGGTCCGACACCTAAGCCATGGGGTATCCGTAACATCAAACTCATATTTTCTCGCAAGCTTCTCTACGCGAGTGGACTCTTTAGCGTTGGTAAAACGGCGGACCGCGCTTGGGCTAGAAAGATTGATCTTTTAGAAGCCCTGTTTGATTTGCCTGTGATTGACCGCATGGTTGCGATTTGTGGCCAGGCCAAAATAGAAGCTCTACTAACTAGCTATGATCATTTTCTGCAGCGTCTTGAAGAACCTCATGTGCGCGAGCGGCTCAAAAACCTAAAAAGAGAGAGTCGAGAGGATCCGCTTTTCCGAGAGCTGAAGAACGAGGGCCACAACTTCACGCGGGAGCTGATGAAGCTTTTTGAGGAGACGTTTGACTCAACGCACCCGATCCACCGAGCTGTGATCTTTTAGCCGATCTGGGGCTTAATACTACGTCCTCGCTATGCCGCAGAGACGCATATGCATGTGACAGAGGGATATCGGTCCCCGGAATATGCACCGGAAATTGATTCCCGCGCTCCTCCCCGGTGAGGGCCGCGAGCCGGGCGAGCAGGCTGCGGTCCGCGCGGCGGCGCACGAGCGCGTCGACGCCGAGGCTGCGGCCTGCCGCGTAGACCGCGAACAGCACGTGTACGACGGCGAGAAAAACGTAATTCCACGGTGGCGGCCTCACGTCGTTCGTTTCCCAAGGGACACAGGATCACGGGCAGAAAATCCCCTGGAGGGCAAGATCTGGGCTCCGTCGAGGTGCTGGTCGACGAGCGCGGCTTCGCCACCGGATTTAAGCCATCCGACGCATTGCCGCTGTGGTGAGGAGTGGGAGCGGCCGGGCCGCTTGGCCTTGTCAGATTTCGTTCTCTCTTATCCATCGAGCGCTGTAGCGCCGTAGGGCGGATTAGCGAAGTGTAATCCGCCGCCCGTCTGTTGGCATCGAGCAGTCGATAACGGAGCGGCGCAATACGCGTCGCTATTGCGCCCTACGCGTTAGGGCCTGCATCGTCATTGCCTCGTCAGGCATACGAGTTCCATTTATGTTCGATGCCTTCTCGTTTGCAGAACGCGCGGAACTCGTCGACCGCCCCACTTCGACCGGCGTATCTGTCACGAAGCAGGATGAACGCCAGCTTGCGAAGTGCCGTGGCCGGAACGTCGACGCAGAACTCGTAATCGGTATCTCCCCACACCTCTTCGACGAGCTTGCCCATGTCTTGCGCATCCAAACGCACCGAACCGTCGGCATGAACGGCCAGGCGGACCGAGCGAAAGTTATCAGCTTCCTGCAGATATAATTCGATCGAATAGGTTTCGGTCATGGTTGGCTTCCCGTGACGGGTTTCGCCTGCTCAACCCATCCTACTGCCCTACCCCGCGAGCGCCGCGAGCCGGGCGAGCAGGCTCCCTTCCGCGCGCCGGCGCACCAGCGCGTCGACGCCGAGGCTGCGGCCCGCCGCATAGACCGCAAACAGCACGTGCACGATGGCGAGAAACACGTAATTCCACGGCCATTCTCCGGGGTGCCGGTACAGTCCCAGCCACAGATGCAGCGAGTAGAGCGCGGCGATCCACCCAACGAGCCGCACGCCGAAGCCGAGCATCAGCGAGACCGCGAAGAGGAGCTCGGCCAGGAACACCAGCGGATCGATGAGATTCAGGTTCGGCAGGTATACGCTCTTGACCAGGGCGCGGTGAAAGGCGAACGCCGCGTGCTCGCCCATCTGGCCGGTCCAATATTCGAAGCCGCCCGACACCGGCAGCGGCAGCTTCCACAGCGAGCCCTGGAACCACATCGAGCCGATCAGCAGCCGGCAGATCCAGGTCGTCACATGGCTGGCGCTGCGCTCGCCCGGATCCTCGCGCCAGTTTTTCAGCGCGATCCAAAAGCTCGCGAAAAGCAGCGCCCAGAACAGCGCCACCATCCCATATTGAAATGCGCCGAGCGCCCGGTAGTCGTCGGTCGAGCCGATCAGAAACAGCCAGGCGTCAAAGAACGGGTTCGTGCGCATGGTCCTCTCCCCCCGCGACCGCGGGTATTTCGTCGCGGTCGGCCGCGACATCGAGATCCGTTCCTGCCGCCACGAGCTCGATGGGCTCGAGCCGGCCGCTGCGCGCCCGGACGCGCCCGATGACGGCGGCCTGCTCATAGCCGGCGCGGCGCAGCTCGGCGACGCAGGCCTTCGCGCGCGCAGCCGGCACGGCGGCGAGGAGGCCGCCCGCGGTCTGCGGATCGAACAGCAGGGGATAATCCGGATGCGCGGAGACCGCATCGAGGTCGGCAATGGCGCGACGCAGCCGCACGTTCTGCGGCTGCAGCGAGGAGAACACGCCTCGGGCGATCGTCGCGCGCGCGCCGTCGAGCACCGGGATGCGGTCGAGCGCCAGCCCAACGTCGACATCGGAGGCGCGCACCATCTCCACGAGATGGCCGAGCAGGCCGAAGCCGGTGACGTCGGTCGCGGCCCGCGCGCCCTGGCGGGCGAGCACCGCCGCCGCCTCCCGGTTCGAGCGGCACATGTGATCGACGGCGGCGGCGACCCAGCGCGCCTTGGCCTTGCCGCGCATGTCGGCAGCGAGCAGCGTGCCGGTGCCGATCGGCTTGGTGAGCACGAGCGCGTCGCCGGGGC
>WNFW01000841.1_pt1 | contig 25011 bp, 18 predicted proteins | sample 5400131 | NCBI WGS metagenome assembly WNFW01 (sample SAMN13153362, study PRJNA577476) | soil metagenome | isolation source: 20 cm soil or saprolite under grassland replicate 1 | place: USA:California | collected 2016-06-15 | reverse complement strand
CGACCCGCCATATTATGGCAGTGAAAAGTTCATTTTTATAGAGGATAACTACCTTATTAACACGAGCGGTCACGAGTTTGCAGGCAACACCGACGGTTCGCGCGGCGGTAGATCGGTATTTCGTCACAATCGTTGTTACGACATCGAAATGCAGGGTCACGGAACCGAGGCCGAGTATTATCGCGGGGAACGCTGCAAGGAGATTTACAATAACGAATTCCACTTTACCAATAAAGTAAGCGCAGGCGGAGTGCGCTCTGGCGGGCTTATCACACATGATAACACTTGGTACGGGGCCTTACTTTATGGCGGCATGGAGATTCAAGCGTATCGAACGTTTTTCAGAGGCGTAAGTTCGCCGTGGGGAGGCGCAAGCGGGGATAATCCTTGGGATTATAACGTTACAGAGCCGGATGGAAGCCATGTCGACGGACATCCGCCATTTCTTTACGAGAGCGGGACGGTCAGTAGCGCAACGCAAACCACGTTAACTGATAACACAAAAAACTGGACTACGAATCAATGGGCTGGTTATACATTGAAAAGGCTGTCCGACAAGGGACTTTCACTGATTTCATCCAATACAAACAACACGCTGGTCGTTGTATATTACACCGATCGGGGTGGAATCATTTGGGGACCTGGAGACCAATACCAAATACATAGAGTCTTAATCTCTATGGATCAACCTTGCAGGGGAAAGGGGGACTTGGTTAGTGGCGATGATCTTCACCCGGTCAATAGCACGACCGGAACACAAAGCTGGACGCACGATGCTTTGGAGCCGTGCTATTCTTGGAAAGATGTGCATTCTCCAGACGATACTCCTGTGAATATTCGCGTCCGCGCCGGACAATTCCCTCTGGGTTTATTTGTGCAAGGTCGAGATTATTTCAACCAAACTCTCATGCCGGGGTACAGGCCTTATACTTACCCGCACCCGCTGACTACGTCCCTACCTCCACCGCAGCCGACACAGAGCGCGACACCGAGCCCCCAAAACCAGTCCCACAACAAACAGGCAAAAAAGGTAAAAAGGTGGAAATGGGGCAGGGCCAAAGAAAGCTCGGCGAACGAAAGGGCTGCGCCTGATTACTAATTAACAAGTATTCGCCTATAACAGAAGAAATGCTTCCTGGGTACGCCTTCTTTTAACCTCGGCTGATTCGTTCGGCCGGTCGAACCGACTTCACTTCTGAGCGCAGACATCTGTCTTCTGACTTCCGTCCGTTGTCATCAGCGTCAGCGATACATCTCGGAGCGACGCTGACCTCAGACTAAGCGACCCCCCTGACAGTTTCACGCCCCGGGCCAAACGCTAGTGAATGCAAGATATTTAGTTCGGCCAAGCGATCGCATTCTGATCACAGGATCGAACGGGTTTATCGGTGTAAGCGTCGTCAAGACCCTTCTCGAATATGGCTTCAGCAATCTCCGCTGCTTCGTTCGGCCCTCGAGTTACCTTGGCGGCCTCAAGAACGTGTTCGCCAAGTTCGATGCCGGAAGAAATATCGAGCTTGTTACAGGGGATCTTCTGTCCCGCGATGACTGTCAGAAAGCTGCCGAAGGGATTTCGATTATCTACCATCTCGCCGCAGGCATGGAAAAATCCTTTGCGGGTGCATTTATGAACTCGGCACTGGCCACGCGGAATCTGATGGATGCATTTCTGCAATTCGGCAAGCCAAAGCGTTTTGTGAATGTCAGTTCATTTGCGGTCTATTCGAACCTGACCTTGAAACGTGGCGCCCTGCTCGATGAGACGTGCCCGTTGGAAGATGCGCCCCAGGAACGTTTTGATCCCTACGGTTTCGGCAAACTCAAGCAAGAAGAACTGGTGAAAGAATACGGCAGTAAATATGAACTGCCCTATGTGATTGTTCGCCCAGGGTATGTCTTCGGGCCCGGCAAGCGAGACTTGAGCGGCCGCGTTGGCATTAGCACCTTTGGATTCTTTATCCAGGTAAACGGCTCAAATTTCCTTCCACTGACCTTCGTCGATAACTGTGCCGAAGCAATCGTCCTGGCTGGTCTCAAGGCTGGGATTGATGGTGAGATTTTCAATGTTGTCGATGATAACCTACCGACTGGCCGTCAGTTTCTGAAAGCCTACAAGAAAAAGGTGAGATTTTTCCGATCAATCAGGATTCCCTATTTCGCCGGGTACGGCCTCTGTTCTCTATGGGAGAAATACTCGAAATGGTCCAAGAACCAGCTCCCCCCGGCGTTCAACCACCGTCGCTGTGACGCTGAGTGGAAAGGAAATTGCTACTCCAACCGGAAGCTTAAAGACCAGCTGGGCTGGAAGCCGAGGGTGCCGATGGAGGAGGCGATGCAGGGGTTTCTGAGCCAGTTTGAATCCGATGGCAACGATGGTCCGTTCAAGGGTTGAAGCATTGGAACGGACCAGTGCTCACTTATAACTGACCACAAATTTTGCGATGTTAAAAATCGCCATAGTGGGTTGCGGAAAGGTTGCCGATCAGCATATGTACGCGATCCATCGCATTCCTGACTGCGAAATTGTCGCTCTTTGTGATCGCGAACTGCTTATGGCCCGACAACTGGGTGAGCGCCGTGGGGTTTCGGCGTGCTTTTCCGATCTGACGGAAATGCTGCACGTCGTCAGCCCCGATGTCGTTCACATTACGACTCCCCCACAAGGCCATTATTCTCTTGCGGCAGAATGTCTCAACGCGGGAAGCCATGTTTATGTTGAAAAACCTTTCACTATTACAGCCGCCGAGGCCGAAGCGCTGGTCCAACTCGCTGAAGATCGCGATCTGAGAATGACTGTCGGCCATAATTATCAATTCACGCTCGAGATGCTGGAAATGCGGCGGCTTGTGAAGGGAGGATTTCTGGGCGGAAAACCTGTCCACCTGGAGAGCTACTGGTCGTATGATTTAAGCGATTTAAGGTATGCGAGCGCATTCTTGAGCAACCGAACTCATTGGGTTCGCCAACTTCCCGGACAACTATTTCACAATATCATTAGCCACGGGATCGCTAAGTTGACCGAATTTCTTGATGACGAACTGGTCGAGATTGTCGCCACGGCACATCAAAGCGAACAACTCGGAAGCCGCGGCGCTCGGGAAGTTTTGGATGAGCTAAGGGTGCTGATTCGAGACAGGCACGGTACCACGGCGTTTTTCTGTTTTTCCACTCAGGTCCAGGGGCTCAACCAATTGCGGATTTATGGCCCGGCCGGTTCGTTGCTGGCGGATATTATCAGCGGAAGCTTGATCCGAAACAAGAATCGGTCCTATAAGAGCTATCTCACGTATTTCGTTCCGCCACTGAAAAATGCCCGGCAACACTTCAGAAATGCCCGGCTCAATATTACTAATTTCCTGCGCAGGCGGCTCTATCAGGACTTTGGAATGAAGGAACTAATTGAACGTTTCTACGATAGCATCCGTCTGGGAGGCCCCCCTCCGATCTCTTACCGGGAAATCATCCTCACCGCCCAAATCATGGACGAAATCTTTGCGCAAATTTATCCGACTCGGCTGGGGGCACCCGTAAGCGAACAGATCAAGAAACAGCCGCGGATTATGCGGATGTCGCCGATTAGACTGTGAGTTCTGATCTCTGATTACTGACTTCTGTCTTGCGCTCTCTGAGGTGTGCCTTGCGACGTCATTGCGCAGGGCGGGGCGGCGGCTCCTCTGTCTTATGATCTGTCATCTAACTTCCAGCTCAAAACCGCGCCGGTTTCTAGCGACGATTGTCTTTTAGTGAGCTATACTTAACTGTTGATAAGAAAACCATCCACCTCGAAGCATAATCATGAATCTTGAATCATTGAAGCATGGACAGCGCACGGTTGTCGACAAATTTGGTCCGTGGACTGCCTCGAACATCCATTTGGCTGATCACTTCTACACAATCGGCGAACAGATCCACGGTGACGAAGTTAAATTGCGACGGATTTTACAGGTCGTTTCTGATGCAGCTAGTAAGCCACTGGAAAACATTCGCCTTTTAGACCTCGCCTGTCATGAGGGAATATATGCAATAGAGTTCGCGCGTCACGGCGCAAATGTGCTCGGTATCGAAGGTCGACAGGCTCACATTGAGAAGGCAACGTTTGTCAAAGATGCCCTCTCCTTAAGCAACGTCGATTTTGTTCAGGACGATGTGCGCAATCTTAGTAAGGACAAATACGGCTCTTTCGATGTTGTGTTGTGCCTGGGGATGTTATATCACTTGGATGCCCCTGATGTCTTTCACTTTATCGAACGCATAGGCGAGGTATGCGACGACATCGCAGTAATAGATACATTAATAGCACCTGGTCCGACATTATCCTATGTCTACGATGGAATAAGGTATTGGGGCAACAGACTTAGCGAGGGACATCAACCCAGCGATAGCCCAGAAGACAAAATTAAGAGATACTGGGCGTCGTTAGACAACGTGACAAGCTTTCATCTCAGTCGGACTTCACTATATTGCATGCTGGGCCGCGTTGGATTTACGTCTGTGTACGAATGTTATATACCGCCAGAACCCGCAAAGCCTATTGATCGTATAACGCTTTTAGCGATCAAAGGAAGGCGGCAGCGCATAATCAACTCGCCGCTTATGGAGGCGTATCCCGCGAATAATAACCCTGAGGCGTTTAACGCTCATAAAATCGAGAAATTGTACGGCAGGATTTATCGAGCTGCCAGGTTGTTGATCCCCGAAAAGGCAAGAGTAGCTCTAAAGAGCCACGGTTTCCTTAAGAGACTGTTTAGACCTTTCAAGCCGAGCGCATGAGTCTTGGCGCTGAAATTCGCCGCGGCCGCGGCTGAGACCAAATGCTTGTAGCTCCAACGGCGAACATTTAACACACAGTGACGGATCCTAGAGACTGAATATCTAAGGGTGTCGTGGTAGCAGTTGGTCGTCCAAAAATGGGTTGTAGCAATCGTTGCGAATTTCGGCGGAGTGGCATCCCCCGGCAGGCACCTACTCTGAGAGCGTTTACGAAGAGGATCTACTAAGCTGCAGTATTGACTATGCAGTTATGCGTTGGGCATGAACAAGAGCGGCAGCCGTTATCTCAAGTTGGGGCAATGAAATACGTCCTAATTACCCCGGCGAGGAATGAGGAAGCGTTCATTAAAAATACGCTGGACTCAGTGGTTACTCAGACAGTTTTGCCTGAACGCTGGATCATTGTGGACGACGGTTCAACAGATTGCACAGCGGAAATCGCCGAGGATTATGCTGCTCGCTTTTCGTGGATTGAGGTGATCCAGCGCCCACAGCGTCAGGATCGCAATTTTGCCGGTAAAGCTCATGCGTTTAATGCCGGATTTGAGCGGGTCAAATCGGTGATATTTGATGTAGTCGGAAACCTAGACGCGGACATCTCATTCGACCGCGATTACATGGAGTTTCTTCTGCAGAAATTTTCCGACGATCACAACCTTGGCATCGCTGGTACCGCCATGCGAGAAGCCGACTACAGTGCGCTGGAGGATAGTTTTTACAATGAAAACGACGTCTTTGGCGCCTGTCAGCTATTCCGCCGTGTTTGCTTCGAGCAGGTTGGCGGCTATCGGCCCATCAAATGGGGTGGTCTCGATTGGGTCGCAGTTCGCACCGCTCGTCTGAATGGTTGGCAGACCAGATCATTTACGGCAAAATTCTTTTACCATCATCGCCCAATGGGAGCAACTGAAAGCACCACGTGGAAAGCGAGGTTCGATTATGGCAGGAAAGATTATTTCCTTGGCAATCACCCGCTGTGGCAGGTTTTTAGGGTTACATACCAAATGCTAAAGCGGCCTTATATTGTTGGAGGATTAGTGCTGCTTTCCGGGTACCTTTATTCGCTTATCTCCCGTATCGAAAGACCGGTGGCGCCCCAACTGTTAATGTTTCATCGTCGGGAACAGCTTCAGCGCCTTAGGCAACTGTTTCTTCGTTTCGCTAAAACCGGACAATTAACGTTGCGCAGCTAGAAAATCATGCCTGCGAAAGTTGCCGACGTAAAAAATTTCTGGGATGCAAATCCCTGCCAGGCGGACCTATCCTCCGAACAAGACCGGCGAAGGTACTTTGAAGACATTACCAGAAAACGCTACCAGCGTCGCGAGTGGCATGTGCCCATTGTGGCCCAGTTTCCGGCGTTTCGCGGGAAGGACGTTTTGGAGATCGGCTGCAGCATAGCGACCGACGGTCTTGAGTTCGCTAGGAATGGAGCACGGTACACCGGGGTGGACCTGACGCCAAAATCGATAGAGCTCGCAACCGAGCGGTTTCGATTGTTCGGCGTCCCCGGCACGTTTGAAGTGACGAATGCCGAGGAATGTCTTCCTTTTGCTGACAGTTCCTTCGATCATGTCTACAGCTTTGGTGTGATTCATCATTCACCTGTGCCAGAGAAGATCATCCGCGAAATTTATCGCGTCCTAAGGCCCGGTGGCACGCTGACTGTGATGCTCTATAACCGCAGTTCCATCAACTACCACGTTGAGATAATGTTTCTAAGACGAATTTTCAGGTGGTGCCTGCTGCCAGCCTTTATGCCGGGATTGATTGCCGCTGTTAGCGGCTTCGATCGGTGGAAACTCGAAGGTCACCGGAAGTTGCTACAGACAAAGATCACAAAGGAGCAATGGATCAGTATGAATACCGACGGACCGTTTTGTCCGTTGGCGCGAGTTTACGATGGACGAGAGGCAGCCACGCTCTTCAGGCAGTTTGAAAACGTGCGACAAGAGATATGGGAGTTTAATGTCGATCATTGGTCGGTTATCGGCAGGGCTATTCCTCATCGGATCGCACAATGGATCGGCCGGCGGTACGGCTGGCATCGGATGATTTACGCGCAAAAGCCTTGCGAGAATTCACTTCCTAAGGACGCGGAGTTACTCGTGCGAACGAGGAGGTAATTATCTCGCGGCGACAGAGTCTAGACTAATGTTTTACTCGAAATGATCTCTCAGCGCAATCCTACATCAGCTATCTTCGGCCATCAGTACTCCTCGGCGCCGAGGATTTCTCGCGTTCTTACCAAGTTCGCGAAGTGGCTCAATATCTATGGTGAAACACCGTGGAGCAGAGCGGCAGCCAGCTTTTCCTATGGCGAAAAGGACTATTATTTAGGCTGTTCACCTTTGTGGCAGCTCTTGCGTGTAGTCTACCGTGCGACAAAGCAACCGCTCGATGACGCGGCCCTTCTCGCAGGTTACTGTTGGGCAGTCACCCGGAGAGCGAAACGCCCGGTCTCCCGTGAATTCATGCGCTTTCATCGCCGCGAACAGATGAAAAAGCTGCGGACCATCTTCTCTACCCTGTTGAGGTTCAGGAAGATCGATAATTTCTATGTGGAAATGGGCCAACAGGAGGCACCGTAGAAATAAATGAAGGTGGAAATGAAAAAGAAATCCGCTTCACAATCGGCGTTCTTTGACCCACGCGTTTTGCTCTGCATGGCTATCTTCTTCATTGGATTGCTTCTGACGCTCTTGGCGACAGCGAATCCACAGGATTTGGTTCGTGAGCGCGAGCGTCAATTAACACCGCAGGTGAACGGCGCGAGTCGAGCCCCATCGGCTTTGATTGACGGCGTACAGGAGGCATGGGTTGCCCGCTATAATGGATCAGCGAATGCTTCTGACGGAGCCTTAGCGACTGCCGTTGACGGCTCGGGAAATGTCTATGTGACCGGATGGAGTGCCGGCTCGGGCACCGGATTTGATTACGCCACTGTCAAATGTAACTCAGCTGGGCAAGAACAATGGGTTGCCCGGTACAACGGGCCCGGGAACTCCGATGACTATGCCCAGGCCATCACTATTGACAGTTCCGGCAATGTCTATGTCACGGGATTTAGCGTGGGTTCGGGTACAGGCTTCGATTACGCCACAATCAAGTATAACTCGACTGGCGAGCAGCAATGGGTTGCCCGATACAACGGGCCGGGGAATGATATCGACGAGGCCATAGCGATCGCCGTGGATAGTTCAGGCAATGTTTATGTTAGCGGCGACAGCACCGGTGCAGGCATGCCCTTTGATTTTGACTATGCCACGATCAAATATGACTCAGTAGGCCAAGAACAATGGGTTGCGCGATACGACACTGGCGGTATCGACGACGTTGCGGCCATTGCCGTTGACGGTTCAGGTAATGTTTATGTGGCGGGATTGAGCAGTTTTGGTTATGCGACGATCAAGTATAACCCTTCTGGGCAACAGCAATGGGCCTCCAGGTACCAAGGATCGGGGAACGACACAGACGGAGCCACAGCGATTGCCCTGGACCATTCAGGCAATGCCTATGTGACTGGATTCAGCGTTGGCTCAGGCGGCGATTATGATTATGCCACGATCAAATATAACTCAATGGGGCAAGAACAGTGGGTTGCCCGCTATAACGGCCCAGGGAACGATTGGGACCTGGCTGAACACATTGCCGTCGATAGTTCAGGCAATGTTTATGTGACGGGAAACAGCGTCGGGACGACATATCCTGATTATGATTACGCCACGATAAAGTACAATTCAGCTGGACAGATGCAATGGGTTGCTCGCTACAATGGACCGAGTAATGGCGAGGACGATATATCTGGCCTCGCCATTGACCGCTCGGGCAATATCTATGTTACAGGATCTAGTGACGGTGCAAACACCCTTCCTGATTATGCCACGATTAAGTATAACTCAGCCGGGATAGAACAATGGGTCGCCCGCTACGACGGGCCAGCGAGCTCCTATGACATTCCCAGAGCGATTGCAGTTGATGGATCGGGAAATGTCTATGTCACGGGAAATAGCTTTGGTTTAGGCAGCGATTATGACTATGCGACGATTAAGTACATATCACGTCCGATTCCCACACCCAGACTGCGTCCCACCCCTCGGCCACGTCCAACATCGTCGCTGAGGCCGTAGCCGATCGGTTCGAGAGGAAAAATGAACCACAAATACAGATGTTCTGCGTCCGGGAGTACCCAGCTCGCGGGCACAGTTTCACACGCTCTCACAAACTTCACCGAGTGGCTCGATGCATACGGCGAAACATCGTGGGATTACCAAAGTTTTTTTGCTGGACCCGTCGGCGGACCAGCTAAGGCGCTCTATTACCGCCATAAACTCATCGGGACCGCGGCCGTCGCCCCCATGATCTTCTGCGAAGCATTCCTGCCGGCGGCACGACGGCTATTTCACCACCCTGTTCGGTTTCCAATTGCGGACGCACATTATGCGATGGGCTTCGCTTTCCTTTACGAGGCGACCGGAGATTCCTCGCAACTGGAAAACGCGATTCATTTTCTCACCGAGCTCAAAAAGTCGCGCTGCCATGGGTTCAAGGAATATTGCTGGGGCTATCCCTTTAACTGGGTCACCCGCAATGGCACAATCAAAGAACAAACGCCACTCATTACGACGACTCCCTACTGTTACGAAGCGTTCCTGCAGGTCTTCAAACTATCCCCACGAGAGGAGTGGAGGCTGATCCTCGAATCGATTGCGCGACATGTCGCTGCGGATATTAAGGATTTCAGGACATCAGAAAAATCGAGTAGTTCTTCCTACACGCCTTTTGACAGAGGCGGAGTAATTAACGCTGCAGCTTATCGTGCCTTCCTGCTCACCAGCGCTGCCACGGTTTTTTGCAATGAAGAATACTGGAGGATCGCAGAGCGGAATTTGAATTTCGTTTTGGAGAACCAGAACCCCGACGGTTCGTGGTTTTACGCCGTGGATGGAGTACGCGATTTTATCGACCACTACCACACTTGCTTCGTGATGAAAGCCCTGGCGAAGATTTACGGGTTGACTGGGCACGAGCCCTGTAAGGAAGCGCTTTCGAAAGGGGTTAAATATTACCTCGAGAATCTCTTCGACGAGGACGGGCTCCCGAAACCTTTTTCGAAAGCTCCACGCCTGACCGTTTATAAACGTGAGCTCTACGATTGCGCGGAATGTATCAACCTATGTCTACTTCTGCGTGATCGCTTTCCCACGCTGGAGAGAACATTGGAGAAAGTCGTCACTCACGCCCTGGAATCATGGGTAAAGCCCGATGGATCATTCCGCTCTCGTAAACTACACGTAGGCTGGGACAACGTTCCCATGCATCGCTGGGGACAGTCGCAGATGTTCCGAAGCCTCGCCTTCTATCTGCGCGAAGCGGGTCGAGCGACGAACGATGAGCCTAGCTCGGAAATGTCTGCGATCCATCAACTCTCAACCCTCAACTCTTAGCGTCTGTAGAAAAATGTGCGGCATCGCAGGACAATTTAATTTTCAGCGAGGCGAACCAGTCGAGCGCGAGACGATTGTGCGGATGGCACGTTCGATCGCGCATCGAGGACCGGATGATGAAGGCTTCTTCATCGCCGGGCCGATTGGTTTGGGGTTCCGGCGGCTATCCATCATTGACCTCGCCGGCGGTCGTCAGCCGATGTCGGATGCAGAGGAAACCGTGTGGATCATCTTCAACGGGGAGATTTACAATTACAAAGAATTGCGAAGGGAACTGCAAGGCAAGGGCCATCAGTTTAGAACGAATTCCGACACGGAAGTAATCATCCACGGCTACAAGGAATGGGGCACAGATGTCTTCAATCATCTCAACGGTATGTTTGGCGTCGCTATCTGGGACGTTCGTAACCAGCGCCTGGTCGTGGCGCGTGATGCCATGGGTATCAAGCTGGTCTATTATCGGCTCGCTGATGGGCAGCTTACGTTCGGTTCGGAGATCCGCGCAGTGCTCGCAGCCGACAATACTGCTCCGCAGGTGGACGCCTCAGCGCTCAACCTTTTCCTGCGATTCCGATACACTCCGTCGCCCTATACCATCTTCCAAGGTGTTCGAAAACTGGCGCCAGGTACACTACTCGTCGTGGAAAAGGGCAAATACCGGGAAGAACGCTGGTACAATTTCGTTCCGACTCCGTTCGCTACGCCAAAGAAGGACAAAGAAGCTGTCGCAGAGCTTCTTGATCTCTACAAACACGCAGTTCAGCGCCACTTGCTGAGTGATGTTCCAGTGGGAATTCTGCTGAGCGGAGGGGTCGATTCCGGTCTGCTCCTGGCGCTCATGAATGAGCATGGTGGCTCCTGGCCGGCATATACCGTAGGTTATGGCAAAAGTTTCGCACACGACGAGCTGTTCGATGCAGCGGAGACAGCGTCTCTTCTTGGTGCACGGCATGTGACAGTGATGCTCGATCGAGGCGAGTTTGAGCGCTCTCTGCCGAAAATTGTGGAATGTTTGGAGGAACCCATTGCGACATCGTCGATCGTTCCGATGTACTTTGTCTCTCAGCGCGCGCGGCAAGACGTCAAAGTAGCTCTAATTGGCCAGGGACCAGATGAACTGTTCGGTGGCTATAAGCGGCATCTGGGCGTTCATTACGGAAATTGGTGGCGCGGCCTGCCTGCAGGCCTCCGATCGATGGCCGGCTTTGCAGTCAATCGATTGCCGCGCAATGAAATGTTGAAGCGCGGCGTTCGTTCGCTCGGAAGCGAGGATCGGCTCAAGCGGTATCGGGATGTTTTTTCACTCACGGCGACAGAAACTGTAGATTCCCTCTTTCGCGACGACGTTCTGCCTCGCAGCAATAGCCACGAACTAGTCGATTTCTGGCGTGAATTGCTGCCGCAAATGAAGTATACCGATGAGCTTGGCGGCTTTCAGCTTCTTGAAGTCCGCTCTTCGCTGCCCGATGAACTGCTCATGTATGCCGACAAGCTCTCCATGGCGCATAGTCTCGAAGTTCGCGTGCCCTACTTGGATCGGACGGTGGTGGAGTACGTGCAACGGCTCGGCGCGAATCTTAAAGTCCGCAATGGAACGCGCAAATGGCTGCACCGTCGCGTATGCCGGAGTTACCTTTCGCCGCGAATTCTTAAGCGAAAGAAGCGCGGCTTTGCCTCCAATGTAGTGGACCAATGGTTTCACTCATCAGTCAACGGCGGACTTTCGGAGGTACTGCTGGATGAAACATCTCTTGTATTTGGTTTGCTTGACCCTAAACCGGTGCGAAGACTCCTCGAAGGTCACCAATCCGGACGACAAGATAACCACAAGCTCCTGTTCAGTCTGGTATTGATCGAGCAATGGCTACGTGGAGTCCGGTCGCGGCAAGAGCGGGTCACGTCTGCGGCTCCGCAAGGAGTACCCGCGATTCCCTTGGTTTCTTAAACAAATCCAATGACTACCTGCGCCAACGCTAAACTGGAAGAGATTCGCATTGCGGGCAAGACGCTCTATGTGCCGTCGGCAGAGATCGGTGGTCGCACCGTTGTGGTAACAGACAAATGGATCAGAACGGCACGAGTCAGGGACGAAGACGAAGTGGAAGGCGTGATTGTAAAGGACCCTGACGCATTCATTACTGAGCTGAGAAATAGCAAACTGAAAGCCGATGTCTTTACGTTCGCGCAAAGGCCACCTGAAATTACACCAAAATATAAGTATCCCTGCGAATGGGACAACTGGGCTGCAATACGGACGACTTCCTTTAAGGAGTGGTGGGATGGTCTGCCTCAGGAGTCAAGGAAGAATGTCAGGCGTGCCGCCAAGCGCGGCGTGGCCGTGAAAAGTGTCCCATTTGATGACGATCTCGTAACTGGCGTCCACAAGATTTATAATCACACACCGGTACGAGACGGAAGAGTCTTCTGGCACTTCGGGAAAGATTTAGAAACAGTAAAACGAGAACTAGCGACTTATCTGGATCGAAGCGAATTTATTGGCGCATATTTGAATGAGGAACTCATTGGCTTCATAAAGCTGGTCTATGTTGACCACGTAGCCATGCTTATGCACATCATCTCAATGAATGAGCATTATGATAAACGGCCAATGAACGCACTGATTGCAAAGGCTGCAGAATTCTGCGAGCAAAAGGGAATCTCGCAGCTCATCTACGGACAATTTATTTATGGCAACAAGCGTCGAAGCTCGCTCGTGGAATTCAAGCGCCGGAACGGTTTCACGCAAATTAATTTTCCCAGGTATTACATTCCGTTGACCTTGAGGGGCGAAATATTCGTCCGGCTGCGCCTGTATAAGGGCCCTAGCGGATTAATTCCAGAGCCGATTCTGCAACCTCTTTTAAGTCTTAGGGCCTGGTATTACAAAAGGGTCTCCACAAAGCTCACTTTACAACACAAGAAATTCGCCGGTGTAGCTCAACGTTAGAGCAACTGAATCGTAATCAGTAGATGGAGTGTTCGATTCCTCCCGCCGGCTCCACCCCACTTCGGGCACAAAAGTACGTGCTTGGAATCGGTTGGAATAATCAGCCAGCCCTGAGGCTCTCTCTTGGACTGATGAAGGCACCCGCGACGAAAATATTGGAATGTCGCGCCCCACGCGGATTCGAGCGCTGCCGAAATGGTCATCCAAGCGAGCCGGCGATCGACTTGCACGGACTAAGAGGTGACAGAAACGTTTGCTTTCAGAACCGGACTAACCAACTTGTTCGATGACGATTCAGTGTCTTCCTTCCCGGTAACCTATCGGCGGTCATCCGCTTGAGGATTAATGCTCAGTCCAATCTGGGCGAGAGAGAGGTTTTTATTCACAAGAAGAATTCATGAGCCGATTACGCATTTTGCTATTAGCGCCTGGCTGTAATCCGGAGGAAGTCAGCATGCCTTATGTCACTTATTCTCATGCGGCAGCGCTCGCCCAACTCCATGACGTCGCGTTGGTCATCGGATCGCCCACTGAGGACCCTGTGCGCCGCGCAAAAGCACCGTTTCGCACCATCGAGGTGGTCCAGATGCCATTGCTCGATCGCATTTATGCCTGGAGTTTGCGCAGGATCTTCAAATACAACTATGACACTCAGGTGTTGACGGCTTTCGGCTATCCGTTTTCTCTTGCCTTTGAATGGCACGCCTGGCGACAGTTGCGGCGCCGCATCTTTGCGGGCGAGTTCGATGTCGTTCTGCGCATCATGCCCATGACACCGGTCTTGCCGAGTCCTTTCGCTTTCTTCCTCCGCAAGGTGCCTATACCCTTCGTGATCGGGCCGCTGAATGGTGGTTTGCCCTGGCCTCCCGGCTTTAGCCAGCTCGAGAACCAAAAGGAATGGATGGCCAACCTGCGGAATCTGTATCGATGTCTGCCTTTCGCTCGCTCCACCTATCGTCACGCGGCAGCGATCATAGCCGCTTCGTCCCAGACGTATTCCGAGTTTGCCACGTATTCCGAGAAACTGTTTTTCGTCCCGGAGCCGGGCATCGCTCGCTCGCTGTGTTCCGATGACTCGCGCAGTCCGGGGCCCTTCACCAAACTTGAGCTGATTTTCGTTGGCGGTTTGGTTCCCCGGAAGGCTTGCGATCTTGCTTTGCGCGCAGCTGCTCCGCTTTTGCGAAGCGATTTGGCTCACTTCACGCTTATCGGCGATGGACAGGAGCGGCACCGCCTCGAGCAGCTTGCAAAATCCCTTGGGATTGAGAAGGCTGTTTTGTTTTGCGGCTGGCTCAGTCATGGGGAGGTCCTCAAGCACCTCCGATCTGCTGATGTGTTCGTGTTTCCATCTCTTCGCGACAATGGTGCAGGAGTAGTTTTCGAAGCCCTCGGTAGTGGCGCCGTACCTGTGGTCGCGGACTTCGGCGGGCCCGGAGATATCGTTCATCCAGAGGTAGGGTACAAGGTGCCTCTTACGACTGAGAATGATATTGTGGCGCAGATGGAAAAGATTCTGACGGAACTGGCCAACGATCGGGACCGGCTCGAGCAGCTACGGCGACAAGGAATAACTTACGTACGAGAATGCCTAACCTGGGACGCGAAGGCGCAGGCCACTACTCGGGTCCTGCATTGGGTCGTGCGGCAGGGTCCGAAGCCTCATCTTCCGCCGCCTAAGATGCTGCATCTGGAGAGCGTGAGCTGATTTGAGAAGGGTAGCCCAGCAGTCCGGGGCGGGGAAGATTGATGAATGCACCGCGGAGGCCTTCGACCGTGACGAACTCTTTCGATGATGAAGGCACGGCCTTGTACAATGTGCTGACGCCGCCCGGGAGAAACATGAAAGCGCGGTCAGGATTTAGTTATAACAACCCTCTAAGTTAGGACAAAAGAGCATGAGAGAACAAATTCTAGAGACATTACGGTGGGCCTATAAACATTCGCCGTGTGTTGTGCGAAAAACGCTCAGGCCTTTCCGCAATATAGGCGCGGACCATTATAGCCGGCTGCATTTTAATCGGATTGTTGCGGGGACCGCAGCGCAAATTACCAAAGATGCTCAATCGCATTCGGGACAGAAAATTTTCGTAGACTGTGGTTTTAATGCGGGCGAAATGCTTGAGCGTTTTGTCAACGCTTTGCCCGACTTCCGGTTTTACGGTTTTGAAGTCAACTACCAGTATTTCGCGGAAAGCGCGGCGGAATTGCAAAAACGCCATCCAAACATTCTCGGCCTGAATTTCAGCGCGGTTTCCGATCATGACGGCACGGCGAGCTTTCATATAGCCGGCCAGAAAAGAGGAATACTGAGGGCGGAGGCAACAAGCATCCTACCGGATTTTCATGAAGAGGAATTTATACAAGAGAGGCCGTATGAAGTGCCAGCTATAGATTTTTCACGCTGGCTGAAGGAAGTGGTTGCGCGGCATACGGAAGCTGACGGCTCAAAGCCTTTCGTCGTGGTGAAAATGGATATCGAAGGCGCAGAGTATGCCGTCCTGGAACAACTGGTGCATGATGGAACAATTACATTGGTCAGCGAACTCATGGTGGAATTTCATACGCAGCAATTCGATCAAAACCAGCGTCCGCACTATGCGCGGCGCGAAGCCGATATCCGCGACGAACTTTCTCATTTGCCCCTCCAAATTCTGAGCTGGGGTTAATTTTTCACGAAGATCGGATCAAGACATTTTATTGCGATCAACACCAGATCATTTATGCGTTGAAACGACGGAGACGGCTGAATGGCATAACGCTGGCTGCGAGGAAATTGCCGAAGTAGGCAAGCTGTGTGAAAATAGGAACTTAAGGATAGGTCACTGAAAGCAACAGCTCTGAAGGGCTGCTATGCGACGCAAGTCGTATCGGAGGTTCGAATCCTTCCCCTGTCCGCCAAACATTAATAGCACGGTAGATTCTCTTTCCAGCTCTTAACTCTCAACGCTCAACTATCAGCTTTTAAGTCGTAATGCCCGGCATCGTTGGAATAGTTAGCCAAAAACCGTCTGAAGAATGTAAGGGCCTTGTGAAATCCATGGTGAGTTCCATGGAACACGAGTCTTTCTATGATTCGGGCGTGTACTCAGTTCCCGAGATGGGGATTTACGCAGGCTGGGTGGCGCACGAAAATTCCTTCGCTGCCGGGCAGCCTTTCTTCAATGAGCGAAGCGATGTTGTGCTTCTCTTCTCAGGCGAGTGCTTCGTTGATCCCGAAACGCGAACCGGCCTCGGACAAACAGGAGATGAACTTGGGCAGGCAGCCGGCAATTGGCTGGTCCACCTCTACGAAGAACAAGACGATCGGTTCTTTGAAAAACTAAACGGTTTATTTAGTGGGCTTCTAATCGACAGGAGACAAGGCAAGGCATTCCTCTTTAATGACCGCTACGGGGTTGAACGCATGTATTGGCATGAGACCGAGGGTGCCGTCTTCTTCGCCAGCGAGGCCAAAGCCCTGCTTCGAGTTCTGCCAGACCTTAGGGAGTTCGATCAAGAGGGGGTCACTCAGTTTTTGACTTTCGGGTACACTCTGCAAGGACGTACCTTATTTCGAGGCGTCCATCTGCTTCCAGGCGGCTCGGTCTGGTCTTTCGATAACGCAAAGTGTCACAAGCAAAAATATTTTTCTCCCGAAATGTGGGAGTCTCAGCCGTCGCTAACGGTGGAGGTCTTTGAAACAAGGTTTCAGGAAACATTCCAACGGATTTTACCGCGCTATTTGGAATCTAATTCGAGAGTTGGCATTTCTCTGACTGCTGGCGCCGATTCAAGGATGATTATGGCTTGCCTGCCGCAGACCGGCGTGAAACCAATCTGCTATACCTTCTCAGGAGAGAAGCGAGACACTTTGGATGTTCGACTGGCGGCCCGCATCGCGCAGGCATGCGGCCTCGAACATCGAATTTTGCGCCTGGGTCGCGACTTTTTCTCAGAATTCGCGTCGCACGTCGATCGGACGGTTTACGTGACCGATGGTTACCTCGGCAGTTTAGGGGCTCATGAGATCTACTTGAACAATCAAGCCCGCGCATTATCCCCGGTGCGTCTGACTGGTAATTTTGGTGGGGAAATTCTGAGAGGCGTATCGATGTTTAAGCCGCTCTATCTTACACCGGCGTTATTTAGTGCTGACTTAGCGGACAACGTAACGTTTTGTCGCCATCAGTGGGCGCATAATGGTCAGCATCCGATAACTTTTGCAGCGTTCCACGAAGCTCCTGAGCAGCGTTTTGGGATCGTAGCGCCCAGCCGTTCTCAGACTAGTTTCCGCACTCCCTATTTGGACAATGAAATCGTTGCTCTTGCTTATCAAGCACCAGAGTCTGTTCCAATGTCGATTGATTGCACTTTATCGCTGGTAAAGGCAAACAACCCGTCGCTGGGCAAAGTTCCGACAGATATGGGAGAAATGGGCGAAGCTAACTGGTTAGCAATGGCGTCAAGACGCATTTTCTCCAAGACTGTTTGTAAGCTCGACTATCTTCGCAGCGAGGGATTGCCGCAGGGTCTATCGAGGCTCAACCCCTTAGTGACACAAATCGGTTCAGCCCTGGGAATTGCCGGGCTGCACAAATATTTGCCCTACCGACTCTGGTTTCAACGGGAGTTGGTGGCTTATGTAGATGGGATTCTCAAAGATGCGCAGGTCCGCCATAGTTCGTTGTGGGACTCCCGTTTTCTCGCGCATATGGCCTCTGATCACGCGACCGGTCACAAGAACTACGCGCGAGAGATCGATGCCGTGCTGACGCTCGAGGCTGTTGAACGACTTCTCTTTCGAGATCTTCCCCGCGGCGCAACGCCACCAACCCCCAGCTAGCGTTACAGACGGCCGTAACAGCCGCGCAAAACATTGAAGCCGTGATGGAACAGCTTGAAACTGCAGTGCCGGTTGTCAATCCCCTTACTGGCAAATGACACAGCTCAGAGAACAGGTGCCTGCGCCAAGCCTAGGGCGAGCCAGGGAGGTCAGAAGTCAGCAGTCGGAGGTCAGAGATCAGAGATCAGAAAGCGCTGCGCATCGGTGCTCGATGCCCCGTTCTTCTGTCGTCAAAATTGCCTTGCTGACAGGCGGTGGGGATAAGCCTTACGCGCTCGGCATGGCAGCCGCGCTGACCTCAATAGGAATACACATTGATTTTATCGGCAGCGACGACCTGAACGTGCCGGAGCTACTCAATGATGCTCTCGTGAATTTCCTTAATTTGCGAGGAGATCAACGCCCGGAAGCAACTCGAATGGCGAAGGCGCTAAGAATCTTGAGCTACTACGTAAGGCTTATTCGCTATGCGGCGACTGCAAGGCCGAAACTATTCCACATCTTGTGGAATAACAAGTTTCTGTTCTTTGATCGCACGTTCTTGATGCTCTGTTACAGAATGCTCGGAAAGAAAATCACGTTAACCGTCCACAATGTGAATGCTGGTAAACGGGATTTGAACGATTCGTTCTTGAACCGCCTTTCGCTTAGAATTCAGTACAATTTGTGCCATCACATTTTCGTTCACACCGAGAGAATGAAAAGCGAACTCGTATCCGACTTTTGTATTGCAGCGAGCAAAGTGTGTGTTGTGCCGTTTGGAATTAACAATACCGTGCCGGACACCACCCTTTCAATCGCAGAAGCAAAACGACAACTGGGCATTAGCGGAGGCGATAGGACCTTGCTTTTTTTTGGAAATATTGCGCCTTACAAAGGACTGGAATACTTGATCTCTGCTTTTGCGGAACTCTCAAATGAAGATCGAAGCTACCGACTGATTATCGTGGGAAAACCTAAAGGATCGGAGGGCTACTGGACGCAGATCCACCGGGGGATTGCGCGCAGCGGGATCCGTGATCGAGTCATTGAAAGGATTGAGTACGTTCCAGACGAAGAGACGGAATTATATTTCAAAGCGGCCGACGTTCTGATTCTCCCATACACGCGCGTGTTTCAGAGCGGTGTGCTTTTTCTGGCATACAGCTTTGGGCTGCCGGTGATCGTGACAGATGCAGGCTCCTTGCGGCAGGACATCGTTGATGGTAGGACAGGCTTTGTCTGCCAACCGCGCGATTCATCCGATCTGGCCGCAACCATCGACAGGTACTTCAAGAGCGAATTGTTCCATAACCTTGAAAACCGGCGACCTGAGATCCAGAAGTACGCGAACGAGCGGTACTCGTGGGATAACGTGGCCGCAATAACGAAAAGAGTTTATTCGAATCTCTTATCTTCTCACTGATTTCTGAAGCTTAACCGAGGATAACGCGGATTAGGCCGCCGATTTAACGACTCAACCGTTTAACTTTTTAACGCTTCGACATAATGAAACCCTTGGTTTCCATTCTGATTCCGGCGTATAACGCCGAGCGCTGGATCGCGGAAACGATGCGCTCCGCGCTCAGGCAAACATGGCCCAATAAAGAGATCCTCGTGGTTGATGATGGGTCTACCGATCAAACGCTCCGGATAGCGCGACAATTTCCTTCCAAAGCGATATCTGTGGTTAGTCAGAAAAATCAGGGTGCAGCCGCGGCCAGAAACAAAGCGTTCGACCTTTGCCAGGGAGATTATGTTCAATGGCTTGATGCAGACGATCTACTGTCGCCAGACAAGATTGCAAAACAAATGGAGGCAGCGGAGCAAAGTCAAAGCAAGCGAACGCTTTTTTCATGCGGCTGGGGATATTTTATTTTTCGGACGAACAAAGCGCGGTTTGGTCCGACCTCGATCTGGTGTGACTTGTCTCCGATCGAATGGGTGTTGCGGAAGTGGGAAGGAAATTTGCATATGCAAACTGCCACCTGGCTCGTTAGCCGGGAGCTGACCGAGGCAGCGGGAGCATGGGATATTAATGCCAGCAATGGTATTCGGTTTATTCCGCAAAGCAGGGTCTATTATCGCATCACACCAAACAGCCGCCTGAGTCACATCGGTCAATCGGATAGAAAAATGGAAGCGCAGTTCCTTGGGATGAAGCTGCAAATTGAATCTCTGCTTGGCCGGGAACACAGCGACCGCGTCCGCGCAGCCTGCGTGACCTATTTGCAGACGTGGCTGCCGGCTTTCTATCCGAACCGCCCTGACCTGATACAGGAAGCGCAAGAGCTTGCCGCCAGTCTGGGAGGCCGCCTGTCTCTTCCCAAAATATCCTGGAAGTATGTCTGGATTGAAAAGCTCTTCGGCTTCGCGGCTGCGAAGTATGTACAGTCATCCTACAATCGGGGCAAGTCGTCCGCGCTAAGAGCGTGGGACAAGATGCTGTATTCATTTGAGCGCCACAGCAGGCTGCCGAGCTAAGACAAGACTGAAATACTGGTGAGCGTGATGTTCCTATCATGCTTCACGTTTGCGTCCCAAGAGCATGAGCATGAGCATGAGCAAGAGTAAGAGCGGCCCACATAAATGAGTATCTTGATTATCAAGCTTGGGGCCACTGGCGACGTCGTCCGGACGACGCCGTTGTTGAGACGATTGGATGCACCAGTCAGCTGGATCACGGCGGGAAACAATCTCGCGCTGCTCGAAGGAATCGATCGCGAAGTGCGTTGTGTCTCATGGGAGAATCGCAAGCGCGTCGCAGATACCATCTATGATTTGGTGATCAATCTGGAGGATGATCTGGAGACGAGTGCGTTTTTGAATGAACTAGAGTTCAAACAACTCTTTGGCGCTCACCTAAGCGAAGATAGTAAAGTGACTTACACTTCAGATTCGCGCGACTGGTTCGACTTAGGCTTGATCAGCACCTATGGGCGGGAAGAAGCGGATCGACTGAAACTCTTAAATCGACGGACGTATCAAGAGCTGATCTTTGAGGGCCTCGGCCTTGGCTTTAACGGTGAGAGGTACTATCTGCCGTCGTCGCGACCGACGGACCTTAAGGGAGATGTGGCTATTTCATCCAGTGCCGGCCCTATCTGGCCGATGAAGAAATGGGCCTACTATGACGAGTTGAAGAGCAAACTGGAGGCGGGAGGCCTGAAAGTGAACATCCTGGAGAAGCGCCCCACCTTGCTCGAGCATTTAGCCGATGTGCAGGGTCACCGCTGTCTGATTTCTGGCGATAGCTTGCCCATGCACCTCGCGCTGGGCAGCGACCTGCGATGCGTTTCCATTTTTACCTGCACCAGTCCATGGGAAATATACGGGTACGGATTGCAGGAAAAAATTGTGTCGCCTCTGTTAGGAGAATTTTTCTATAAGCGCGGCTACGATCAAACCGCGACCACCGCAGTCACTGTTGAGAAAGTGATGAATGCGGTCATGGCGCAGTTGTCAGTAAGCAGAGCGCCTGCGAAGCTTGGTATCGGGCAAGCGAAGTGCATGCCCTACAATTGTCCCAAAGTCTGTTGAAGCGATGAGCGTCGATCTTTCCAATCCAGTGAAAAGCGAGGTGGCATGCGCCGCGCCCTCCGTTAGTTCACCGGCAGCCGGTGCTTCTCAGCAACATTTTGCAACCGATCATCTGCTCACGAATCTCAGGCAGCGCACGATCTCCAGCGGCTTTATCACTGCAGCGGCGCAGGGCGCGCAGTTCTTCCTGAATCTGGCATACATCATGGCACTGGCAAGGCTGCTCGTACCGCGGGATTTCGGGTTGGTCGCCATGGTTACGACCGTCATGGGTTTTCTCCGAATTTTTCAGGATGCCGGGCTTTCGACGGCGACGGTGCAGCGACAGGAGATCACCCATGCGCAGGTCTCCAATCTGTTCTGGGTAAACGTCAGCGTGGGTGGTGTAACTGCTCTGCTCGTGGCTGCCTCAGCGCCGGCACTCGCGTGGTTCTATCGCGAACCGCGGCTCATAGGCATCACGCTGGTGCTCTCAATCACCTTTTTACTCGCCAGTTCGGCAGTTCAACACGTTGCACTGTTGAACCGGCAGATGCGCTTCAAGGCCATCGCGGTGATCGACGTTGTTTCCATGCTTGCCGGTTATCTGACCGGCATCGGCATGGCGCTTTTGAAATATGGATACTGGGCTCTGGTGTTCGCGAATGTGGTTCAGGTCGCCATCAAACTTGTGCTGGCGTGGTCCATCTCGCTGTGGCGGCCTCGATTCCCGTCCCGCAACACTCAAACCTGGCACCTGCTAAGTTTCGGCGCGAATATTACCGTAGGAACCTTGATGTATTCACTTGCCCGAGGCGCAGACAACCTTTTGATTGGGCGGTTCTTTGGCGCCGCGGCTGTCGGTCTCTACTCAAGAGGCTCCATCCTCCTCATGCGGCCGCTGGAACAATTCATCATACCAATCGAAGCCGTGCTGATTCCGGCGTTGTCGCGGATACAGTGCCAGCATGACCGGTATCGGCGAACATTCCTGCAGGTATTCGAGACGATCGCGCTAATTAGCTTTCTGTTCGCGGGCCTCTTTCTCGCAGTGTCCCACCCGTTGACACTGGCTGTGCTTGGCGCAAGGTGGGAAGCAGCCGCCGCGATCTTCGCCGGGTTTACCCTGGCGGCAATAGCCTACCCGCTTACCACCGTGTCCACATGGTTGTTTAGCAGTCAGGGACGCGGGAAGGACTGGGTCCTTACCAGTTCAATCGTCTCGAGTGTCACCTTGTGTTCTTTCCTGATCGGGTTGCCGTTCGGTCCAGTCGGTGTGGCGATATCCTATTCGGCTTCCTGCATCCTGATAGAGTTGCCATGGGTCTTGTACATGGCGGGGAGGCGGGGTCCGGTGAACAGGAAAGATCTTTGGATCGGATGCCTGCGGCATCTGCCTGTCTGGGGAGTAGCTTGCGGCACAGCCTGGCTCGCTCGCACTTTCGTTCTGGATGCTAATCCATGGATGCAATTGTTGGTGTGCGGCCCCGTGGCTCTGCTGGCAGGGGCTGCATATATAGGCCTTTCTAGTCCCTCTCGCCGGGTGGCAATGAACCTGTTCTCCATCCTGCGAGACTTAAAAAATGCACGCACACTCGAGGCCGCATGAGCTCTTTATATCTGACGTCGAAATAGACTTCCTTTTACTCCTTCTCCTGCTCTTGCTCTTCAGAACGAAGGTTGGGACAAGCATGAGGTCAGTAGGAGCAAGAAGAAGAAACTTGCCGGCTTCTTAACGACCTATCGAATTAGTTAAGATAACAAGGTTACCTGAAGTTCCCTGCTCCTTTTCCGTCGTTTTGCTTGTTGGGAACGCACCGGGTCATCGTTTCATGAGCGAGCATCTATGAGCAGCATACCAAAATACTCGTCAACACAAACCGCGGCCTCTCCCTTGGCACCGGTCACGCCGTCTCGCGCGTTGTGGGGGCTGTTTGATCGCAAGGAACGGTGGTCTCTTTCCTGGCGTGGCCGGCTGATCGTCACTTCCGTTGTTTTGCTATTCGGCGCTCTCCTTTTCAAAGGCGTTTACCCCTTTCTTGCGACAACCCATCGCGTCGATGCGGATATCCTTGTTGTTGAGGGCTGGGTTCATGAATACGCCATCCAGGCGGCGGTGGATGAATTCCGCTCTGGTTCCTACAGGCGCGTTTTTACAACGGGCGGACCCGTCGAGGGAACCGGAGGCTATACCAATGATTACAACACCTCGGCCAGCGTGGGCGCCGATCTCTTAAAACAGAACGGTCTTGCAAACGGGTCTGTGCAGATGGTTCCTTCGCGGGTCATGGATCGCGACAGAACATACGCTTCAGCCGTTGCGCTGCGGCACTGGTTTCACGAACACAATATGCTCGTGTCTGGTATCGATGTAGTCACTGAAGATCTACATGCTCGGCGGACCCGATTGCTCTTTCAAAAGGCATTCGGCAAGCAGGTGCAGGTCGGGATCATCGCCGTGCCGCATCCGGATTATCCGGCAAACCGATGGTGGCGCTACAGCGGTGGTGTTCGAGAAGTAATAGGCGAGAGCATTGCTTACATCTATGTCAGGTTCTTCTTTTATCCGTCGGAACCGCCACGCGTAGAGAGAGCAGCCGTAGCCTCTCAGGGCGATACCAGACGCTGAAGAAACGGCGCCACCCTTTTCAGGTGCCGGCTCCGCGGGGGCTTGCGAAATAAATTGCCGAAACAAAAAAATCTACTTGCCATGGGAATTGTTCCTGATAATAAATGCGGCTGCGGCGGATCGCCAGGAACGATCAGCCGCAGTTATGAAGGTGTCGGGAAAAATCCTTCTGTGTATCCTTATTTGGAGCGGCTTTTCGGCCTCGTGCTGCGAGGCCGCGGTTTACCATTCCGACGGGTCGCCGGCGAATGTGCAGTTTATTCACAATACACAGGCTGTGGATGGCGATACTATAACGCTGCCGGCCGGAACGTTCTCATGGACGACATATGTTACGATCACCAAAGCTGTCACGATCCAGGGACAAACCACTACGGATTCAAGTTCGGGGACGTTCGACGATAATACAATCATCCTCGATAACGTGAACAGAGCTTCGGGCGAAGGCGGCACAATCATAAAGATTGAGTCAGTTAATGGGAAATCATATCGCGTAAGTGGCATTACGTTCAGCCCCGGGGCGGTTAGTGACGACAGTGGCAGTGGAGCCATTAAACTGATGGGAGATTCACACGCGGTGAGATTCGATCACTGTCACTTCGGGGGAATGGTGCATCAGGCTATCTACATTGCGGTGTGGGGCGCAATTCAGGGAGTAATAGACCACAATGTGATGGCGTTTGAGCATGGGCAGTCCCAATCCTTTTACATCGGGATGGGCAATTGGGGAGGTCGAACCAATGGGCACGGTTCATGGGCCGACCCGCCATATTATGGCAGTGAAAAGTTCATTTTTATAGAGGATAACTACCTTATTAACACGAGCGGTCACGAGTTTGCAGGCAACACCGACGGTTCGCGCGGCGGTAGATCGGTATTTCGTCACAATCGTTGTTAC
>WNFW01000498.1_pt1 | contig 25051 bp, 24 predicted proteins | sample 5400131 | NCBI WGS metagenome assembly WNFW01 (sample SAMN13153362, study PRJNA577476) | soil metagenome | isolation source: 20 cm soil or saprolite under grassland replicate 1 | place: USA:California | collected 2016-06-15 | reverse complement strand
TTAATCCTTGTTGTATGAGTCCTCCTGGCCCCAGTGAATTGTTTGTATCAATGCCTCTAAGATAATCATAATAATCATTGATGAGATGCGCGCTAATCTGAAGTAAGAGTACAGCGATGAGGATTAACACAAACTTGATGGCGTGGAAGTTCCCGCGTGGAGTCTTCAACGAGATACTTTGTGTCCAGGCTACAACGCTCCCAAGTACTACTGGCATAAATGAGAGTGCTAAATACGTGGGTCGTATCCCCTCCCACCAGATCGATAGCCATTCGCCCAGACTGCGTTCACTTTCCAGTGGTTGCTCGACAAGTGGTAGAGGTTGCATAACAGAGTGTGTAATTGCCACAGGGTATGTAGAGTTTTTGGACTGAAGCTCGCTCATCGTTTGTGGCAAGCCAGCGTGTACTACAGGGACCTTCCCCGACTGGACCGAATTGGCGGTGACCATTTGCGGGGAAGTCATCTCATTCGTTTTCTCTGAATCGGGCAGAGAATCGGGATTATTCTCTGGCTTATCCTTGCTTTGCATGAAACTACTCACTTATTCTGTACATTTTGCTGCAAGGTAAGCATGGCACGTTCCAATTGTGCTTGCCTGACTGCAATGGTTAGATCACCCCGTGTCTTCTCCAAAATGCCTCGAGTTGTATCTGTTGTGCGTCGCAGTCCTCCTGTAATAGCATCGGGGAAGTCGATAGTGATCAGAAGCGCATAGATATCATCCATATAATGCAAATACATTTCACACTTTTCGAAATTGTTGCGTCGCAATTGATCCAATATGTAACGTCTCAACTCACCTGCTGCTTCTCCCAATCCATTGAGGTAAGGAGCCCAGCCAATAGAAAGCTCAGGGGCCAGGGGAAAAGGGAGATTTTGAGTAAGAGCCATAAATGTTACAGCTTCAGCATATTCTTTCTGAGCATCCTGCACAAACCCGGCATAAAATATATCCTGGTGATCTTGCAAATCATCAGCCATTTCTGCAAGAAGTGTTGCTGCTTGCCCAAGGAGTTCTGCTGCGACCTCATATTCCTGGCGATGAATGGCTCGGATACCATTGGCGCAATAGCGGATAGTAGTTCGTGATTTCGGTAATGCTCGTTCGCGTGCTGCGTGTTTATATCCTAAGTGCTTGATTGCTTCCAGCCCTGTAGTTTCAAAATTATCGGTCATGACAGATCTTCTTTCTTCCACTTTTTCATCACCAAGTTTACCACAGGTCGCATATAATTCAAAGTCAACAGCGTACAATAGGAAGCAATCAATGTTACTTTACACGGCTTTGCCTGCTCTCATCCTTACACCCTAAATCAAGCGCCGAACATCGATTTCTGGTGGGAAAACCATAGTGTAGAGATCACCTGACCAGAAGAGCTGTTTCATCATCTCGGCTACTGCGTAGAGGAGATGCTGTATGGTCCCCTCACGTCCCCGTTCAAACACCAGGCTACCATGATAGGAGGAAATTCCTTTAAACCAGGTGTGAAGTGGTGTGTTCATGCTCAGAAGTACCAGGTACATCTCTACCTTTAAGGCTCCATTTTCAATTGGCATCATGATACGCAGTTGTGGCATTTGGTCAATAATGTCCAACCGGTAGAAGACTCCATAGTGATCACGTGAAGACTGAAAAATGGAAATATCAGGAACGGAGTTTTCATCGTGCTGCTCATGCTCTGCGTATTCCATCTCAACTCCTAAATTTGCTAGTATTTTTTCAATTTGCTCATTGATATTCATGATAAGTCCTTTCTAACTAACTCGAAATACTCCCCTTTCGATCATTTGTTCTGCTCTTATCGAGGTTATTCCAACATAGATTCAAGAAAGCGGAAATTGCGACTATCTCCACGTTCGTTGTACCTGTTCTTTTACCCTTGAATCCATAAGGGTAATGTGTCTATGGACAGTAGACCAAATTGTCGATACAATTACCTCATGCAACATCTAGAGCCTGACAAACTCATTGAAGCCAGTTCGCTGTTTCGCAACTTACAGCCAGATGAAACAGCACATATTCTTGTCCGACTCCAACCTGCTACATATGCAAGCGGCACACGTATATTAGAAAGCGGCGTATGGCATGGGCTGTTATACATCATTGCCTCAGGCACTGTAAGTGTCTTCTTGCAAGAAGACACTGGCAATAGCGCAAGAATTGCGCAATTGGGACCGGGAGAATGCTTTGGAGAAATGTCCCTCATTACTGGTGAGCCTCCCTCTGCTACAGTTCGCGCCGACGAGGATATTACTGTTTGGGCACTTCAAGAGGAGGATTTCCTCACATTGATCAGGACTTGTCCTACCCTATTGCAAAATATCAATGCTATTCTCTCACGGCGCCTGGCACGCACGAATCGGCAAATTCTCTCACACGTTGCTGCTGAAAAAATCTGGCTTTCACTTGTGCATAATCCAAAAGCTCTTCTAGAAGGGTCAATTATCGTACATATCGCTGATGCGTTAGCAATGCGCAGCCACAAACGAGTCCTCATGCTTGAGGCTTGTGGACAGGATCAAGCAATTGGTCCCCATTTTGCCACACTGTCTAACCAGTTACGTCCGGCGCTGCTAGATTGCGCTCAGGATCGTAGTCTGCTTCAGGCTCATCGGGCATCGACTAGCACTATTGAAGGTCAATACTATCCTGCTTTTGCGGCCTTTGCTGCCACATCCGAGCAAATGTCAACGCTTGACGCCAGTGCAATTGCAACAATCCTGATTGATCTTGCAGGCTACTACAATTATCTTGTGCTGGTAACTACACAGGCAACCCCTCATGCAATGGTTCAGACCATAGCTGAACAATATACAAGGACAATGGTGATTGTTTCAGCCAATTCAATTCAAAATATAGCGGCGGAGCTTCCCCCCGCTAGGCCTGAACCTGCTTCAGCCAACTCTACCCAAAACGTTGAGACGGGGTTTGCCCTCGCCAGGCCCGTTCCATCTTTCTTCGTTGCGCATGTGCCTGAACACCCTACAATCGGTGTACAAGATCGCTATACTGCTAAACTGGGCCATACCGTTACACGTCTCTTGCCAGCTGATACTGCCTTACTGGAACAATGTTGGGATCAACAGGCAACTCTTCAACAGTTTGCAAAAACGGCTGAGTTGACGAAAGCTGTAGATTTTGTAGCGCGGCACATTGCACACCAGACAGTGGGTATCGCTTTTGGTGGTGGCGGTGCAAGGGGATTCGCGCATTTAGGAGTCCTGGAGCGGCTGCTACGATATGGTATTCCTCTCGATTATATCGCAGCATGCAGTAGTGGCATAATAGCCCCTGGAATGCATCTCATAGGCAAATCTACTGCTGAAAGCGAGGAGATTTTTCTGGAAATCCAACGTCATATCGTTCAGTGGAGTTTTCCTCGCACGTCTATTTTTTCTAACAGGGGCCTCAAGCGCATGCTTCGTGAATATTGTGGAGATTTACGCTTCGAGGACTTGCTGATACCTTTTGCGACTGTGGCTGTTGATCTCTCAATGCGTGCTGGCGTTGTGCTGGATCGTGGATTACTTTGGCAAGCAGCATTGGCCAGTGTCTCGCTGCCAGGAATTTTCCCGCCCATGCTTGTAGGCGAACATATTCTGATGGACGCGGGCATGTACGATCCAGTACCGATACGTCTGGTAAGAAAGATGGGAGCGGATATTCTGATCGCCTCGGAACTGGGAGGGCAGGAACCCCCTGCTTTGGAGAGTGCGGCTTCCTGGTTCGAAGAGGCATTACTGAATGATCAAAATTCAGCCAGATCACCACATATTATTGATTTACTGCTTCGCACCTATGATCTGGCAATGGCAACTATTGGTATGCACAGCATTCGTGAGGCGGATATTGTTATTCGCCCCAAACTTCACCGGGTTTCATTACGGCAATTTTCTGAGGGGCGCAAGTTTGTAGCAACAGGACGTGAGGCGGTGGATCAGTCATTGCCGGAACTACAAAAACGCTTGCCATGGTTGACATAGAAATTTAGCCTCCTGCCCTCTTCACCTTATACCCAGATGCACTCAGCTTAGCCATCACTTTCTCACAATGTTCGCCCTGTATCTCGATATTCCCATCCTTGATCGTACCCCCAGAGCCACATAACTTCTTGAGTTGTTGAGCAAGCGCGGCCAGCTCTGCATCACTTCCTATTATCCCATCTATAACTGTGACGGTTTTTCCTCCATGTCCCTTCCGCTCACGTCTCACACGTACAATCCCATCGCTTTTCCGAGTCGGTTGTGTGGACTGATCACAGCGGCATTGTTTATATGGTTGCCCGCATGTGGGACAGGTATTTATTCGACCACCATCGGTGGAATATACGAGACGATCAGGCATATGTGCTTCCTTTCTTCTCAACATAGTGCATCAAGATGCCAATCCAAGAAATTGTATCATACACGGAAAACTGTGGAAGCGAAAGTCACTTTTGGGAATAGCGTGATATTTTGTTGCCATTTTTAATAACATCACTCGGAACGGGATCTGACACGAAAAGAATTTTTCAAACGTATGTAATTATAGGTACTTGAATCAGGTAGAAGATGCATGGAGAAATATTATGTTTGGCCCTCAAGAACCCATTTCAGAGCGTTATCTCATTCAACAACATTTGCATCATGGCTACATGTCAGATGTCTATCACGCTTATGACCAACTCGTTCAGTGTGACGTAGCCATTAAACTGGTTTGCCACGATCAAACTGAATCAAGATTGCGTCTACAGAGTGAAATACATACCTTGAGTTCTCTCACGCATGACCACATTTTACCAATTCTGGATCACGGAGAATACGGCATGTATCACTACCTGGTCATGCCCTATTGTAAACAAGGCACATTGCTCAATCGCATCTCACAAGAAATTTTAACGGAGGAAGAAGCTGGAGAGATTCTGAGCCAGGTCACAAGTGCATTACAGTTTGCGCACGATCATGGTATCATTCACCGTGATATCAAACCCTCAAATATTCTGTTTGCCAATGATATTGACTTTCATGTCTATTTAGCAGATTTTGGCCTGGCTAAGACAATGACCGCAGGGAGTGATATTACACAAACAGGATTCTTGATTGGCACTCCTGAGTATATGGCTCCAGAGCTTATAGATAAGCCAGAAAGTGTGAGCACTGATTTATACTCGCTTGGTATTTTGCTCTATCATATGCTAACTGGACAGCCACCATTTAGGGGCGGCTCTCCTCTAGCTGTGTTATCGAAACATGTACGTGAACTACCTGTGCCTCCATCTCATCTCAATCCCACCATTACTGCACCTGTCGAGCAGGTTATTTTGCGTGCACTGCATAAAGATCCACAGCAGCGCTTTCCAGATGTAAAGGCTCTTACCCAGGCATACATGAATGCTCTTCACTCATCTCAGCAAACAAAAGCTCTTCCTGGGTTCCCTATTTTTGAACTCGAACGCGCGTACATAACTCTAAAAAAGATAGACGGGAAGAAATCGCTGGCTGCTGCTCTGCAATTGACTCCGATCGTTCGGAGCCCCAATCATCCTCATCCTCTTCAAAGGGCTATCATTAGCCTTGTTTTAGTGGCAATGTTCATCGTTCCACTTTCACTGGGTTTCTTAGTTGGAAGAGGAAGGGATCAGGTATACCCATCATTGAGAGCTGCGCAATTTGCCAATGTTCTTCATAAGGAGGTGACCCCTGTATCTTCACCACAGCCAACTCCCCTGGTAGCTACACCGCGATCAACTCCCCATGTATCTACACCGCCATTAACCCAAATAGTCAACCCTTCAAAAAGGAAGTCAGTATCGCAACACGTAAAACCTCCTGCTCAACATCATAAGAAGCATCCACATCATAAGAATGATAACAATAATGCGAACGGAATTGATACGTAATAAGCGCATTTTCAGAATGTATCGTTTTGCCTGATATTGACATATAATGGTGATGGTGAATATACTGCTTAAATTGCTGACGTAACATCACATGTGGTGAACATATTGACTTGTGTATCGAGGATTGTAGATTATGCCAGGATTAGAGGGGATCACGTTAGGCCGTTACCATCTAAACCAACGCCTGGGCGAGGGTGGAATGTCGGAAGTCTACCTGGCCTACGACGAACTTATGCATCGTGACATAGCCATCAAGGTCATGAGTAGCAGCAACACCGAATATATCGAGCGCTTCCAACGCGAAGTAGAAGCTGTCGGCAATTTACATCATAACCACATTCTTCCCGCTTTCGATTATGGCCAGCAGAATCCCTGGTATTACCTTGTAATGCCGTATATAGAGCATGGCTCTTTGAGCGACTTATTGGATGAAGGCCCTTTGACCCTTGAACACACGGGCGAAATGCTTGCACAAATCGCCAGTGCGTTACAATGCGCTCATGATCACGGTATTCTACATCGAGACATCAAACCCTCAAATATACTCTTGAGCGATGATCACTACGCATACCTGGCGGATTTTGGTCTGGCCAAGCCAATGGATGGAAGAGATAATGTGACACATACAGGTGTGTTGATGGGTACTCCTGAATATATGGCACCTGAGCTTGCAGATGGCCAAGCTTCTATCAGCAGTGATTTGTATGCGCTTGCCATATTGCTCTATCAGATGGTCAGCGGGCAATTGCCTTTCACTGGAGACACACCCCTGGCAGTTTATATGAGGCAGTTGCACGAAACCCCGCCTCCGCCCTCACGTCTCAATTCTGCTATCACTCCAGCCGTTGAGCGGGTCATTTTGATAGCGTTGGATAAAGATCCTCGACGTCGCTTCCAGACACCAGATGATCTGGCGCAAGCCTATTTGCAAGCAGTTAATGCTCCGCTTCTAAATGTGGTCTCACCGGATGCAACAAGCATGTATGCTGCATCTGCTGTTGCTTCAGCTTCAGTAGAACTCACACAAGAGGATAGGCTTGTTCTTCCAATATCCAGGTTTCATGACAACGTCGTTGCTTCGGATCCAAAAGATAAAACCATTGTTCAGCACTCCAGCAATTTAGCGTACCACTCTTCCATAAGCGGACCTGTAAGTCCCAAGAAATTTTATGATGAGCGTTATGGCAGAAATTTGTTTAAGGTTACGGGTTTCATGGGCATTAGTTTTATGCTCATTATCATGTCAGCCTTTCTTTTCGCTGTTTTTGCTTACAGTAGTAACAGGCAGGCGGAAAGGGATAGAGCATTGATGGTGCTGGCTGTCAAAACACACCACCCTGTCAAGACAAACGGTAAACAAACGAAAAGTACTCCTCAATCGCACGCAACCACCATTCCTCTTTCACCCAAACAAGCAGTGATTGCAACTGCCAGGAGAATCACGAATGCTTCTCCCATCTTTGTTGATGATCTAAGCACAGACTTTATCAGTGACTGGTACGTTGATTATACAAATTGCACCTTTGTCAATAATACGTACCACGCCATAGTGAAACAGAATAATGACTTTCAGATGTGTACATCAAGCGTCTTATCTTATGACAATGTAGCTTTTCAGGTTGATATGTCATTGCTTGCAGGCAGTGATGCAGGTTTGATCCTGCGCGCCACCAATCAACAGTTTTATGAGTTTGGAATCGATAATCAACGAAATTTTTTCTTCCGCCGGCATGATCCCGCTGGCGCAGGTGGAGGAAGTTTTACGGATCTCATTCCCGCCACCAGGAGTAATGCAATTCTTCCAGGTAAACGAAAAAATACGTTACTTGTGATCGCAAACGGCAACAATTTTGACCTGTTTATTAATGGCGTCTTAGTAGGAGAATATCAGGATAGCAGCTATGCCAATGGACAGGTTGGTTTTAGCGTCGAAACGTATTCTACAGTGAAAGATGGTGAGGCCAGCTTCTCCAACTTCAAGGTATTCTCTGTATCCTCATAAAATCTTCACGTTCACAGCATATTTTGTAAGATTTTTGCAGGTTTCTTCTTGCCACATTGCAAAATCTTCGCTATGATATTGCAAGAGTTGATTGCTGTGATGGTTTGTATCCAAATGAATAGGACCTTCAAACGCGATCGGTAACAAAAGCTATATTTTGTAATTTGAGGAATAAATATGCAACTTGATACTGTAAGCTCGCAAACTGGAGCCGCTCGCTTTCTCGATGCTTGTCACCTCCGACAGCCGGATGCCACACCCGTCTGGTTTATGCGTCAGGCCGGACGATGTCTCACGGAGTACCGTGAATTACGCAAACGCTACGACATTCTCACGATGGCAAAAACCCCGGATTTGTGCGCGCAGGTCACGCTGATGCCAGTCAAAGAGTTTGGGGTCGATGCAGCGGTACTATATGCTGACATTATGCTTCCTCTGGAAGATATGGGCATCTCGCTCGAAATTCAGCCAGATATTGGTCCAATCATTCATAATCCTATCCGCACCATGCAAGATGTGAATGCATTACACGTCATTGACCCCGAGGAATCTACGCCTTTCGTTATGCAGGCGATTCGACTTGTTCGTCGTGAATTAGAGGGGAAGCAGGCTGTGATAGGTTTTTCAGGCGCGCCTTTCACCTTGGCTTGTTATTTAATCGAGGGTCGACCTTCGCGCGATTATGCGCTTGCTAAATCATTGATGTATGGACAACCCGAAATCTGGCATGCCTTAATGAATAAGTTGACTGAGGTAGTGACTCGCTACCTGCTTGCGCAGATCTCAGCAGGTGTTGATGCTGTACAACTATTTGATAGTTGGGTTGGCTCGTTGAGTCCCAGTGTCTACAGGCAATTTGTGCAACCCTACTCTCAACGTATCTTTGCAGCGATCAAACAAACTGCAACACCTGCGATCCATTTTGGTACAGGCACAGCCAGTTTGCTGGAGCGAATGGCCGAAGCTGGCGGTGATATCATCAGCATCGATTGGCGCATGGATCTGGATACTGCCTGGGAGCGTATTGGATATGATCGGGGTATCCAGGGTAATCTTGATCCGGCACTACTATTGACTCCCTGGAACGTAATCGAAAAAGGCATGCAAGATGTGCTGCGACGTGCTGCTAATCGCCCTGGGCACATCTTTAACCTGGGACACGGTGTACTTGCTGATACTCCACCTGACATGCTTCGCAGGTTAGTCGATGCTGTTCACGAGTCAACAAGACGTTAGCATCAAGGATACAAAAATGGCCAATTCACATGTTGGGGTTATGTTAATGACCTATGGCTCACCAGCAACTCTCGAAGATGTCCCCACATATTTGAAAAACATACGAGGGGGACGTCAGCCTGAAGAAGAGTTGATCACAGAATTTCGGAGACGTTACGCCCTCATTGGTGGTTCACCTTTATTGCGCATTACTCGCGCACAAGCTACCGCACTTCAGGATGAATTGAGTAGGCAGCATCCTGCTGGCCCACTTTTCCATGTGGTTGCAGCCATGCGCTTTGCGCCACCATTCATCGCTGATCTTGTGCCTGAAATTGCTACCGATGCTCAACAGCTCATCGGTGTTATTATGTCACCACAGTATTCGCCGATCATTATGAGTGGCTATACTCGTACGTTAGAAGATGCTGTACAGCAACTGCATCGTGACGATCTCAAACTGAAGATTGCTGGCGATTGGCATCTCCAACCTTACTTCTTGTTAGCATTAGCTCAACGCGTGCAGCAGGCGCTCGACAAATTTCCCCAGCAGGTTCGTTCGCATGTACCGGTACTCTTAACCGCGCACAGCATGCCTAAACGTGTTATCGAGAAGGAGCCTGATTACGTCAACAACCTTAAAGAGACAGCCGCAAGTGTTGCTGAGTTGGCTGGTCTCTCAAACGAACGCTGGCTGTTCTGTTACCAGAGTGCTGGGCATACACCCGAAGAATGGCTCAAGCCAGACTTCGCCGATATCATGCCAGAACTACGCGCCGCCGGACATAAACATGTCTTGATTGCGCCAGTTCAGTTCCTGGCTGATCATCTGGAGATACTCTACGATATCGAAATTGGAGCTCGCCAACAAGCTGAGGAGCATGGTATTCAGTTTGCTCGTACCGAGTCGCTGAATACCTCACCCTTATTTATCAAAGCGCTCGCAGAGGTGGTGAAGGAGACCATGGCGCAGGTCTAATTGCAAAGATGCCCTCATTAATTTATGACCTCTTGTAACCTTCTCGCAATCGGTTCTCCAATTGCTGTTTCAAGGCTTCTGGAAGAAATGCAGCACGTATGGCGTTCAGATTGCATTGAAGAAATTGTGTCTCGTCCCAACCAAAATTGACGTGTAATTTCTCATATTCTCGTGTCAGATTGATGCTGCAGAGTGTGCGACAATCAGAGTTCACACTTAACGAGACACCCGCGTCATACAGCTTTGCTATTGGATGATCAACGTAGGTATCAACAGCATTCGTTTGGTAGTTAGATGTAGGGCACAATTCAAGATGAATATGTGCTTTTCTCAGATGTTCAACCAGGGTTGGATCCTCGATACTATGTACGCCATGACCAATGCGTGAGGGCCCTAACAGGCGTAATGTTTCCCATACACTCTCCGCAGCGACGGATTCGCCCGCGTGTGCTGTATAGGGAAATCCATTTCGAGCGGCAAATTGGAAAGCAGGAACATGCGGTTCAAGGGGATAACCCGCTTCGTCGCCAGCAATATCGAGTGCAGCTACGCGCGTCCCTTTGAAACGTTCTATGAGCTTTACCGTCTGCAGGCTCTGTTCTGTGGTAAAATGCCGCAGCGTGCAAAGAATGATGCGAGCTTCTACACCTGTGGCCTGACTTGCGCTGGCAGCTGCTGCATCGACGATTGCAACAACTTCTTCGGCTGAAAGTCCTTTCGTGGTATGCAAGAGAGGAGCAAAACGTAATTCTGCATAACAGACATTCTCTTGTTGCAATTGTTCAAATACATCAAAGGTCGCTAATTGAAGTTGCTCTTCCGTTTGCAACAGTGCAATGCTATTGGCTGACCGGGTGAGCATCTGAACCAGGTTTGTGCATTTGGCAGGCGCGATGAAATCATTGTGGTAATCTTCCAGAGTGATCGAGGGGTTTAAGCGAGAAACTACTGCATAGCTTAATGAGCAGTCAAAGTGCAAATGGATTTCTACTTTCGGTAATGACTTGAAGTCCATACAACTTTTCCGTCCTTCACGTAACAGCTCTTTCTGTAAAAGTCTGGGATTCCAGGAGACTGGTAGTCTCTTAGAATCCCACAAAAAAAACTTGCAATCCTTCTCATCGCGAGTCTATATACATATTGATGATGCCATCAAGTTACACTAACAGATTGGCAATCGCCAATAACTCATCCTTGCTCACATTCCCAGCAATTTGAATACCTACTCTTTTCTCTGTCCAGGTTAGCGTTGTACTATTACCAGACGTAGACAAGGTTGCTGTTGTTCCTCTCACATTAACCTGTTGGCCAGAGATAGGAAGGTTGGCAAGGGATTTTCCCTCGGAAATTGCGAATGTGCTATTACCTTTTGCATAATTAAGTGTAAAGATCTGGTTACCTGGTGCTCCAAGTGCATCAACACCCTGCAACTGATATATACTCTGAGAAGTAGGAATGCTTAACAGGTGATATCCGGCTTGCGACTGGGCCTGCTCCAGAGAAAGGGTTCCTGTGTCAGGTGTGGTTGTCTTTGGGAAAGGAAGAACCTGGACTCCAGCAGGAGGAACAAAGGTGAAGAGGCCATTATCTACTGGCTGATCCAATACAAGCATGGGCAGATTAAGCGTTACCTTTCCAAATCCCTGGATCGTCAATTGTACCTGCACAGGGAGCATGTTTGTCTTATCTAAAAACACATCACCATTATAATTGAAAGTACCTGAACCTGTGTTACTCGATGATGCGGATGAGGTAACCTGAATATCAAACACTTCATGGCCTTTGACTCTAGCTGATGAAGAGACTAACGTTGCGTTACTATGAGTGAATACCGATTGCACAATGTTCATTGTAAACTGAGTCTGATCTCGGCCTTTGCCAGCGATAGGTGTACCAGCTGTGTTGCTAACCTGTCCAGTATAGACAATTTTTTTGTTTGGATCATATTGCCATAGTTGTTTCCCATTATTTATCGTAATCGATCCCGCAGAAACCTGCCTCAAAGTAGATTGCAGCACAACTGTGCGACTTTTATTGGGCGATACATTCCAAACTTCGGTACTAACAATTCCATTAGCCGCTGAGCTCGAGGTATGTATATCAAAGATCGCGTGCAGTGTTTTTGCTGTTTTGAGATGTTGCTCTGCCTTCGTCAGTAGTTCCTTCCCCTGCGCAGGCGAAGGTGTTGGTGTAGATTGTAATGTGGTCTGTGTTGCGCTGGAACTTCCGCATGCAGCCAAAATTAGCATGAAGAGGAAAGTCAAAGGCAGCATAGCTTTCCAGCTATAGCGAGACATTGGAAAACTCCTTTGAAGTATCTGTTAGTATCACATTCTCTAAATCTGCTATGTAGTATAGCACGAACAGCGAGTAAACAGGGCATGTGCCTACTGCATTTTCAAGAACTGAGTAAGTATGGCAGAAATTTAGAGCACAAAATGTCACTGAAAGTAAGCGGGTGTGCTTAATTGAGGAAGATCTCTCAGAATTTAATTTCAGAAATCTATATCCAAAAAGTTTTAATGCTTTTCGTTTAAATAATAACTCATTGGGGTCTAGGTAAACGCAATAGAAAAATAAAGGGTTTCAGTAATATGAGTACAACTGACACGGCTTTGAAAAAGCCCCTTCCTCACAAATCCCATTTATATCTAGCAGGATTCGTACTCGTCGGGTGTTTAATTCCTATGCCTATTGTAGCTACGATAGTCACCTCAGCAATTTATATCTTACCAACCCCGATGTGGTTACAATCTCTTATATACTCTTGGAGATCACTGAATTGGTTAACAATTATTGCTGGTTTCGCAATAACATTTATCTTTTGGCTTCCTACCGCTCTCTTCGCAAAAAATTTTACCTCTTTCGAGAGTGCTGATCCGGTGAGTGGAAGCCATCTTAAAAACCATTTTTCTGCCTTACGTGCTGGTTTTGCCACTTTGCCAGCTCTGAATGACAATGGAAACTCTCTTCCGAAAGAGAGTTTCCATAGCTATCGCATTGCCTATGAACAAGTGAAGGCATATATTGAGGAAATCGAGGGGCTTCTTGAACGTAAAGATATGCGTTGGATTGCAGGCACAGGTTACCTCCATGCCTGGAATCTTGTACATCGAGCAGAAGAAGCAATGATCACCCTTGAGCCTCGCGAAGAAGTGATTAGAGGGGCCATCTATGATCAAATGTGCCTTATCGGTTCTAGCATCACTGCGCGTGCCAGTGCACTCAACAAGTTAGAGCTTGCGGTTAAAAATCTGAGCGCATCAGCTACACAATATCTAGATCATACAGAAAATGGGGTTGTACAAAACACTGTGTCTAGCTCCACTGGCCAGAATATGGCTACTCTCGGTGCAATATCCCTGGTCATGCCCAAAAACCAGCAGGATCCCATAACCGGTGTAATGGCTATAACCAAAGATGAGAAGAGCCTCGCTCCTGGTGCAACATCAATAGTGGCGGCTCAAGAGCCAGATATTACCACAGCGAATGGAACACCGAGAGTAGCCAACGGAGAACCCAGCGATGTTCATGGCAGTGCAACTCCTATTGATAAGTCAGCCGTGTTAGTCAATCAGATGAGTGTCGCCACAAGTGGAAAGCTAGCCACACATATTATTACAGAGATGGAGGCTCGTAACGCATTACGTGATGCCAGGCGAACTATAAATGAATTTCGTGACAATTTGTGGGAAGGATTGGTCAATGGTCGTAATCTATTGATGGGAACAGCACTAATCACTGGGCTTCTCACGTACGTATTGTTTTCTTTCGCGATCATTGCTGGTGCAACTACCATAATCATTACTGCTGCAACAGCCTTCTACTTAGTGGGAGCACTAATCGGGCTCTTTAGTCGTTTGTACGACGAGTCAAAGGTAGCAAACGCTTCCAGTAACTATAATCTGACCTTGGCACGTATCATAGTTACTCCTGTACTCTCGGGTATAGCTAGTGTGATCGGTGTACTGCTGACATCCATGTTATCGCTAACTCTTTTAAAGTCAGCGCTTCCGCAGACCGGAGGGACGATACCCCAACTTGGTCTGGAAGATAGTTTTAACCTTCGACTTAATCCACTTGGTATTCTCATTGCAGCAGCATTTGCTTTGACTCCAAACCTGCTCATCAATACCCTTAAAAGGAAAGCAAACGATTTCTCAGACCAACTGCGAAATACCGGTCCTGCAGACCAGGCAAAGTCTGGTAATAAGCTTTGAGTACTCATTTTTGAGAAGCCATTTACCCGACCCCGTCCTTCTCAAGCTCCTCAGCAAGAGCCTGCACGACCTCGTTATCTTGTTCTTCAAGCACAGTTCGAGGATCAATCAGTAACGCATCGCGCAGGATGCGTACTATCAGGGGTGAATTGCGCAAACGTAAACGTTTTGCCAGTTCATCGAGGGACATAGATACATTTCCTGCATCCAGAGCTAGTAAGGTGGTAGGAAGTGTTTCTCCTGGGAGCGAACCTCCGCCAACAGTCGACTCACCATGCTGCATGCGTGCAGGAATGCCATACTTTTGAAGCTTTGAAACCCAACTTGCAGCTCGACCAGAGATACTCGCTCGTGATGCTGCAATCATACGCCAGATAGGAATGTGTGTTTCGGCTTCTTCGCGTTGATAGTGTCGCAGGGTAGCTTCAAGTGCAGCCAGGGTCATCTTGTCAATACGCATTGCTCGCAACAAAGGATGTTTGTTAATGCGTTTCAGCGCTGCCGCTTTGCCTACGAGTATTCCTGCCTGTGGTCCACCGAGCAGTTTATCGCCTGAGAAACAGACAACGTCTGCTTCTGCTGCGATGCTCTCTTGCGGCATGGGTTCATGTCCCAAACCATATCGCTCACTGGCAAGTAAACATCCACTGCCCAGATCGTCCATGAGTTGCAGTCCATGCTCATGAGCAAGTTCGGCCAGTGCTTCCACCGAAGTCGATTCAGTAAAACCCACAATCTGAAAATTGCTCGGATGTACAGTTAGTAATAAAGCGGTGCGTTCAGTGATAGCCGCCTCGTAATCGCTCAGGCGGGTGCGATTTGTTGTGCCCACTTCTATCAATTTGCAGCCGCTTTGACTCATCACATCTGGAACCCGAAAACCTCCGCCTATCTCAACAAGCTGACCTCGCGAGATAATAACCTCGCGACCTGCAGCTAACGTACTAAGCGCTAGCAGCACTGCCGCTGCATTATTGTTTGTAACCAGGGCAGCTTCTGCTCCGGTCAATTCACAAAGCAGCGTGGAGACATGAGAATGGCGAGAGCCACGTTCTCCAGCCTCTAACTCGTATTCCAAATTAGAATAGCCTCCTGCTATGCGTTGCACGGCATGCAGCGCTTCCTGGCTCAAAGGAGATCGTCCCAGGTTCGTGTTGATGATGACGCCTGTAGCATTGATGACAGGTCGTAAATTCGGACGCTGGCTCTCATCCAAAATGTGTTCGGCTGCGCTAAGTATTTCATCTGAGGTAGGGCAGGAAGCGCCGCGTTGTATGTGGATACGAGCTTGCGAAATGCTGGCTCGCACAGCTTGCAGAGTCATTGAACGAGAATAGCGTTGGACCAGGTGTTGCCCACTAGCAGAGTGCAACAGTTCATCAACAGAGGGTAGGAGTCGAAGTTGTTCCTTGTCAACGTTCATAAGACCACCCCAACAATCAATCAGAAAACTAGTGAAGCGAATAAAACATCGTAATTGCAAGACTATTCGCTATCTTCCCCATAATCGCCCGCAAGTCGCCATCATTAAGCTTGCAAATAGCATACTGATCAGCCAACAAGCTGCGTAGCACAGCATACATCAATTCTGTCTTTACCAGACTATCTGTGTCAAGGAGAGGATAATCTCGTTTTAATAGGAGGTGGTGATATGGGCGCAATTTCCCCCGATATGAGGTCAACGCTACGACATTTACAGCACCGGCATGGCGGCAGAAAGGATCACCGGAGACGACGAGAGCGGGGTGCCAGTCGAGAATACGCATCTCTTCGATACCTTGGGGAAGTGAGGGATAACCAAAATTTACCCAGTATACCATACCGAACTGCACTGGTATTTGATAAGTAAGTGCATCCGACGTAAGAACTGGTGGGTGAGGCATTGTTGGGCTACATATCTACAACTAACAATTAAGGACGAATAGAAACGAGTGAAGTTGAAGTATAAATTGGCTGCTCGCTAGACTCAAGTAGTGCATGAAAACAAGAACAACTTAGGGACCATGAATGCTCAACCAGACTCAGGCGTTCATCTCGTTCTTCTTGGCTTTCTTCTTGAAGAGCAGCAGTAATGGGTTCCATTTCACGTTGATACTGTTCTGCAAGTAAGGATAAACGGCCAAAGTCATAATTCGTTGTCATAACGAAACCTCTTTGTTCCAACTCGGGTCCAATACTGGACTTTACATCACAACACCAGTAGCGAAGCCAGGGGATAGGTGGGATATTCACAATTTCTCTAACTTCCGAGATTATACCAGCAAATTGGCCAGGAAGCAAGTAATTTTTCGACAATTTTTTTGTAGAGTTAAACCTGTGTTTGAATTGTGATGTTCATCAGAGAAGCAAATTGTTGCAATGGCCCTGTTTATTGGTTATAATTGCCAACAACCCCCAAATTTGGTGCCTGGTACCGTTTGTATAGTGATCCCTCGTAATTTGACGTTTTGAATGTAAGAGAACCCGAAGGAGATAAACTATGCAACAAGAGATGAGCGCTCTCAACCCATCCGCTGGAACTGTTCAATTGATCAACCCTTTTAGCCTTCCACGCAGTCCTCAATGGCCTGAGGTGCAACGCGCCTGCCTCGAAAAAAATAACCATACATGTGCAGCATGCGGGATTCAAGGAAAAGGACTGATACAGGTTCACCACATTATCCCTTTTCAATATTGCGTTGTGTATGGTAGACCAGAACTTGAATTTAATCCCAAAAACCTGATACCGCTCTGCGAGGGGCCAAATACGAATGACCATCACGTAGCTATCGGCCACCTGGGTGATTTTCAACACCTCAATCAAGATGTATTAATGGATATCGCAGGCCCATGGAAAGCTCTTGCCAGGGTAGCTATTGAAATACTCCCTGACTTCTTAGCAAGAAAGAAATGGCCAGTAAAACCTGTGAGTGCTGATGATCAGGCTGCATTAATTGCTTTAATGAATCAATGGTATGGACCAAAGCCAACAGCGAGCATTGACGAATTAATAGAGCAATGGTATGGCTTTAAATCGAGTAAACGAGGTACCGTTTCTTCCGGCATGAGCAATAATGCTCCAATATCAAATGCAAATGGAAGTTAAGCTCTGCATTGAGGATGAGTGGACTCTCCTCACAATTATGTCGATCTCACATGCGCAGCATGGTAGCAGTTGCTACAGAGCCAGACTAGACGAGGTAATTTCTTCCAACGGCTGCGATACCACGCAATACGTTCCTCTGTCCAAAGATCATATTCACCATCAGCACTGAGACTGACCTGGATCATCTCTTTAGATGGAAACTTTTGCTTGCATCTGTGGCAAACTTGTTGCATCGTTTTATATCCCTTGTTTTTGTGTGTTATAAGTGAAAAATCTATCAATAGATCGAGCGAATCGCCTCAATCGTCTCCTGGGCATTCCGAACAAATTCGGCTCTTACAGGCAGTCGCTCCTTGAACTCTTTTACAGTGGTATCATCCAGGAAACGCTCACCAGCATTATCCAGCATCACGCGTGGCAGCAGGACCAGGTCACACAGGTTTCCTTGCTCTTCAAGGGTTGCCAGGACATCCTGTGCGCAGAGTAACCCGGCAACAGTGACTTCTGCCCCAAAGAATGTATTTACTACAGGCAATACTTGCACCTCAAGTCCCTCAACCTTGCGCATATCCTCAGCGAACTGTTCGATTACAGGTCGTGCCATCGTACTCGTGACCAGCGTTACCCGCCGTGGTTGAGGCATGTTCGCTGGTAGTTTGCGTCTACTGCGTGCCCATTGGTCCATCAGATAGCGCGTCATGCCCACACCATTCTCGATCTGCGCATACGAGCCATAGTGCTTCGCGGATGGAAATTTATGTCCTGTCAGGTAATACCATTCATCTGAAAGGTAAACAAACGGATTCCTCTCGGGATCATCGTTCTCGAAGCGCCTCTGGTATGTCTCAACTTGCTCGATCACAACCTCGGCCTCTTCTCGTGTGTAATGACGCAGCGCAGGCAGGTCTCCAGTCTTCATCATATTGTTATATTTTGTCAAACCGACAGGTACCACGGAAATTGACTCGACTGTTGGTCTCAATTCGGCCAAATCATGAATGCTGCGATCAAGTTGAGGGCCGTCATTAATCGGTGGACAGAGTACAAGTTGTGTATGACATGTGATGCCCATACTACCCAGGCGTTTAATATGGTCAATGATGTCCCCTGCGCGTGGGCCATCAACCATCTTACGTCGCAGATCAGGATCGGTTGTATGGACTGAGACATAGAGAGGTGTCAACTTCTGCTCGTCAAGACGCTGCCAGTCATGTTCTTTCAGATTGGTGAGTGTAATGAAATTTCCAAAAAGGAAAGAGTAGCGGTAGTCGTCGTCTTTGATGTAGAGTGTTGAACGCATGCCATGTGGCAAACCATGCTGTGGGGCAAAACGTTCAGGTAATCCCTTGATAAAACAGAAGACACATTTATTGGCGCACTGCCGGATAAATGGAGCCGGTTCTTCCCCAAAGAGCACTCCCAGGTTCTCATCGTATGTTTTAGAGATATGGACTTCGTGCTGTTTGAGTTGCCGCTCAAAGCCAATCGTCAACTCTTCATCAGCAACATAAAAGCGATAATCGACCAGGTCACGAATCGTTTGACCGTTAATTGTGCGAATAAGATCTCCGGGTTGTAGGCCTGCGTGGTCTGCAGGGCTTTCTGGCACTACCTCACGCACCCATCCATACATTTTTGGCATTACTTTGGTTTCCTTTTTAGAATGGGTGACGAATGATAAGAGCAATGACGATTACCAGGATTATCAAAGCGAGTGTCCCAAGTACAAAATACGTGTTTTTACGTCCAAGTTTGATGTCTGTGCTCGGTCCTTTCGATACTACTGTCTTTTTCACTTCCTCTTGCTGCTGCTTGCGTTTATCAATGCGCTTCTGTCTCCTGTCACGTACAGCATCGGTCGGACCTGCGCCATAAGGACCAGTACCCATATGTTGCATGCGCCTGCGCATCTCCCGGTTATAACTCTCAGCCTCCTGTTGTGTTGGTGATGTGGCTTTGATTTCTTTGGGCTGAGTTGATTTTGCTCCTTGAACAGCTGTACCGCCTATAACCGACTTATGGTTCTTGCTACTCTGCTTCTCCTTACTCTTCTCAGTTTGAATGCTAATCGAAGGACCTGTTTGTGGTTTGGGTGACTTTGATTGGCTCGTACTACCTGAGGTAGAAGAAGCCTCTACTCGCTGCTTGTTGGTTGGGGTTGTCTTTGTATTACCAGTTGCAGGCTTTTGAGATCCTGTTCCCGATTTGTTATGTGCCTTTGTCATCATTGTATCCTTTGCATGCGGGTTATGCCAGTATATATGGGTATTATACCTTGTTAGGTACTTCACAGAAAGCAGTTAGTCATTGAGATATTGAACAATCTCATCACGCATTACACTTATTGATCTAAGCCTTTATCTAACATTGCTCTTGCTATCTTTACTGCCTCTTCCTTGTCATCTGGAGCAAGCGCTCCATCGATTACCAGACCTAGTAAGTGATCCTTAATTGGTCGTAGCCATGGCCCTGGTCCGCGTCCGAAAATCACCATCAATTCGTTGCCATCCAGAGGACTTTTTAGTGGTACGCGTTCAGCTTCTTCCTTCAAGCGCTGGCATCGCTCTGTAAGTTCAGTTACACGAGCAACTGCTCGTGTAACTTTATCTGCGCGATAACTGGTGATGTCAGCTTGCGAAAGGTCGAGTAAATCTGGCAGATCATTCCCGCTGTCCAGCATGAGTCGACGCACTGCCCCATCTGTCCAATCCGAAGTATATGCGTTCGCGCGCATATGTAAACGCACAATTTTCGACACACTCTCGATGAAATCCCGGTCAAAGTGCAAACGTTTCAGGATGTCCCGTGCCATGTAGGCTCCCACATCCTCGTGTCCGAAAAAGTGTACCTTGCTATCATCTACTGTTCGTGTACGAGGTTTCGCAATATCATGCAACAAAGCGCTCCAGCGACAGATCAGTCGGGGAGATGAACGCTCAACGACTCTAAGTACGTGAGCATAGACATCTTTTGTATGAATCGTTTTCGATGCTTGTTGACTCACACCGCGCAACGCGAGAACTTCTGGCACAATCCACTCCATCAAGCCCAATTCAACAAGTAAATCCAGTCCTTTGGCCGGGTTCGCTGAAACCAAAAGCTTATTCATCTCGTCGCGGATGCGTTCGCGCGAAATCTTTTGCAATTTTGCGGACTGGCGTGCGATTGAGCGCCTGGTTTCGCGTTCTAGTGTAAAGTCGAGTTGAGCGGCGAAACGCACTCCACGCAACAGTCGTAGTGGATCCTCATCGAAGCGCTTATCAGGCTCGTTACCTACAGCACGCAGCAAATGTGCTTCCAGGTCTTGTCGACCTCCAAATGGATCTATAATTTCGCCAGTCAATGGATGGCAGGCCATGGCATTGATGGTGAAATCTCGTCGCAACAAATCATCCTCCAGCACCGTTCCAAAGCACACCTCTGGTTTGCGTGAATCAGGATTGTATCGCTCACTGCGAAAGGTAGTGATCTCGATGATGTTATGGGAGTAATGCAGACGCACAGTTCCAAAACGTTCTCCTACAAGCACAATAGCTTGAGGATGCGTAGGCGCGACGATGCGTTTGATTTCATCAGGCGTAGCATCAGTTGCCAGGTCTTCGTCGTTCGACTCCTCGCGATGGAGGAGTACGTCTCGTACTGTCCCGCCCACAATATAAAGTTGTTTGTGCTGAGCATGAAATGCTTCCGCCAGCCTGAAGATCATATCGTGCATGATGAGCAGTATGTACCCATTTCAATAGTGATGATGTAATGGGCCTATTGTATCATGGCTTATCTGCTATTGGCTAGACGTTTATCAGGTACTGTCATCGCATAGTGGGATTGAAAGAAGAGCGTGAAAAGCTAGCAATAAGTTATGCCTGGTACTCCACGCTAGCAAATAACTTCTTGATGGTGGCCAGGAGTTCTGTCACCGCAAACGGCTTGCGTAAATAGATGATACCACGTCTATGTATCTCGTCTATTGGTGGGTTGCGTGCGCTCATTAAGATCGTAGGAATATGTTTGAGATGCTCAAAGGATTGCAGCCAGTCGTACAGTTCAAGGCCATTCATATCGGGCAGGCTATAATCAAGAAGTAAGAGATGTGGCGCAATTCGTGTCAGTGCATTGAGTGCGTTTCGAGCATTGATGTGGTGAATAGCTTTATGGTTGGTCTCTTGCTTAATAATCAGTAGAAGGAGTCTACCGATCTCTTCATCGTCTTCGACGATGAATATCAATCTGGAAGGGGAGTTCGTGGTTGTTTTGAGTTGGAATGTTTGATCGAACATTTCACGAAAATCCTTTCTGGCTTCTGTCTTAAACAAGAGATTATAATTGCTAATACATTATTACACGTAGGTCAATGTGAAGGTGTTTCGTTCCTAACATCACAACTTGATTACAAGAATGAAACCAGGCAACACGATCTCATCACTTTTTATGTGGCGAGTTTTCTTCAGCTTGTGTAATTGCTTGCAAAAACTATTGACAAGAACGCCTGTACTAATGTAATATACGTTAGAACAGAATATCTAATCAGGAGGTAAACGCTATGGGGGCTGCACAGGCAAGCAAGTTTTCGCAGGAATCTGATTACGAAATTGAAGAAGATGAGGAATATTATGTAACGCGTCCTCGTAGCAGCGTGCGTAGGTATAATCAGCCAGTTCAGCGCGATACACTCGATGATGCCGAAATATCCAAAGGCGCATCTATTCATCAAAGGCGCACTCGTGCACCCTCTTATCCCAACAGTGGCAAACTATCACATGATGAGGCAACATCATGGAGGCAGAGTTGGCGTCAGGACAAACGATTTCCCTTGATAGCTGTTGTTGTGGGTATGCTCCTCATGGCTGCGCTCTTTCTAATGTTGAACACACTGGGTTCATGGTGGCAGGTTCACCAGGACGATGCAACATATGGCCGTCCTCGTACCTATCAAGTTGATGTTGTGGTTGGGCATAATGATAGTGCAACTAATCCTTCCCACTTTATCTTTCTTAACCTCAACCGGCATGTGGAGATTATCGAATTGCCAGGAGGGGATACAACGCATGCGCGTATCTATACTGGCCCAACGCTTTTCGGCAATGGTCAGGATTTAACACCAGTTATAGGTGTATTCAAAGATGTGAACGGGGATGGCAAAATCGATATGATTGTCCAGATTCAGGATCAACGCCTGGTGTACATCAATGACGGCACTCAATTTGTCCCGCAGCAACCAGGGCAACAGGTGCATCTGTGAATGCAAGAAAGTTTATAGAATCACCAGAACGGATAACGAGCACCCTCGGAGAATTAGACAGGGGTCTAATTCTCCGAGGGTGCTCGTTAGAGAACTACAGCGGTGGTCACAAAGGTTGAGCCCTCACGTGTGGAAAGAAGAGGGTAATGAGATGATGGGCGCCGAGCATTCTTCTTTGGTCTTGAGGTGGTTTCCGGTTTCCAAGCATCGCTGAAGGAAAATCCGGGCATTGCCCAAAATGTTACAGCGAATGCAACATGCTTGCGACTATGCTTCTAGCAGGTGTGGGCTGCCGTCTCGTTGAGCTCGCTGGCCCGCCGTCACAACACGGGCAGAGAGAAGAACGGACTACAGGCTCAATCTTTGTCACTACCGCTGTAACAACTCGCGCATCGGGTGACGTTATTTACCCACCTTGTGGTGAAGTCAATCGTGAAAGAAAAAAACTGTTCAAGTAGATGGGAGGATTGATATGATCGTTATCCCTGAAGAACGCTTTGTGGAGTCGCCCTATATCGAGTGGGTCGCCCATGGATATACGGTTGCGGATGGTCTCGCCATGCGACCGGCAGAATATAACTGGCATCTCATCTTTACGCGACACGAGGGTGTCCTGCGAACCTTAGTCGTGGGCGCATTGGAAGCGGCAAGGCCGCTCAGTTATGTGGCAGGGGCAGAGACCCTGTGGATACGATTCAAGGTCGGGACGTTTCTGCCCCATCTGCCTGCAACAGACGCCCTCAATCGGGAGATAACCCTGCCAGAAGGCAGTGGGGACAATTTCTGGTTGGAGGGTAAAGTTTGGGAAATCCCAACCTTTGAAAACGCAGAGACCTTCGTGAAACATCTGGTGCGAACAGGCGCGGTGACCTGCGATCCACTCATAGAAGTGGCGCTCCGTGACGAACTGGCGAGCGCTTCGGCTCGTACCCTACGATACCGCTTCCAGCACAGCACCGGGTTAGGACAACATCACATCCGCCAGATACAACGCGCTCAACGTGCGGTGGAACTCCTGCACCAGGGGAATCCCATTCTAGACACTGCCCACGAACTGGGTTATGCCGATCAATCTCACCTGACCCGCTCACTGAAGCGCTTCCTGGGCTCTACCCCTGGTGAGATAGTAGCTTCTCACGTCCTGCCAGGATAGTTTGCCGTTTTTTTCAAGACGTGAGTACCTACCCTGGCGTAAGATGCAGATGTTGCTGACAACGCATCTCGATCGAGAGCAAAAGAAAGGGGAAAATGTCTGTGTTGTTGGAATCCAAGGTCCGTGTCATCACACGCGGATATGCTCGCGAAGGAGCCAGAGTTTTTCTGGCAGGTCGCACCCAATCGAAACGCGACCAAGTGGCGGATGAATGGCTCCGCCCTGCCCTGTCGAATGCCAGGGTCGCTGGTCGTCTCGTGTATAGTTACACTGCTATGGAGGGAACACATGCCAGATCTTGTGTGTGAATTAATCATCAGTCTCGACGGCTTTGCCCGAGGTCAGCGTTCACCCGCTTATTATGGGTATTTTGGTCCTGATTTTGCCGACTGGATCAAGACTAACACGGCGCTTCCGCATCGGATGCTCATCGGACGTCGGACCTACGAGGCGATGGCGGGAATACCCGCCGAAGTGCGGGACGAAGGATCGCAAAGAATGGCGACGACGCCGGGCTGGCTGTTCTCGCGCTCCCTGGAGGCGACAGACTGGCCGGGGCTGAAAATTGTCCGCGATGACTTGGTGGGCTTTGTACGCGAACTAAAGCGCACTGACGGTCCCGAGTTGCGGACCCTGGGCAGCGTGTCGCTGGTCCGGCAACTGCTCACGGCTGGCCTGGTGGACCGTCTCAAACTCGTTGTCTGCCCCCTGGTTCTGCCGCAAACAGGCATTGAGCCGACCTTTGAAGGGCTGCCAGACACCGGCTTCGACTTACTCTCATCCAGGGTTCTTGATGGGCGCGTCCTCCTTCTAGAGTATCGGCCAACAGGGGCACCGCCATATAACCCCTAAGGAAAACTGCGACTCTTCCAACCGTCTTGTCCTGCTTGCGACATCTTCCATGGACAAAATGACACCTATCCTGACCTCCCAGTCCGCTTGAGGCGAGAAATACACGTCGGAAAGCGTATTGCAAAGGGCGACAGCACTTGCGGTCAGGATAGGTGTCTCGGCTCTCATGGAGATGGAAGGAAACAATCAAGGCTAGAAGCCACTTTAAGCGTGTGGGCGGTCACTATATTGGTGGTAAATGCCCTACCATGTGAGCAGATCTGGCCCTCAAACATGGGAAATTGTCCTCAATCTTGAACAGCACAACCATTGATCGGCTGAGAAACCGCCTCTGGAGCCGTAGACGATGAAGCGTTTTTGGTAATTCCAGGCGCATGGATATGAGCACAAATGAGCCTCCAAGTTCGGACAGTTCTTCCAGGTC
>WNFW01003174.1_pt1 | contig 25072 bp, 19 predicted proteins | sample 5400131 | NCBI WGS metagenome assembly WNFW01 (sample SAMN13153362, study PRJNA577476) | soil metagenome | isolation source: 20 cm soil or saprolite under grassland replicate 1 | place: USA:California | collected 2016-06-15 | reverse complement strand
TCCCGGCCGGCTCGCCACGGTGGAGCAGCGCCGCGATACGCTGTTCCGCCTGACGCAGAAATACGGTCCGGCGCTGCCGGACGTGCTCGCCACGCGCGACCGCGCCGCCCGCGAGCTCGAGCTGCTCGACACGGCGGACTTGGATCTGCGCGACATCGCCGGGCAGCGCGCGAGCGCCGCGGCCGACTTCGCGCGCGCCTGCGCTGCGCTGAGTGCCAAACGGAAAGCAGGCGCAGGGCGGCTGGCCACGGCTGTCAATCAGCTGCTTCCGGCGCTGGGCATGCCGGGAGGCCGGTTTGGTGCCACGCTGCAACCGCGCACCGCGCACGGCGCGCACGGGAGCGAGGACGTCGTCTTTGAGGTGGAGCTGAACGTCGGTCTCGAGTCCCGTCCCCTCGCCAAGGTCGCCTCGGGTGGCGAGCTGTCGCGTCTCATGCTGGCTCTCAAGGTGGTGCTGGCGGAGCACGACGCCGTGCCGACGCTCGTGTTCGACGAGGTGGACCAGGGGATCGGCGGGGAGGTGGGTGGGCGCGTGGGTGAGGCACTCGCGGCGGTCACGCGCGACGCGCACCGCCAGGCCCTCGTCATCACGCACCTTCCCCAGATCGCCGCGTACGCCCGCCACCAACTGGTCGTGGCCAAGGGGGCGCGCGGCGGTGTGGCGACGAGCGACGTGCGGACGGTCGCGGGGGAGGCGCGGACCCGGGAGCTGGCGCGGATGCTGGGTGATCCCGACATGGAGAGCGCCCTCGGCCATGCGGCCGAGCTGCTCAGAAAAGCTTCCGCGACGTCCGCAGCACCAGCCGATACACCGTCGCGGCCGGCACGACGCCGCGGCCGCTGACCGTCTGCTCGATCGAAAAGCCGCCTTCCACCGTGGCGCCGTGGTAGGTCATCGCAAAACCGAGTCGCAGCTGTCGCTGCCCCGTGCCCTGGTCGAGCACGCTCGCGGACGCCGGCGCGCCCAGCCGGGTCGCCAGTGCGAGCGAGTCCTGGGGTGACTGGAACGTGTAGTGGTCCGGTTGCTTGGTCCAGTAGCCCGCCGTGAAGCCGGCGGCGAACTCCGACGCGAACCGGACCAGCGGCGCCACGTCCACGCCGACGTAGTCGCCCGGATCCCACCGCAGGCTGGCGGTGGCGGCCGCCGGAACCAGGAACGCCTCCGGGGGCGCCACCCGGCGCACGCGTACGCCGGGGCGCTGCAGGCCGGCGCGCACGGCCAGGTTCAGCCACAAGGGCCCCGCGATCAGCTCCTGGGTCAGTTGTCCTTCGAGATCGGTCTGATGATCGCCGATCGGCTGGCCGAGCAGATCGTCGGCGGAGTCGCGCGCGCCGGTGGGGAGGCGTACCAGTGCCTTCACGGCGGCGGCGTAATGCGCTCCCGCCAGGAGACGGTACTTCGCCGCGACCTCGACGTCGCCCAGGCCGTAGCGGAATCCGGTGCGGAAGGGAATGCGGTTGTACCCGAACCCCGTGACGGGGTCGACGATGGCTGCCTGCACCAGCGCGCCGGTCAGGGTGTCCGTCGGCAAGAGAAACGTGGTATCGAACCCAGCCACGCCGAACGTCGACATGTCCCGCCGGATGCGCGCCACCGCGCTGTCGATCCCGCGGCCCGCGGGCGACGAGTCGAGCGGCATGAAGGGCGATCCGACCGATGCGACGCCGTATACGGTGCCGTGCAGGGCGTCGCGCACGGAGCGCCAGAATGCCAGGCTGTCGCGCGCCGGGCACGAGGGCGCGCACGACCCGTACAGCCCCGCGTTGATGTTCTGCTCGAAGCGGGCCAGCGTCGTGTCGAACTGTGTGAAGAAGACCAGGTAGGCCGCGTCCGCGCCGCTGACGGTCAGTCGGGGGTTGAGCCCGAGATTGGCGCGCGTCGTCGAGAGATTCAGGGAGCTGCGCGTCGCGACCCGCACGATCGGTACCGTCAGGCTCACCGAGAGACGGTTTGTCACCCCGAGCTCGGCGGTGATCGGGTAGGTGCGGCGCTCCTGGCGTACGCTCAGCAGGCCCGCCCCGAGGCTCGCCACGAAGCGCGGCAGCAACGGCTGCACATCGCCCGGGCCCATGACCTGCGGCCGAATGACGGGGACGAGGTCCCCGGTCACCGTCCGCACGTTCTGCTCGAGCGCTGCCAGCGCGGGGATGTAGCGGCTGCCGACGGTATCTCCCGTGAGGCCGAAGCCGAGCCGGCGGCGTCCCGCATCGGTGAACTCGTCGTTCCACGTCATGATGCGAGGGTCGAACGTCACGCGCAGGATGCCGCGAGCCGGCACGTCGGTACGCTCGACGGCCTGCGCAGCCAGCATGGCCCCGCCCGTGAGGGCGGGGCCCACGAGAGCGAGGTCCAGCAGCGCCAAAACGAGATAGACGGTTCGCATTGAGAAAACGGCACCCACCAGGAGGCGGATGCCGTGTTCGCTACCCCGGGGGACGCGAGCGGTTCGCTTCAGGGCGCCGGGATGGCCGAGCCGTACTTGGCATTGATCGCCTGGACGACGTGGCGCGCGATGATGAGGTGCGTCGAGGCGCTCGGATGCACGCCGTCGCACGTAAAGCCCAGACCAAAGGGCGCCCCGGAGCATGCCGCCTTGAAGTTGGGGAAGGGCGCGACTTGCGTCGGGTTCAGTCGCAGGGAGTCGAGTGTCGGGTTCGGGTCGAGGTAGGCCCAGTTCTTCGCGGTCGCCTGGCCCGCAATGAACGCATTGTAGGCGGCCACCGCGGTCAGGAGCTTTCGCAGCTCCGCGGGCACGACCACCGCGGCCACCGTATCGGCGCAGTCGAGGTTGCGCGGCTGATTGTTGGGCGGCGACGCGGCGGCGAGCAGGGCGCCTCCGTAAGGGAAGGGCACCAGAACGGAATCCCCTCGCGCCCCCGGGATGCCGGAAGCGATCGGGGCACAATTCGAGCTGACCGTGAACGCCGTGGGGAAGGTATCAGCACCCGGGACCAGCTTGTTCTTCAACGCGAAGTATGTCGCCCCGCTCGAGAAAAAGGGAATCGCAGTAACGTTTGCCACTCCGATCAGAATGGCGCTAGCGCCGCTGGCCCCCACCGAGTCGACGATTTCGCTGTACGTCGCCTGCAACGTCGCCACGGGTGTGATCAATGTCGAATCGCCGGCGTTGGCCGAACTGGTCGCCGCGCCCAGCACGTCGTTGTTGCCGGCCCACACGCTCACGAACGTCGGGTGTGCAGCCATCATGGCCTGTATCTGCGTGCGACCGCCCAGCATGAGCAGGGTGAGTGCGTTCGAGTTGGTCCCCGCCCCGGGCCCGTTCTTCACGAGGTCGAGGGCCTCCGCACCCGGCACGGCGACATTGGTGAGGAACGGCGGGATATCGGGGGCTCGGAACAAACACGTCGCCCCCGTACCGCCGCCCAGCCGGTGCGGCACGCCGGTGGCGGTAAAGACCGTATCGATCGGCGGTGGGCAACCGGGCTTCGTGAGGCTCGGGTAGTAGAACGGCGAGCCCATCTTGCCCGCCACCAGGCCGACGTACGACTGCTGCTGCGTCGAGTCGTTGATCCCGCCCGACTGAAATCCGGCGGTGATGCTGTTCCCCATGGCCACGTAGCGCTGGAACATGGCGCCGCCCGCGTACTGGGGCACGGCCAGCGGGAACACGTGTTCGTTGCTGCAGCCGGCGGCGGCAAGGACCAGTCCGGCGGCGAGCGACATGCGGCGGATCGTCATCGTCGGGCTCCCTTAGAACGCGTAGCTGAGCGACACCCCGAACAGGTGCGCGTGGAAGTCGTACAGGCCGTTGTTCAAACCGGTGGTGGCGGCACCGATGAGGGGCTCGCGAGTCCGGCCCCGCCGGTCGTTCTGCCGGATGTACTGATACGCGAGATCGGCGCTGAGCGCCGCGCCGAGCTTCACCGTCGTGCCGAGCGTGAACTCGTTGCGCTGGCCTTCGGGCAACAGCGGCGTCACCGTCTCGGCGGGCGCCGCACCACCGTGGTACAAATAACCGCCGCGCAACGTCCATTTCGCGTCTTTGGCCCATTCCGCGCCCAACCGGAACCCGCTCGTGTTGCGGTAACGCTCGAACAGTTTGCGGTTCAGGATGGTGTCCTGCGGAAACGTGATGTCGAGCTCGTTGAACTGGCTCCACCACGTGAGCTGGTAATCGCCCAGGAGCGTCCACCCGTTCGCAACGCTGCGCTCGGAACACGCCCGTCGTCGGATTGAACAGGTCCAACCCGCCCTGGGACGGCGGTCCTCCGAGCAGGCCGTCGATCGGCGTGCCGGCGGGGATGGTCAAGGCTCCGACCGAGATCGCCGCCGGCACGACCAGGCCCGTCTGCACCTGCGTGAAGCTTGCTGTGCCCGAATAGTCGAACTTGGCCTGAGTCAGGAAGTTCGCGCCGAACGAGAGGTCGCTGCTCACCTTGAAGATCGCGCCGAAGTGCGCCGCCACCGTGGTCTTCGTCGCCTCGAGGTGGGCGTTGGCGAAGTCCGTCCCGGGCGCGATACCGAACAGGCCGAAGGTCGCGCCCTGCGGCACGCCGGGAAGCGGCACCGGCGCTTCGGCGAGATCGAGTCGCTGATTGAGCTCCACCTTGCCCAGCACGATATCGAGGCCGCCGCCCAGCGAGAGCCGCGGTGACAGTTGATAGGCGAGCGTGGGTTGGATGTAGACAGACTTGAGAATGTTCTTGTACCCGGCGAACCGCCCATCGAAGGCCGTGGGCCAGTTGGTCTCGAGCCCGTAGGGCGCGAACAACCCGACGCCGACGCCGAGCTTGGGTGTAGCCGCGTACGAGATATAGACTTGCGGTATGGCGAGCAACGGATCGTCGAGCTTGGTCTTCTGTTGGAACAGGTCGTCGGTGAAGCCGCCCTGTACGTCGAGCAGCGTCACGCCGATGGTGAGGCGCCCACCCGTGAGCCCGGCCAGGCCGGCGGGGTTGAAGAACATCGCCGAGCCGTCCGAGCAGGGAGCCGCCACCCCGGCACCCGCGCGGCCCATCGCGCACGTTCCTTGCTCGTAAATGCCGAAACCCTGCGCACCTAGCAGAGTCGGCATCGCGGCACACAGCACCAGCGCGTACCTGACGCACGCCCGCATACGTTTTGGCTCCGGATGGTCTTGGAGAGGTGGTGGAATCGGCTGGCCAACGGTAGCATTGGCCCCAATCCTTGTCAAACCGAATCCCTGTCAACCCTATGATTGGCAACGCGTCAGCCCTGTTCCGCGCGACCTTCGGTGTGGCGCCCCGGGTCGTGGCGTCGGCGCCGGGGCGCGTCAACCTGCTCGGCGAGCACACCGACTACAACGGCGGTCCCGTGTTGCCGGTGGCGACGGCGCTGCGCACCACCGTGGCGGTCGGCCCCGGCGACGCCGGCGTGCTCGAGCTGATCTCGACGCGTGACGGGGAGCGGGCGCGCGTTGCATGGCGCGACGCACGCCCCGCCGGGTGGGGCGCGTACCTCGCCGGCGTGATGCGCGAGCTGGACGCGACGGGCGCGGCGCCCGCCGGGGCCGGAGCCCGAGTGGCCGTCGCGAGCGACGTGCCGGTCGGCGCGGGCCTCGCCTCGTCCGCGGCGTTGACGGTTGCGGCGGCGCAGGCGCTGAGTCTGCTGGCCGGCGTGCGTCTCAACCCGCGGCAGGTCGCGGGCGTGGCGTTCCGGGCCGAGCACGACTACGTCGGCGTGGCGTGCGGCATCATGGATCAGATGTCCGCGGCTCTGGCGCGGCCGGGGCACGCGCTGCTGCTCGAGTGCGCCTCCCTTCAGGCGCGCCACATCCCGATCCGGGGACGCCTGCTGCTCGTGGATACGGGCACGCGGCACCAGCTCACGGCGGGTGCGTTGAACGAGCGGCGCGCCGAGTGCGAGGCGGCGGTGGGGCGGCTCAAGCTCGAGCTGCCGGAGCTGGTGTCGCTCGCGAGCTGGCCCGCGCGCTGGCTGCCGCGGCTGAAGCGTGCCCTCGCCGAGCCGCTGCGCTCGCGCGCGCTGCACGTCGTGGGCGAAACAGCCCGCACCCGGTTCGGCGCGCAGCTGTTGACGCGAGGACACATGCGGCGATTTGGCGAGTTGCTGTACGAGGCCCACGAGTCGTGCCGGCGCCTGTACGAGTGTAGCGCGCCCGAGCTCGACGTCGTGGTCGCCGCGGCGCGACGGGCCGGCGCGCTGGGTGCCCGGCTCACCGGTGCGGGCTGGGGTGGAGCGGTGCTCGTACTGCTGGGGAAGGGGAACGGGGGACGGGGGAAGGGTGAGGCGAAGGTCGCGAAGGAGATCCGGCGCGCGTTCGCGGCCGAGTATGGGCGCGACCCGACGATCACCCATGTACGGCCGTCCGGTGGGGCACGCGGGAAGATCGTGACCGAGCGGCGTGCGGGCCCTGTATGTTAGGACACTCGGGCGCGAAGGAGACGGCGCATGTTTGAGATACCGGTGTGGGCCGTCGGCGTGGGGTTCATCGACGGCATGCGGAAGCGACTCGCTGAGGTCGAGGAACGACTGGATTTCGCGGAACGCCTGCTGACCAAGCAGCGGGAGACGGAGCGAATCGTCCCACCGCAGAGCTAGATCAGCGACGAAGCAGGCGCCGGGGTGGCGAAACTGGTAGACGCAAGGGACTTAAAATCCCTTGGGAGGCAACTCCCGTGCAGGTTCGAGTCCTGCCCTCGGCATGACGGCCGTTCCCGGCTAGCGGCCCACCCCCCGGCCGTCACCCTCATCGCTCGCGAACAGCGGCGCCATCATCCAGCGGCCCACCGCCGCGCCCCACGTCCGGGCGCGCGAGCGCGCGCGTCGCCGCTCGGCCACCACCCGGAACCCGAACGCTTTGCACCCGGGACTGTTGAAGATGAAATGCCGTCCCAGAATCGTGAGAATGAACACCCGCCCGAACGTGACGTAGCCCAACCGATACACCGACTTGAGAGAGCTGAGATTGTTCGCCTCGACGTACGCCACGATACCCCGGTAGCCCCGTGCGTGCCACGCCTCGAGCGTGCGCGCCATCGTGATCGCGTGAAACCGACGCCCGCGATAGGGCTCGAGCGTGAGCCCCTTGTACCGGTACACGTACGCCTGATCGAAGTGCAGCCACAGGTCGTGGCTGATCTTCGTCGGCTCGTGAGAATACCAACCGTAGGACGCGACGCGCTCGCCGTCCAGGATCCCGTAACACGCGTCGCCCCGGCCGAGCGCTTCGCCCACGAATTCGGGCGGCAAGTCGTAGCGCCGATCGAGCGAGACGCGCTGCAGCGTCTCGCCGTCGAGGAAATCGCCCGTGAAACCGGGGGGGCACTCGGTGAACCGCGCGGTCGCGGCCCCGAGGTAGATCCCCCGCAACACCCGGAAGGACGCGACGTGGTGGATCGCGCGGAACGTGAATTCCCGCGCCGTGCTGCGCAGTCCGAACCGGGCGCGCTCGCGCCGAAAGTCGGCGAGCACGCGGCGGAACCAGCGGCGCGAAAACCGTGGTGGGTCGGGAGGACGGTGGCTCGGCACAGCGTCGCGGCCCGCTACGGCTGCGATTGTCATGTGCAAGGGTTCTGGAGGAAGTGCGTGGGCGAGTTGCAGAGTCCGTGCCAGGCCGTGGCATCCGCGCAACGACACTTTATGTCGCGTTCATGCAGCATAATGGCGCGACTACGGACATTGTCGCGCTGCAGACACACCACAATGGTGTCACACCCTGGTCCCTGTGACCCACCCCACCGCACCCCGGGTCATTCACGATATCCTTAGCTTGTCTCACCGCAGGTTGTCTCACCGCCCGAGGACGTGCATATGCCCGGCATGTGGGCTCGCTTGGCCGCCGACTTGAACATCAGGCTCCGCCGCGGCGCGTGGTATCGCATCACGCAGCTCGGGCCGCTCCAGGCCGTCGTCGAAGTGCGCGGGCGCTCGCTCGAAGTGCCGTCGGCCTTCCTGCAAGTCGTCGACAGTCCGCCCCGCACGTGGAGCGTGGTCGTGCGACCGAGCGACGCCGTGCGGTTGCCGGTGGATTGGGGCGACCGCTACGCGGTGTGCCCCAGTTGCCGCGGCCGCCAGGCGATCGCAGGCCGGCCGCGTGCCATGGCGTGCCAACGCTGCGGCGGCGAGTTCAAGGTGACCTGGGTCGAGTCGTAAGCGTCTCGTTTCACTCCCTTTACAATGCCCTGACGTGCCTGGTGCAACCATTGGGGAGCTTCGCACGTCTTACAACTCGAAGCGTGCGGTCATACCAGCAGTCGGGAGGCACTCTATGCGCGTCTATGCTTTGCTGCTCGGCATCGCCCTCACCACCGCTTACGGCGCCGCCGCTGAGCTCGCGGTGTCGTCCGTGGACACTGGCCGCAAAACCCGAGGCAATCCGGCAGCCGTGCTCCCGGCGAGCGACGCTCCGGGCGCGGTGTGGTACGGCGGTGTGCTCGACCCCATCACGGTGGAATCGTCCGGCGGCGACACGCATGCCGCCACTCAGGCCCGCATTCTCAGCCGCCCGACGGTCCGGTGTGCCGGCGCGGAGCGGTCGACCTTCCGTACAATCTCCTGAGGGCGCGGAGGGGGGCCGTCCCCCCGTTCCCCCGCCGTCGGAAACCCCACCTCGCCAAGTACCGTACGACCTGCCAGTATCTAGCTCCGGATTAGAGGAGGGAGCGGATGAGCGGGTTCTGGGAAGCGTGGCGCAAGGAAATCATTCGCGGAGCCGTGCTGTTCTGCGGCGTCCTGTGTATCTGGCTGCTCGGCAGCTACTTCGTGGGGCGCGTGCGTCAGGGCGTCACGCGGCGCCTCCCCATGGCGCTGCGCGACCTCCGCAATGAATTCGACGGCGGCTCCGACGATGGTCCCCGCATCGCCGGCGGCACGTGGAACTACCGGGCCAAAGTCGCTCCCAAGCAGTGGGTGTGGATCCGCAACACGCGCGGCTCGATCACGGTCGAGCCCGCCAAGGGCGCCTTCGTGGAAATCAGCGCGACCAAGTCCTATCGGTCGTCCGACACCGGCGGCGTTCGACTCGTCGCCGAGCCCTACGAGGGGGGCGTTGCGGTGTGCGCCTTGTGGCCCGGCGGCGACTCGCGCTGCGGTCCGCAAGACGAGCACTACGAGATGCACGGGACGCACCGCAACGACGTGGTCGTGGACTTCACCGTCCGGCTGCCCGCTAACGTGCGCCTGGGTGCATCGACCATGGTGGGCGACCTGCGGGTCAGCGGTGGACGCGCGCCCCTGGTGCTGCATACCGTGAGTGGCGAAGTGGACGCGGTGACGACCCAGGGCCCGGTCCAGGCTACTTCCATGAATGGGGGCGTGCGGGTCCGCATGGACGCGTTCGGCGATACCGGCGCGGTGTCCCTCACCACGGTGAACGGGTCGGTCACGGCGGAGCTGCCGCCCTGGCTCGATGCGCAGGTGCGCGCCAAGACGATCAACGGCTCGATTGCGACGGACTACGCGCTGACGGTGAACGGCAAGTTCATGAGCCACGACGTCGAAGGCACGCTCGGTCGCGGTGGCCGGGAGGTGCGCCTCGAGACGGTGAACGGCTCGATCCACCTGCACAAAGCGCCTCAGGGCGCGAGGTAGCGAGCCACCTCTTCCGCGAAGCCGCGCACGTCGATCGGTTTCGTGATGTAGCCGTCGAATCCCGCTGCCAGCGCGTGCTCGCGGTCGCCCGGCATGGCGTGTGCCGTTAGGGCTACCACCTTCCAGGGATGCTCACCCGCCAGTCCCTTCACGTCGGCCAGTACACTGAAGCCGTCACGGCCGGGCAGTTGAATATCGAGCAGCACCAGCGCGGGCGGCGGCCGCTCGGCCAGGAGCGTCGCCACCAGCGGCTCGCCCGACTGCAGGCCGATCACGCGATGTCCCTTCATCGTGAGCAAAGCCGTGATGAGCTTCAGGTTGTCGGGCTGGTCCTCCACCACCACGATCGTGGCCATCAGGCGCGCTCCGGTGTGACCCCGCCGCGCGGGACCGTGAACCAGAAGGTGCTGCCCTTGCCGAGCTGGCTCTCGACGCCGATGGCTCCGCCGTGCAGCTCGACGAGTCGCTTCGAGAGCGCCAGGCCCAAGCCCGTGCCTTCGTAGCGGCGGCTGGCGCTCCCGTCCAGCTGCACGAATTCCCGAAACAGCTTCTGCTGGTCGTCGGGCGCGATGCCGATGCCGCTGTCGCTCACGGCCACCCGCACGCGATCGCCCGCGAGCTGCGCGCTGAGCGTGATACGCCCGCCGTCCGTGGTGAACTTGATGGCATTGGAGAGGAGGTTCAGGAGCACCTGGCGCAGGCGCCCGCGATCGGCCGTGACGATCACCGTGTCGCGCAGCGGCTCGATGGCGAGCTTGTGCTTGCGGGCCTCGAGCTGGGCGCGCACCGTGTCGGCCACCTCGCGCAACAGCGCGTCGAGCGCCAGCGGCTCGAGCGTGAGCTGCATACGACCGGCGGCGATCTTGGAGAGATCGAGCAGCTCGTTGATGAAGTCGAGCAGGTGACGGCCGTTGCGCGCGATGGTCTCGAGGTAGTCGCGCTGGGTGTCGGTGAGCGGGCTGTCGGGCGAGGCCATCGTGAGGAGCAGGTCGCTGAACCCGATCACGCTGTTCAACGGCGTGCGCAGCTCGTGCGACACGTTCGCGAGGAACTGATCCCTGAGCTTGCCCGCCTGGTCGAGCTCGGCATTGAGCCGGGTCAGTTCCTGGTGCTGCTCCTCGAGCTTGGCGTTCTGGGTCTCGAGTCGTTGGGCGGCGCGCCGGACCTCCACCGCGAGGCGGCGAGTGTTCTGGTGCGCGGACTCCCGCTCGCAGGCGATGGCGAGATTGGGCGCCGCCTGCTCCAGCTCCGCGCGGGCTTCGGCCGTGAGCGCACCCGCCACCACCACCGCGAGCAGCCCGACCAGGCGTTCGCCCGCGCGCAGCGGGACGAGGGCAGCGGCGGCCGCGTCCGGGGTCGCTTCCTGGGAGAGCTGGAGCCGGGCGCGCACACTCGCGGCTGCCGCCCCGTCATACTGGATGACGGCGGTGGCCTCCCCCACGAGCTGGCGCACCACGTCGCGCGCGAGCGGCCGGGCCGTGGTGCCATGCACGCCGGCGGGAGCCCACTCATTCGTGTCGTAGCTGGGCTGATACAGCGTCAGGGCGACGGCGCCCGTGGCCTCGGCGAGCACGGCGAGCGCCGCACCGAAACTGCCGCCGGGCGCCGACTCCTGCGGCGGCAGGTTCAACGCCGCCAGCAGCCGGGCGGTGTGCGCCTGCATCCGCTCCCGCCACGCGAGCGCCGCCGCCATGCGGTTGACGCCGCGCGCGATGGTGCCGAACTCCTCCGGCTGATCTTCCCGCACGCGCTCCGCGTACTGACCCGCTGCCACGCGCTCCAGCGCCCCCACGACGTGCGCGAACGGCGTCGCCAGCCGTCGCCGGTTGTACCACAGCCCGACCCCGAGCACCACGAGCATCACGAGGAAGATGACCGTGCTCTGCACCGCCAGCTGGATCGCCTCGTCCCCCACCTCGGCGGTGAGCTCCTGCATTTCGGCGATCTGGGCCCGCAGGGCGGGAGAGGGCGAGAACCGGTCCAGCCGCTCGAGGCGCTGGGTCAACTCGATCATGTCGGCCTGGGTGTGCCGGGCGCTGCGCCAGACCGCGATCCGGTCGGCGAGCCCCGCGACCGCGATGACGATGAAGGCCGCGCCGTACAGTTGGCTGATGCTCGGGGCGCGGAACAGCCGCCACGACCGCGCCCACAGACCGGGCGACGCCGTCGGTGAGTTCGTCATGCGCGGTCTATAACTAGGGGGACGACGGGCGGGCGGACAAGAGCGGCGCTGGCGGCGGCGTGCGAGGGACTGTAAGCTAGGCCTCCACGTCCCGTGGCCGACCTGCTCGACTCCCTGCGCAAAGCCCTCGCTGACCGCTACGCGGTGCAGCGGGAGCTGGGGCGCGGCGGCATGGCCACCGTGTTCCTGGCCGACGATCTGAAGCACCACCGGTCGGTGGCGATCAAGGTCCTGCACTCGGAGCTGGCGGCGGCCCTCGGCTCCGAGCGGTTCCTGCGCGAGATCGAGATTGCGGCCCGGCTGCAGCACCCTCACATCCTGCCGCTGTACGACTCGGGCGCCGCCGCCGGTCTCCTCTATTACGTCATGCCGTACGTCGAGGGCGAATCGCTGCGCGACCGGCTCGCGCGCGAGAAGCAGCTGTCCCAGGAGGACGCGCTGCGCATCGCGACGGAGGTGGCGGGCGCGCTGGCGTACGCGCACAGCCACGGGATCGTGCACCGCGACATCAAGCCGGAAAACATCATGCTGTCGGGGGGGACGGCCGTGGTGGCGGACTTCGGCATCGCGCGGGCCGTGAGCGCGGCGGGCGACGCGGGGCATCTCACGCAGACCGGCACGGTCATGGGCACGCCCGCGTACATGAGCCCGGAGCAGGCCACCGGCAGCGAGGACATCGACGGCCGCAGCGACCAGTACAGCCTGGCGTGCGTCGTGTACGAGATGCTGGTGGGCGAGCCGCCGTTCACGGGGTCCACCGCCCAGGCCATCATCGCGCGCCACTCGCTGGACATGGTATCGCCGCCCTCGATCGTGCGGGCCACGATTCCCGATGCGGTCGAAGGGGCGATTCTCCGGGCGCTCTCGAAGCTGCCGGCCGATCGCTACGCGACGACGGCGCTGTTCGCGGAGGCGTTGAATACACCCTCCGCCGCGACCGGCGCCCATCGCCGGGCCACGCTCGAGCGCGCGGGGCGGCACCCGCGCCGCCTGTGGTGGACCGTGCCCGTAGCGGCGGTCGTCGTGGCCGTCGTGGGATACGTGGCCGTGCGGTCGGCGCGGGCGGGACGCGGCAGCGCGGTGGCCGGGCTCGATCCGCGGCACGTCGCCGTGTTGTACTTCGCGGACGAGAGCAGGACGCACGCGCTCGGCTACCTCGCGGACGGGCTCACGGAGGCGCTGATCGACGCCCTGCGGCAGGTTCCGGCGCTCAGCGTGGTGTCCCGGAACGGGGCCGCCGCGTATCGCGGCACGGCGGCGCCGCTCGACAGCATCGGCCGGGCGCTGGCGGTGGGAACGATCCTGCGGGGGAGCGTGGACGACGCGGGAGGCCGCTACCGCGTGTCGGTGAGTCTCGTCGACGGCGCCAGCGGAGCGGACCTGGGTCAGCGAGCCAGCTTCGAGCAGCCCGCCGGCGCCGTGCTGGCGATTCGCGACAGCCTCGCCCGCCGGGTCGCCGAGTTTCTCCGCGTGCGGCTGGGCGAAGAGCTGCGGTTGCGCGAGGAGCAGGCCGGCACCAGGAGCGTCGCGGCGTGGTCGCTGATGCAGCAAGCGGAGCAGTCACGCAAGCGTGCCGATGCGCTGTTTGAAGACGACAGCCTTGCGGCCGCGCGGCGTGCGCTCGAGCTCGCGGACTCGCTCGCCGCGGGCGCTCAGGCAACGGATCCCGAGTGGGCCGAGCCGCCCGTGGTCCGTGCCGCCATCGCGTACCGTCAGGCCCGGCTCGATCTCCGGGCCGCACCAGCGGGCCCGTGGATCGACAAGGGATTGAGCTTGGCCGCGGCGGCACTCAAGATCGATCCGAGGAACGCCGGCGCGCTCGAGCTACGCGGCTCTCTGCACTACTTGCAGTATCACCTGCGGCTCACGCCCACGCCCGCCGCGGCGGCGGATCTGCTGCGCAGTGCCGAGGGCGACCTGCGCGACGCGGTGTCGGTGTCCCCGGGGCAGGCGACCGCCTGGAACATGCTGAGCGTGGTCAACTATCAGAAGCCCGACTTCGTCGAGGCGAAGATCGATGCGCAACGCGCGTATGAAGCGGACGCCTACCTGAGCACCGCCGACCAGATCCTGTGGCGCCTGTACACGACATCCTACGACCTGGAGCAGTTCACCGACGCAGACCGCTGGTGCGAAGAAGGGATTCGGCGCTTTCCGGCAAACCTGAGATTCGTGGAATGTCAGCTGTGGCTCATGACGTCGCCGGCGAAGGCTCCTGACGTGGCACTGGCGTGGAAGCTGTTGGACGACATCGTGCGGCTCGCGCCAACGTCACTGCGGGCCTACGTGCGGCTCGAGTCGCAGAACGCGGTTGCGGCCGTGCTGGCCCGGGCTGGGCTTGCCGACAGCGCGCGCCACGTGCTGGCCCGATCGCGTGGCGGCCCCGATGTCGACCCCGAGGTCGAACTGCTGTCGTTTCAGGCGTTTGCCTACCTGCTGCTGGGTGACCGGGACGAAGCACTGCGCTTGTTGAAGGAGCAGGTGGCGGCGAACCCCGCGCACCGGGCGGGGTTGGCGCGGTCCACGCATTGGTGGTGGCGTGACATCAAGGACGACCCACGGTTCAAGCAGCTGATCGGCACGGCAAAGTAGGACGAGAGCGCCACGCCGCGCTTGCGAACCCGCCTGTTTCAAGATATAACGAATGGGTATAGCTCGTCCTGGCCGGGATGACACGGTGCATGTGTGTGCGGCACGTGTTGCCGTCTCAGTGCGAGCCCCACGCAGGGGGGATCGCTATGCGCCGTGTCCTTACGACGAGCGCGCTCGTCGTTGGCGGGCTACTCGCCGCCGCGTGCTCCGATCAGCGTTCACCGTTACCCACGGAACCACCGCTTTCCCCCAGCTTGACGGCTGGGCGCTCGTGCCCAAGCCCGCTGCAACTCGCCGCGCTGACGGTTGCCCTGTTCGCTCCCGGGGATCTGCTCACGTTCGCTCGCAACACGCAAGCCAGCATCAGCCTGAAAATGTCGAGGGGCGACCTGGCGGGTGCGCGCAAGCTGGCGCTGGCCTTCATCGATTTCACGCTGAAGACCTACTACCAAGGCAACCTGCGCGATCCCAATGGGCCGAATCGTCCGACGACGGCGGAAGCCGTAGTTACGCTGATTGACGGGATCTTGTGCTGGGTCGGACTGCCGCCGTCCGGGCTTGATCTTACCAAGGGCGCTGATGTAACGGTGACCACGAAGGTCATCGGGAAGGACGGGGGCCAATTCAAGTCAACCGACGAGCTCTCCGGCCTGAAGGTGCCCCCTGGGGCCGTGTCGGAAGATCGCCTGTTTGTTATCACGCGACGCGATGATCTTGCGACGGCGGGGACCTGCGTAAGCAGCAAGCTCAAGTCGCAGATTCCTTTGTGCATCGACTTTGCGGTCGTGCCCGCCCAAGATGTGGCCAAGCCGTTGGTGGTCGCGATCTGCCAGCCCGAGGATGCTCATCCGCCGGAGCGGCGGTTGGCCCACAAGCTGTCGGACGGTCGGGTCGAGCTCCTGGCGGTCGTGGCCGACCCGTTCCCACTCGTGTGCACGAGCACCCCGGACTTCCCGCCGCCCGGCTCGGGTCGCCTGACACGTGCTGTCTGGGGAGTGGGCTCGTTTCTCGCACGCGTGCTCGGTCCCGAGCGACTGCATGCAGCGCACGGTGCTCGTGCGCCTGAGCTTCGTGGTGCAGCCGTCGAACACGGGTGCTGGCGACCCCATCAGTCCCGCCGTGCAAGTCGCGTATCAGGATCCCGAATCCGAAGCGGTCGACACGGAGATCGTGAACCCGATTCATCTGGCGCTCGGCGCCAACCCTGGCCCGGCCAGCTTGGCGGACACGCTCGAGAACCCGAGCAGTGGCATCGCGACGTTTGCCGACGTGCGCATCGGTGTCGCCGGCAGCGGGTACACGCTCGTCGCAGACGCCTTCAGCTCAGTCTTCACCGGCGACTCGTTGCTGCACATCCCGGCGACGAGCAGCGAGTTCAACGTCGGCTCGCCAGACCTCGTAATCTCAAGCGCGGCGCCGACGGTTACTCCCAACCTCGTTGTTGCAGGGGGCACAGTCGGGCTTGCTGCTTGGACCATCAAGAATCAGGGAAGCGGCGCCGTCTCCAATGGCACGGTCGTGAACGTCGCGTACTTCCTGTCGCAAGACGCCACAATCACTAGGACCGACATCTTCCTAGGGTCGACGTTCGTCACATCGGCTGGCATGACGCCAGGACAGGAGAACTCCGGACCGGCTCTGGTGTTTACCGTGCCGGCCGCGACCACGCCTGGGAACTATTGGATCGGAATTCTCGCCGACCAAGACAACGCCGTGACGGAATCGAACGAGGCCAATAACTTCGTCAGTACGCCTCTGACCATTACTGCGGCTGCCACCAATACAATCAATTTTGAGGCGTATCCCAACGGGGAGCCGACGTGCTCCCGCTGCAGCGTGACCACGGACTTTCTCGATCGCGGAGTGGATTTCGCTTACGAGACATTCGACCAGCAGTTCCCAGGCGCGACTCTGGGGGACGGGAACGGCATTGTCTTCTACGGAGATCCAGCCAACCTGGCAAACCATTTTGTCACCAGCGCGCTTACCGACGCGGGCCAGGCTATCGGTGGCTACCTGACCATGACGTTCCCAGCTCCATACCCACACGCTGTACGATTCGACTGGAGCGTGCCGTCGGAGGGTGCGACCGTGCCCATCGACGTCTTTCCTGGTGGGAGTGAAACCGCGGTTCCTCAAGACCAGATCACCAGAACCGTGATCGGTTCCTCGCCGTGGCGCAGGGTCGAAGTGCGCAACAACGCTGGAATCCAGCGCGTCGTCTTCAACATGACGGGTTACGTCCAGGAGATCGACAACGTCGTCCTGACTCCTTAGGCACGTCCAGGAGTGCGCCGTACTTGCCGGGGCGGCTTCGGTCTAGCCGCCCCGGTCGTTTGCGCCGCGTGCGCCCCGCCAGCCTCGGCATCCTCGGCCCCGGCGCGATCGGCGGTTCGCTCGCACTCGAGGCGAAGCGCGCCGTAGTCTCCAGCTACAGCATCGTGGCGAGGTGCTGACACCCCGGACATCGGGCTGCCGAACCGATCGTAGCGTACCGGCTAACCAGTTGGCACACCTCTTGTTGTGTCCCATGCCACCGCGCTCGGAAGGGGCGTAATTCTTGCCCCGAGGCAGTCTCGAGTCCCGTTTGTTCGCGTTGCCTCGGCCAGGAGTGTGCCCGATGAGACCCGCTCGTCTACTTGTCGTTGTCGCCGGATTCGTGCTCGTCGCATGTCAAAGCGACCGCCCAGTGTCGGCGCACGGCGGGCGCATCTCGGCAGATATCTCGGATGGCGCGCACCAGGCGAACTGCCTGACCGCGACGGGGACCTGCGTGCCGGGCAACGCACACTTTTTCTTCCTGCCGCCGATGGTGAAGGCACCCACCACGACGGGAACGTTCAACCCGAGTCTCGCCCCCAGCGTGACCATTTGCCGGCTCGCGGGAAACGACTGTGTCGCGAACACCAGTTTCAGCCCCGGGGCGGCTCAGGTCGACCTCGCAGGTCAACAGTACAAGGTCAGCTGGAATACAGACCCGGCGACCGTCATCGTCGGTCAGACCTACCGTATCATCGTGTCCACCTCAGGAGTGGAGCTCGGGTTCGCCGACGTAGTGCCCGTCACGAACGGGAGCCAGTTGAAGAACATCGACACCGGCGAGTTCATCGGGCTCGTGGATGGACGCACGCTGCCGATCAAGTTTCGGATCGAGCAAGGAGCGACGTGCTTCGGACGCACCGATTGCCTCGAGCAAATCGTTGGCCCGAATCCCAATGTGCGTCTCGATGTGCCGACCCCGCCGACGTTCCTGGCCGGGGTTTCCTTCCCCCCGGGCTACCTGACGCAAGCGGTCACGCTGACCATCGCGCCCGTCTCGGAGGGGTGCTTCGCCGGCAGCAACCCGCCGCCACCCTTCGCCGATTTTGGGTGCTACAGCTTCACGACCTCTCCACGAGTCGACAACCCGTTGAACTGCGCGGCGCTGCCCGGAGAGGGGCTGGGGACGCCTGACGACATCGCCAGGTGCGCGCGGGTCGAAGTATGCCCGACCCTGGGCCCGGGTGACGCGAACTATCACGACCTGCGGCTCTATAGGTCCGACCCCGGCATACCGGCGGTGCAGCTCGCGGAGGCGCCGGCGACGCTGATCATCGACTGCGCACCCTGGGTCCCGCCGGGGGGAGGGCTGGGGCTCGGGAAGCACCGCGTGATCGATCTGGCCTTGAAGCCGTGGCATGGCGTTGTGAACGAGATCGGTCGGCTGGTGATGCCGCGCCCGCTGTTCGGCGCGAGCGCGATGAGCCACAACGGGTTGGGCGGACTGACGTGTTGCTTCAGCAACATCGGCTGGGCGCAGACCGCGCACCTCGCCGGCGCGTCCCTGTCCCCGTTGACCTTGGACATCGGGGGTCTCGAGGGCACCGCGACCGTGAGCGTGAGTAACGCGACCGGGGCGCCCGCGTCTGGCCTGGCGGTGCAGGGATACATCGTCCAAGGTGCTGCACGCCGCTTCGCGGGAACGAGCCTCCAGACCACGGAGGGTCCGTTCACGTGCGAATCGGGCACCTGTACCCTGCCGGGCTTCAACTTCGTCGCGAACAACGCCCTCGGGGGAACGGGAACTCTGGTTTGCGGTGCTGCGTCCGCCGAGTTCGATCTCATTCAAGACGGGACTCTGTTGCAGACGACTACCATCCCGATCACGCTGTCCAAGATCAGCCCGATCACCTGTCCCTGACGCGCCCGCGGGGCGTCGAACGCCGACGTCAAGGGCGGCTCTTCCGAGAGCCGCCCTTCTCGTTTACGCCCCAGTCTCGAGCGGCTAGCTTCCATCCCGTGCGGCCCTCCACGCTCGGCGTCATCGGCCTCGGTGCGATCGGCGGCTCGCTCGCGCTCGAGGCGAAGCGGGCCGGGATCGCCACCGTGCTCGGCTGGTCGCCCGACCCGGCGGAGCGCGCCACGGCCGCGCAGCGCGGGGCGATCGACGATGCGCCCGCGCGAGCGGCCGATGTCGCCCGCGCCGCCGAGCTGTTGGTGCTCGCCGCGCCGCCCGCGGCCAATCTGGCGCTGCTCGACACGCTGCACCCGCACCTCGCCGCCGGCGCCGTGATCACCGACGTGGGCTCGGTGAAGCGGGCGATCGTGGCGCGGGCCGAGGAGCTGGGCCTGGGAGCGCGCTTCGCCGGCGGCCACCCCCTCGCCGGGACGCACGCCCGCGGCTTCGCCGCCGCCCGACTCGGCCTGTTCAAGGACGCCGTCGTCTACGTCACGCCGACGCGGGAGGGCGACGGCGCGGGCCGCGAGATCGTGCATTTCTGGGAGAGCGTGCTCGAGGCTCGTCCGGTGATGATCGACGCCGCGCGGCACGACTGCCAGCTCGCCCTCACGAGCCATCTGCCGCAGGCCGTCGCGTCGCTCTTGGCGCATTACCTGGCGGAGGCGTCGCCGCCCGGAGCGACTTTCGGGTCCGGTGCGCGCGACGCCACCCGTCTCGCCGCGAGCGACGCCACGCTGTGGACGGAGATCTTCCTGATGAACCGCGATCAGCTGCTCCCGGCGCTGCGGGCGCTGGAGGAGCCGCTCGGCCAGCTCGAGCGCGCGCTCGAGGCGGGCGACGCGGCCGCATTGCGAAGCTGGCTTACGCGCGCCGCCGACTGGCGCCGGAGACTCGACGCGTGAAGGTGCGCGGCACGGTGCGGCCGCCCGGCGACAAGAGCATCTCCCACCGCGCGCTGATGCTCGCGGCGCTGGCGGGGGGAGGGAAAGGCGCGAGCGAGCTCGAGGGCCTGCTCACCGGGGCCGACGTGAAAAGCACGGCCCGCGTGCTACGCCAGCTGGGCGCGGAGATCTCGTCCATCCGCGACGACACGAAGGTCGTGGTTCACGCATCCCGCATCTCGCATCCCGCATCCCGACTCCACTGTGGTAATTCAGGCACGACCGCCCGGCTCATGCTCGGCATTCTCGCGGGCCAGAAGTTCGCCGCCACGCTCACCGGAGACGCGTCGCTGCGCCGCCGCCCCATGCGGCGTGTGACCGAGCCGCTGCGCGCGATGGGGGCCGAGATCACGGAGGGGCGGGGCGATGCGCTCCCGCTCACGATCCGCGGCGGCCGGCTGCGCGCCTTGACCTACACCACGCCGGTCGCGAGCGCGCAGATCAAGAGCGCGCTGCTCTTGGCGGGACTGACGGGCGGCGTGGCGGTGACGATCCGCGAGCCGTATCGCTCGCGCGATCACACCGAGCGCCTGCTCGCCCATCTGGGCCTCGGCTTGCACGAGCGTGGTGGCGCGATCGTGTACGAGCCCGCGCCGGAGGGGCGCTCCCTGGTGCCCGCGTTCCGGCTGGCGGTCCCCGGCGATGCCTCGTCCGCGGCGTTTCTCGTCGGGGCTGCGGCGCTCGCCGAGGGCGGCGAGCTCGTGATCGAGAACGTAGGGGTGAACCCCACCCGCACGGGGTTTCTGGTGGTGCTGGCGCGCATGGGGGCTCACGTGGACCGCGTGAATCTGCGGGACGCCGGGGGCGAGCCCGTGGCCGATCTGGTGGCGCGGCCGGGAGGAGGAGCGCTGCGCGGCACGGAGGTCAGCGCGGCGGAAGTGCCGACGCTGGTGGACGAAGTGCCGATGCTCGCGGTGCTCGCGAGCCGGGCCGAAGGCGAGACCGTGTTCCGCGAGGTGGGCGAGCTGCGGGTCAAGGAGAGCAACCGCCTCGAGCTGATCGCGGCCAACCTGCGAGTGCTGGGAGTCGAAGCCGAGGCACGCGGCAACGACCTGCATGTCTGCGGCACGACCCGGCCCCCGCGCGGGCGGGTCGACACGGCGCGCGATCACCGCCTGGCCATGGCATTCGCGGTGCTGGGCACGCTGCCGGGGGCGGACGTGCGGCTCTCGGAGAAGGGCTCGGTGGCCATCAGCTACCCGCGGTTCTTCCGGGACCTGAAGGCGATCGGGGTAGGGTGATTCGCGTCATCGCGATCGACGGGCCCGCGGCGTCGGGGAAGAGCTCCACGGCGGCGGCGGTGGCGCGCCGGCTCGGGTGGGCCCACCTCGATTCGGGGGCGTTGTATCGGGCCGTGACGCTGGCGGTCTTGGACAACTTAGAGGGCGCGGGAGGCCGCGGGAGGTCGGGGGAGGGCGGCGGAACTTGGCCTGCGCAGCAGATCGTGGCGCTGGCGGAGGACTTGCCGGTGCGCCTCGTCCTGGTCGATGACGTGTTCCGGCCCGCGGTCGCCGGGGTGGACGTGGAGGAGGCGATCCGCTCCGAGCGTGTGACGCGCCACGTGTCCGCGATCGCCGCGATCCGCGAGGTCCGGAACTGGGTGAACGTGCAGCAGCGGGAGGCGGTGGCCGGGGTGCCGCGGGGGGTGGTGGTGGACGGCCGGGACATCGGGACGGTGGTGTTTCCGGACGCGCCCGTGAAGGTGTTTCTCACGGCGAGCGCGGAGGAGCGGGCGCGCCGCCGGCTGGCTCAGCGGGGCTCTCGCATCGACGCCGCCGAGCTGGCCCGGGAGGCGCAGGCCCTGGCGGCCCGCGACCATGCCGATTCCACGCGCCCGGTGGCCCCCCTGCGGGCGGCGGCGGACGCGGTGCGGCTCGATACGACCGATCTGTCGCTCGCGCAGCAGGCCGATCGCGTCGTGGCGCTGGCGCGCGAACGGCTCCCTGGGTAGGTTTGGCGGTTCCTTTAGCCCCGGGGTGCGAGCCCGGGGCATGCGTCCAAACACACAACCAAACCGGTGTACACTGAATGCTGGTAGATACGGACAACCTGCCCGAGTCCAAGCCCGACAAGCCTGCTGCTCCCCACTCTCAACTCCGCGTCCGATCCGACCTCCACGAGGAATACTCGTCGGACGAAATCGCCAAGATGACGGAGTTGTACGAGGGGACGCTCTCCAACATCGAGGAGGGCGAGATCGTCAAGTCCAAGGTGCTGCGCGTGACCGACGCCGCCGTCATCCTCGACGTCGGGTTCAAGTCGGAAGGCGCGGTGCCGATCGACGAGTTCAAGGATCCCAAGTCCTTGAAGGAAGGGGACGAGATCGAGGTCTTCCTCGAGCACCTGGAGGACCAGGAAGGCGCGGTGGTCCTCTCGAAGAAGAAGGCCGACTTCATGCGGGTGTGGGAGCGGATCCGCGAGGCCCACGAGAAGGACGAAGCGGTGTCGGGCACCCTGGTCAAGAAGATCAAGGGCGGCGTGGTGGTGGACCTGATGGGCGTGGATGCCTTCCTGCCCGGCAGCCAGATCGCGCTGCGGCGCGTGCCCAACATCGACGAGCTGTTGGGGCAGAGCTTCGAGTTCAAGATCATCAAGCTCAACAAGCGCCGCCGCAACATCGTGGTGAGCCGGCGCGTGCTGCTCGAGGCGGAGCGCAAGACCAAGCGCGACGTCCTCATGAAGGAGCTGCAGGTCGGTCAGGTGCGGAAGGGCATCGTGAAGAACATCACCGATTTCGGCGCCTTCATCGATCTGGGCGGCGTGGATGGGCTGCTGCACATCACCGACATGAGCTACGGGCGCGTGTCGCATCCCTCCGAGATGGTGAAGATCGGCCAGGAGGTCGAGGTCAAAGTCCTCGACATCGACTGGGAGCGCGAGCGCATCAGCCTCGGCTTGAAGCAGCTGCAGGCCTACCCGTGGAAGAACGTGGCCGCGAAGTATCCGGTCGGCACGCGCGTCCAGGGCAAGGTGGTGTCGATCACCAACTACGGCGCGTTCGTCGAGCTCGAGCCGGGGATCGAGGGGCTGGTGCACATCTCCGAGATGAGCTGGACCCGCAACGTGCGCCATCCGTCGAAAATCGTGTCAATCGGCGAGACGATCGAAGCAGTCGTCCTGAAAGTGGACGAGACGGAAGAAAAAGTCTCCCTCGGCATGAAGCAGACCGAGGAAGACCCCTGGATGGCGCTGCCCCAGAAGTATCCGGTGGGCATGCGCATCAAGGGCAAGGTGCGCAACCTCACGTCGTTCGGAGCGTTCGTGGAGATCGAGCCCGGCATCGACGGCCTGATCCACATCTCCGACATGTCGTGGACCAAGCGCGTACAGCATCCCTCCGAGGTCGTGAAGAAGGGCGACGAGGTCGAGGTGCTGATCCTGAACGTGGACGCCGAGAACAAGCGCATCTCGCTGGGCCTGAAGCAGGCGCAGGAGGATCCGTGGCTGCGCATCGGCGAGACCTATCCCGTCGGGACCGAGATGCGCGGCCGCGTGCTCCGCTTGATGGACAAGGGCGTGGTGGTGGACCTGGGCCAGGACATCGAGGGCTTCGTGCCGATGTCGCAGCTCGGCATCGCGGACATCCAGAATCCCGCGGACGCCGTCAAAGAGGGGCAGGCCGTCGAGCTGAAGGTGCTCGAAGTGGACCCGATACACCATCGGATCGTGCTGGCGGCGACGGGCTGGCCGAAAGAGGACACGGCGCCAGAAGCAGCGAAGCAGGAAGACCAAGGCTAGACGCACAGACGCACAGGGGAGAACAGGCTGGAGGGGGCGAGAATTCCTGCTCCCTCTCGCTGTTTTCCCCTGCTGCGTCTGTGCGTCTGCGCGTCTAGATTGTCGCCATGACTATGCGTGAGAAGTTGGAGCTGCTCCAGCAGAAGCGCGCCGAGTCCGAGCTGGGCGGCGGCGCCGACCGCGTCAAGACGCAGCACGAGAAGGGCAAGCTGACGGCGCGCGAGCGGCTCGAGGCGCTGCTCGACCCGGGCTCGTTCGTCGAGCTCGACCGGTTCGTCACCCACCGCGCCAGCGACTTCGGTCTCGCCGACGAGAAGTATCTCGGCGACGGCGTGGTGACCGGCCATGGACGGATCGACGGCCGGCTGGTGTACGTGTTCTCGCAGGACTTCACCGTGTTCGGCGGCTCGCTCTCCGAGGCGCACGCCGAAAAGATCTGCAAGATCATGGACCTCGCCTTGAAGACGGGCGCCCCGGTGATCGGCCTCAACGACTCCGGTGGGGCGCGTATTCAGGAGGGCGTCGTCTCGCTGGGCGGCTACGCCGACATCTTCCTGCGGAACACGCTCGCGTCGGGCGTGATCCCCCAGATCAGCGCCATCCTCGGGCCGTGTGCCGGCGGCGCGGTGTACAGCCCCGCCATCACCGACTTCGTCTTCATGGTGCGCGGCGTCTCCTACATGTTCGTGACGGGACCGAGCGTGGTGAAAACGGTCACGCACGAGGAGGTCGATTTCGAGGGCTTGGGGGGCGCGGACGTGCACGCCATGAAATCGGGTGTCGCGCACTTCGTGCACGACTCGGAGCGCGAGGCCCTGGCGGCGATCCGGACCCTCCTTTCGTACCTGCCGGCGAACAATCTGGACGATCCGCCGCAGCGCCCCGCGACCGATCCCCCCGACCGGCGCGACGAGGAGCTGCTCGACATCGTGCCCGACAGCCCCACCAAGCCGTACGACATGCGCGACGTGATCCGCCACGTGGTGGACGACCGCGATTTCTTCGAGGTGCATCGCGACTTCGCCGGGAACCTGCTGGTGGGCTTCGCGCGGCTGGGGGGCCGCCCGGTGGGCGTGATCGCGAACCAGCCCGCCGTGCTCGCCGGCGTGCTGGACATCGACGCCTCGCTCAAAGGCGCGCGCTTCATCCGGTTCTGCGACGCGTTCAACGTCCCCTTGGTCACGTTCGAGGACGTGCCCGGGTTCCTCCCCGGCGTGACGCAGGAGCACGGGGGCATCATCAAGCACGGCGCCAAGCTGCTGTTCGCCTACTGCGAGGCGACCGTGCCCAAGCTCACGGTGATCACCCGCAAGGCGTACGGGGGCGCCTACGACGTGATGAACTCGAAGCACGTGCGCGGCGACTACAACGTGGCCTGGCCCACCGCGGAGATCGCGGTGATGGGCCCGAAGGGGGCCGTGGAGATCCTCTACAAGGACGAAGCGACCGAGGCGCGCGAGGCCGAGTATCGGGAAAAGTTCGCGCACCCCTATCTCGCGGCCGCGCGCGGCTACCTGGACGACATCATCGACCCGCGCGACACGCGCCTCCGGCTGATCGAGGCGATCACCACGCTGGCCACGAAACGCGATCGCAATCCTCCCAAGAAGCATGGCAACATTCCTCTGTAGCGTGGCCGCGCTGGCGGTGCTGGTGCAGGCGCCGTCGTCGCCGCCGCCCTCGCCGTCCGATTCGCTCGCCGCGCTGCGCGAGCGGGTGGCTCGCGACTCGACGGACGGCGCGGGGTGGTTGCTCGTGGGGCGGGGCTATTTACAGCTCGCCGAGGAGGCGCACGGGCGGGCCCACCGCGCGGAGGCGGACAGCGCCTGGGCGCGCGCCGCGCTCGACACCGCGGAGGTGGCGCTGGC
>WNFW01001085.1_pt1 | contig 25101 bp, 22 predicted proteins | sample 5400131 | NCBI WGS metagenome assembly WNFW01 (sample SAMN13153362, study PRJNA577476) | soil metagenome | isolation source: 20 cm soil or saprolite under grassland replicate 1 | place: USA:California | collected 2016-06-15 | reverse complement strand
GACGCAAACCGGTGCCGTGCTACGCCGACTATTTTCTCACTTCAACGAAACCGTAAAATGAACGCATGCGGTGGGTGGGTGAGGCGCTGCGGGGGGCGAGGACGGCATTGGCCGCGCATCCCGTCGTCTTCGCGTCGGTTACGCTCGCCGTCGCCGCGCTCAACGTTGCTGCTCCGGTCGCGATCCTGTCGGCGGTGCGCAAACCGCTCGATTTCTACACCTTCAATCCGTGGCTGAAACGCCTCCCTGAATACCTCGCCTCCGATGACGCGCGGCTGGCGGAAAAACTGGCGAAGCTTCCGGATCTCGCGCTGTTCTGGGTTTCGGCCGGCAGCACCTACGGCGGCGCCGAATGGGGCTTCGCCGTGGACGTGACCGACGTCGGCCGCATCCTCGTCGTTTCGGCGCTGTTCGGCCTGTACTTCGCCCTCTGGCGCCGCTATCGCGATCTCGCCTCCGGCGGCGCGGCGCGGGCACTGCACCGCGGAGGTCTGGCGGGTGCCGCGGCGACGGTATTCGGAGTCTCCACCGGCGCGTGCAGCGTCACGGGCTGCGGGGCCCCGGTGATCCCCGTGCTCGGCCTCGCGTTCGTCGGGCTCGAGAGCGGCACGCTGCATTTTCTCGCCGCGTCCTCGCGCGTCGCGACGATCGCCCTCCTCGTCGTGCTTGTTCTCGCCGTCGGTCACCTCGGCTGCAGTACATGCGCTGTAGGAGAAAATGGCAGAAAATGACTGTCTAGAATCGGAGGCGCGCCATGACCGCATCGCTTAAGAAAGTAAGGGCATCGATGATGAACGCCATCCACGATCTGCCCTTGCTGGTGGCCGGCGACGAAGGGTTCTTCAGGGACCAGGGCCTGGACGTGGAGATCGTCCGTACCCCGGGTTCCGGTCAGCGCGACTCTGACCACCAGGCCCTGCGCGCCAACGTGTTCGATCGCACCATGGAGGCGCTTTACGATCAAGGCGCGTGCGACCAGTTCCGGATGTGCGAGTGGGGAGTCATGAAGCGCGCGGTCGAGTCCACGGTGAGCTCCGGGCACCGCGCCGCCAGGATCGTGGCGCTGGGCTCGGCGATGTCGACTTTCGCGATCGTCACGGATCCCAGGTCGCGCATCTACGAGCCGGAGCAGTTGAAGGACAAGCCGATCGGCGTCAGCCCGTTCAACGGCTCGCACTTCACCACGCTGAAGCTGCTTGAGGGCTTCCTCAAGCGCGAGCAGATCCGGACCACCTTTGCCGGGACGATGAAGGAGCGGCTGGACGCCGTGAGCCGCGGCGAGGTGGCGGCCGTCAGCCTGATGGAGCCGTGGATCAGCATCGCCGAAATGCGCGGCCTTCGGGTTCTCATGGAGTCGCATTCGACCCGCAGCGAGGCAGCGGGCGACGAGCTGGACGGCGCGACTCTGGCGAAAATGTTCCGCGCCGAAGCCTCGGCTGCCGAGGCGATCCAGAAGAGCCCCGAGCGCTACGCGCACTATCTGCTCGAGGAGGCCGGAGGCCTGCTCGAGCTGAAGGATCTCAAGCTAGCGCGCATATTGAATGCCGCACCCGAGCCGTACACCCGCGAGCGCTTCGAGCACACCTATCAGTGGACGCTGGGATGGGGGCTGGTCGCGCCGGGCGCCACCTACGAGAACACGGTCGACAACCGCGCCTGGCAGTAGATAAATTTGCACACAAATCAATGACTAAACTTCATTTTGGTCGCAACGCGAGGCCGGCTGTTCCTTCCGGACTTTGATTTGATGACGCCGCCATGGTCCAAATGGCGCATCGGATCGATAGCGTGCTTAAATTGAAGTCAGGCTAGGATCAGGCGAAAAGGCCCTTTTCCTCTGCTCCTAAGATCAGGCACCACTGCAGCGCTATACCGCCATACGGTGGGGGGTAGATGCCGACTGCTGTGACTACGAGCGAGAAGGAGCTTCGCGCGCGACTCGATCTTGCGAATCGGCTCGGAGCGCTCGCTGCCGGCGCCCGCGACCTGGCGGAGCTGTTCCGCGCTCTCCATGAAGAGACTGCGCGCGTGATGGATGCGACGGTCTTTCTCTTCGCGCTCTACGACGAGACGAGCGCCACCGTGCAGGTCGTCCGCCAGATGGACCGCGGGGTCGAGTTCCCCGGCGGTACGTTCCCGCTGGGCAAGGGTTTCACGAGCGAGGTCATTCGAACGGGAGAACCCCGGCTCGTGCGTCGCTGGTCTGCCGAAGGACCCGCGGTCCACCTCATCTACGGGACCGAAGCTGGAGAGCTGGTCACGCCGCAGTCCGGCGTCGTGGTCCCGATCCTGTCCGGCGATCGGGTGCTCGGTGTGCTCTCTGCGCAGAGCTATCGGCCCGAAGCCTACGAGGATGCGGATCTCCTCAGCCTGGGCGCCATCGCCGTGCAGGCGGGTACCGTCATCGAACGCGTTCGCGCGACGGAGCAGATGGCCCTGGAGCACGAGCGACACGCTTTGCAGCTGGAAGCGGTCCTCGCGACCATGAGCGACGCCCTCCTCATCGTTGACCCACGGGGCGCCATCGTGCGATTGAACCGGGCGGCCCGGGAGCTCCTCTGCCTGGACAACGCGAGCCTCGTCGTCGGCCAGCCACTCGAGCAGCAGCGGCTCGAGCAGTGGCCGGCAACGGCGCGCGAGATCGCCGCAGCGCTCCTCCCCCTCATCGCTGCCCTCCGCTCGGGCACGAGCATCGCTGAAGAGGAGGTCGAGCTGCGCTCGGGGCAGCGGCGCGTGCTGAGCCTGGCCGCATCCGTGCTGCGTTCGGCGAGAGGCACCCCGCAAGGCGGCGTCATCGTGCTCCGTGACATCACGGGGCAGCGCGATCTCGAGCGACTGCGGGAAGACATCTTCAACATGGCCTGGCACGATGTGAAGACTCCTCTTGCGGTGGTCAGAGGCCACGCGGAGCTTCTCCACCGGCGACTGTCCTCAGGCGAGCGCGATCGCACGGACCTGGAGGCGGATGCCGCGTCGATCGTCACGCACGTCGACCGCCTTGCGGAGCTCCTGACGACACTGTTTGACGTCTCCTGCCTCGAGGCAGGCCTGCTCTCCATCTTGCGGTGGCGTACGGATCTCGCCGCCCTTGCCCGCGAAGTAACGGAAAGCATACGCTCGACCGCCCGCCACGAGATCAAGGTCCTCGCCGACCAGGACGTGGTCGGCGAGTGGGACGAGCGACGGCTCCGGCAGGCGCTGATGAATCTTCTCTCCAACGCAGTGAAGTACTCGCCCGAGGGCTCGACCGTGACGGTGTCGGTGGCCGCCGGCGCGCGCAGCGCGACGGTCCGCGTGCGCGACGAGGGAATCGGCCTCGATGGCACCGAGCTGACGCAACTGTTCCGCCGGGGGTACCGGGCGGAACCGGCGCGAAACGTAGCGGGAGGAGGGCTCGGCCTGTATTTCAGCAACGGCATCGTTGCGGCGCATGGCGGCCGCATGTGGGCGGAGTCGCTCGGGCACGGCCAAGGCAGCACGTTCTGCTTCACTCTGCCGTTGCGCGAGGAGCGGAGCGCCTATCGCCCAGCGGTGGCGCACGCATGAATTGCCGCCGGCTCCCCGGGATTCGCTGGGCGCTCGTTGCGCTCGCGCTTGTGCTGGTGCCCGCGGCCCTTCCGGTGCGCGCGCAGTTGCTTGTGCGGCCGGTGCCCGTGCCAGCGCCTGTGCCCGTGGCGCCTCCGCTGCCCGTGCAATCGCTTGCGGCCGCGGCGTCTTCGCCCACGCAACTGGCCGCCGCGGACAAGATCGACCCCGCGTTGCGCGACCTGATGCAGGCCAATCCGCAGGCGCTGCTGCCGGTCATCGTGGAGATGGAGCACCCGGTCGCCCCGTTCGTCGGCGCGCCGAATGTCGATCGCGCTCTGACGGCCCTCGATCTCCTCCGGCAATCTGGCATTTCGGTCGCCGGGCTGTCTCTCATCGACGGGGCCGCGGGGTTTGCGAACGCCGCCGGCATCAATGCGGTGAGCCTCGTACCCGCTGTAGCGCGCATCCATCACGACGCGACGGTAGGCCCGCAACGCAGCGCAGATCCGCCGGTGATCGCCCCTCCGGATCAGGTCTCCGAGGTCTACCCGCTCGTGGTGAACGCCGACCAGGTCTGGCAGCAGGGGACCACCGGCGGAGGTGTTACGGTTGCCGTCCTCGATTCAGGCGTCGCCGCGGACGCGGACCTCGTCCAGCCCGCGAACCGCATCCTCGCCTCGGTCAACTTCGCGGATCAGCGCCTGGCAAGCGACCCGGGCGGGCATGGAACGCATATCGCGGGGATCATCGCCGGGAATGGCAGCCGCTCCGGCGGCGAGTTCGTAGGCATCGCTCCGCAAGCCAACGTCGTCGACGTCCGGGTGCTCGGCAGCACCGGCAGCGGTCGGATCTCCTCGGTGATACGAGGGATCGAGTGGGTCCTCGCGCACCGCGCCGCCTACAACATCCGCGTCATCAACTTGTCCTTCGGCGCGCGCGCAAACCTTTCCTACCGCGCCGACCCGATGGCGGCGGCCGTGGAAATCGCGTGGCGCCGTGGCCTGGTCGTCGTGGCCGCGTCGGGGAACGGCGGACCGGCGCGCGACACCGTCGTGACGCCAGGCACCGACCCGTACGCCATCACCGTTGGCGCCACGGACGATCGTGGAACCCTCAGCCGAGGCGATGACATGCTCGCCTGGTTCTCCGGTTGGGGCAGCGCCGACTCGAATGCCAAGCCTGATCTGGTCGCGCCGGGGCGGCGTCTCGTCTCGATCCGGGTGCCGGGAAGCGCCCTGGATAGGCTGTTTCCCGAACGCGTCGTGGTGGCGCGGAACGGATCGACGTACTTCCGTCTGACCGGAACATCGATGGCTACCGCCGTCGTGTCGGGCGCCGCCGCGCTGCTCCTGGCGCGCCGGCCGGACCTCACCCCCGATCAGGTCAAGGCGCTCCTGGTCGGGACGACGCAGCCGTACGGGTGGAATAGCGGCCAGGTTCTGCCGGATCCGATCGCGGATGGCAGCGGACTGCTCGACGCGTACGCCGCCGTGAACACGGCGCCTCCACCGGCGCCCTCGCCCGTGCCGGGCGGTATCTTGCCGGGCGGTCTCTTGCCGGGCATGCTGGGCGGGCTCGTGCCGAGCGCAGTCCAGCCTCTGGCGTGCGCCAATCTTGCGCTCCGGCCCGCGGACGGCTTCGCCCGGGCGCTGTTCCCGGTCCTCTATGGCTCGCCGCTCCACTGGAAGGATCCGACGCTCGGCGGCATCGATTGGCAAACGCTCACGTGGGACAGCGTCTTGTGGGACAGCACCGCCTGGGACAACTTCGCCTGGGACAGCGTCCTGTGGGACAGCGTCCTGTGGGACAGCGTCCTGTGGGACAGCGTCTTATGGGACAGCATCGCGTGGGACAGCGTGGCCTGGGACAGCATCCTGTGGGACAGCTTCACGCTCGACTGAGCCGGACGGCGCTACTGGAGACCTGATGCGCGTTCTCGTCATCGAGGACAACGAAGACTTCAGGAAGCTTGCGCTCATGTGGTTTCAGAGCTGCGGCATCGAGGTCGAAGGCGCCGCTAACGGCGCTCAGGGGCTGGCGCTGCAGCGCGCCCGGCCCGCCGACGTGATCGTCACCGACATCTTCATGCCGGAAATGGAAGGTATCGAGACGATCCACGACCTGCGCAGGGAGTTTCCCGAAGCGAAGATCATCGCCATGAGCGGCCGCGACCCGCTGGCGAATCTCGATGTGTTCGAGGTCGCGCGCCAGGTCGGCGCTGCAAAGACGTTCAACAAGCCGTTCAAGTTCGAAGACCTGATTGCCGCGGTGCGCGAGCTGACCGGGGCCAAGGAGCAACGCGCCCCTTAGCTCCAGGTCGCAGCCGTAACCAAAGAGCCCCGTCCTCTCGCGTGCGGAATCCACGCTACCATCGGCAGGCAGTGACCTGCTATGGTGTGGATCCCATGTTGCAGGCTAGGCCACGAGATCCGATCTTCGTTCCCGATGCGACGGCGATGGCGCGGTCGCAGCTAAGCGCGTTCGTGCGCTATTGCGAGACCGCGACGGGACGCAGTTACGGCGACTACTCAGGGTTCGAGCAGTTCTCGTGTAATCAGTTTCGGACGTTTTGGCAGTTGTTCCTGCGCTGGTGCAAGCTCGACGTCGAGGGGGAGATCGAGCCGGTCTGCGCCGGCGATTCCTGCGAGAGCGCGTCTTTTTTTCCCCGCCTGCGCCTCAACTTCGTCGAGAACCTTTTGGAGCAGGAACACGCAAGCGACGACCTGCCCGCCGTTACGGCTTGTCACGCGGACCGGCCGCGCGAGCGCCTGACGCGTGGCGAGCTGCGCGACCGAGTGCGCAGCGTGGCGGCATCCCTCCGCGGCATGGGGGTGGCGGAAGGCGATCGCGTCGTAGCGATTGCGCGGAACGGCAACGAAGCTGTCGTGGCCGCGCTTGCGACGGCGGCGGTTGGCGCGACCTTTTCGAGCTGCGCCCCCGACATGGGCGTGTTTTCGATCCTCTCGCGGTTCGCGCCGATCGAGCCAGTCATCCTGATGGGGCATTTGCGCTCCGAGCGCTGGGACATCGGTGCGCCCGTGGCTGCAAGCCTCGCGGAGGTAGCGGCCGGCCTGCCGTCATTGAAGGCCATTGTCGCGCTCGACGACGGGGCGGCTCCAAACGGGGTGGCGTGTCCGATCCATCGCCTTACCGACCTCATGAAACGCGGCCGCGGCACCGACGATGGCGCCTGGAAGCGCTTTGCGTTCGACCACCCGTTGTTCGTGCTTTTTTCCTCCGGCACGACCGGGCAACCCAAGTGCATTCTGCATGGCGCCGGCGGGACGTTGCTCGAGCATCTGAAGGAGCACCGGCTGCACTGTGACCTGCGGCAGGGCGACAGGCTGTTCTTCCAGACCTCGTGCGGCTGGATGATGTGGAACTGGCAGCTTTCGGCGCTCGCATCCGGGGTCGAGCTGGTCCTCTACGATGGTCCGATCACGGGGCCGGGGACGCTGTGGGAGCTGGTAGCGTCTGAGAAAGTGACGGTATTCGGGACGAGCCCCGCTTACCTGCAGCTCTGCGAGCAGTCGGGCTACCAGCCCGCGCGCGCATGCGACCTTGCGTCCTTGCGTTCAGTACTCTCTACGGGATCGATTCTCTACGAGCATCAGTACGATTGGGTGCGGGATCGTGTAAAGCAAGATCTGCTGTTGCAGTCGATCTCTGGCGGGACGGACATTTTGGGCTGCTTCGTCCTGGGCAATCCCGTCCTCCCGGTGCATCGTGGCGAGGCGCAGTGCCGCAGCCTCGGGCTTGATGTACGCGCGTTACCGCCGGCGAACGCGCCCCTGGCGCGCATCGGCGAGCTGGTTTGCGCCAATCCGTTCCCGTCACGGCCGATCGGGTTTTTCGGCGACCAAGACGGTCGCCGATTCCACGAGGCCTACTTCAGCCAGAATCCCGGCGTCTGGACCCACGGCGACCTGATCGAGTTCACGCCGGAGGGCGGTGCACGTCTGCACGGCCGTTCCGACGGCATCCTCAACATCCGCGGGATTCGCGTCGGCCCGGCGGAGATCTATCGCATCCTGCAGGACATCGTAGAGGTGGCCGAAGCGATGGCGGTCGAGCAATACGCCGAAAATGAGCCGGGTGGCACGCGCCTGGTGCTTCTGGTCGTGCTTCGTGGCGGCGCTGTGCTCGACCGCTCGCTCGAAGCGCGGATCCGCTCCGAGCTAGCCCGCCGCGGCTCGGTGGTATTCGTGCCTGCGCGGATCGCACAGGTCGAGGAGCTCCCGGTGACCCATAGCGGAAAGCGCTCCGAGGCGGCAGCGCGCGACGCCGTGAACGGCCGTCCGGTGCGCAACCGGGATGCCCTGCGAAACCCGGATAGCCTGGAGGCCATCGCTCGAGCCCCGGCCTTGTCCGCCTCCGCGCCGGCCGTCAGAGCGGAGCCGACGGACGACACCCACACGGACGCACGGCTCGATCGTCAGGAACTGGACCCGCGCGACGCGCTGGAACGCGAGCTGCAAGGCATCTTTGAAAGGCTGCTGGAAGGATCGCCGATCGCCAGGCACGAAAGCTTCTTCGACCTCGGCGGCAACTCGCTTTCGGCGTTGCGCCTGCTCAGCGAGATCCAAGCGCAGACCCGCTGTGACCTGCCTCTCCATGCGCTGTTCCAGGCTCCAACCATCGCGGGCATCGCCGCGGCCCTGCGAGGCCGCGGCTGCGCCCTGGAGGCGCGGCCTGGCGGCGATCGGGGCAAGGCAGCACCAGGCAGGCTCGCCGCGTACACGGCGCCCCGCGCTTCGCGCCTGCCTCCGGATATCCGGCCGGCGCGTGCGGCGGACATCGAACGGCTTTGCGTATTTCTTCACCGTGGCTTTGGGGCAAGGATTCCCGTGGCTTGGCGGCCGCTGTTTGACTACCGGTGGCTTGATGAAAAGCCGAACCTCGGGTTCATGCTTGTCACCGGCGGCGAGATTCGCGGCTTCATAGGCATGCTATACGCGCGTCGACTAGTCCAGGGCAAGGCCGCGCTCGTGTGCAACCTTTCGTCGTTTTACGTGCATCCCGATTACCGAGGCTGGAGCTTCGCGCTTCTTGCGCATGCGTTGCGCGATGAAACCGTGTGTTATACGAGCTTCACCCCATCGCCCACGGTAACGCACATGTGTGAAGCGATGGGGTTCAGCTATCTTGATCGAAACAAGATCATATTGCCGCCGCTTCTAAACGCCAGCACGTTGCGTTGGCCCAGCGCCCGGATCATTTCCGACCCGGAGCAGGTGCGCGCTCTCCTCGATGGCGAACAGCGGCGGATTTTCGACGATCATGCCCCGTACGATTGTTTGCAGGTGGTATTGCAGTCAGGGTCGGAAAGAGCCTATCTGGTAGTGAAGCGTAGAAAAATAGGGCGGTTTCCCGTGTCAGATTTGCTCTATTGCAGTGCTCCGGCGCTGGTTGCCCGCCATCTCGAGCGCGTCAAGCTCGCGATTATCTGGCGCCAGCGGTCGGTGGCGCTGACCGCCGAGGCCGGCCTTTTCGGGGCGCTGCGGCCGCGAGGCAAGGTGATCAGGCAGCCGATGCTCTTTCGCTCCTCGATTTTACAGGCGCACGAGCTCGACAAATTGTATTCCGAGCTCGTACTGCTCCCTCTTTGAGCAGAGTCGTTGATGTCCCTAGCTTCGGTGAGGAGCCAACCCGCACTCGCCGGAATCAAAGCGTTAGCCAGCCCTTGACCGCTTCGTCCGTCGAAGGCATCATTTCGCCGGCAATCCTGGATTTCGATGTTTGACAGAGGCCATAGTCCGAATGGCTCATTGGATCGGATAGCTCTCTGCGCAGAGCTATCGCCCCGAAGCCTACCAAGAGGCGGATCTCCTCACTCTGGGCGCCATCGTGCGATTGAACCGGGCGGCTCGCGCATGAATCGCCGCCGGCTGCTCGGCATCAGATGCGCGCTCGTTGCGCTCGCGCTTTCGCTTGTGCCAGCGGCGCCTTCGGCGCACGCGCAATTGCCCCCGCCGCCTCAGCTGCCCGGGGTCAACCTGGCGCCGGTCGTGAACGCGGGCCTAGACCAGGTGATCACGCTGCCCGGCATTGCGACTTTGACGGGCGCCGCCATCGACGACGGATTGCCGATTCCGCCAGTACTGACGACGACGTGGAGCCAAGTGAGCGGCCCGGGCACGGTCAGCTTCAGCAACCCCGGCGCCCTCATCTCGACGGCTACATTCTCGGAGAGCGGGGCCTACGTGCTGCGGCTGACGGCCTCGGACGGCGCGCTCGCAGCGATCGATGACGTGGCCGTCACGGTGAACCCCGCGGTACCGCCCATCACGGACAAGATCGACCCTGCGTTGCTCGCCCTGATGGCGGCCGATCCGCAAAGGCTTCTGCCGGTCATCGTGGAGATGCAGCACCCGCTCCCTCCGTTCCTCGGCCAGGCGAATGTCAGTCGCGCCCTGGAGGCCCTCGATCTTCTCCGTCTCTACGGCATTCCGGTCGCTGGGCTGTCGCTCATCGACGGAGCCGCTGGGTTCGCGAACGCCGCCGGCATCAGCGCGGTGAGCCTCGTGCCCACGGTGACGTTCATCTATCACGACGCGACGGTGGGCCCGCGGACCAGCGCCGAGCCCCCGGCGATCGCCCCTCCCGATCAGCTCTCAGAGGCCTACCCGCGAGTGGTGAACGCCGACCGGGTCTGGCAGCAGGGGACAACCGGGGGAGGCGTGACGGTCGCAATCCTCGATTCGGGCGTCGCGGCGGATGCGGATCTCATCGAGCCTGAGAACCGTATCCTCGCCTCGGTCAACTTCGCCGATGTGCGCTTCACCAGCGACCCGGGCGGGCACGGCACGCATATCGCGGGGATCGTCGCCGGGAATGGCAGCCGCTCCGGCGGCCAGATCGTCGGCATCGCTCCGCAAGCCAACATCGTCGACGTCCGGGTGCTCGGCCGCACCGGAAGCGGTCGGATCTCCTCGGTGGTACGGGGAATCGAGTGGGTCCTCGCCCAGCGCGCCGTTTACAACATCCGCGTCATCAATCTCTCCTTTGGCGCGCCTGCCCACCTTTCCTACCGCCTCGACCCGATGTCGGCGGCCGTGGAAATCGCGTGGCGCCGTGGTCTGGTCGTCGTGGCCGCGTCTGGCAACGGCGGACCCGCGCGCGACAGCGTCGTGACGCCAGGCATCGACCCGTACGTCATCACCGTCGGCGCGACGGACGATCGTGGAACCCTCAGCCGAAGCGACGATACGCTCGCCTGGTTCTCCGCCTGGGGCAGCGCCGACTCGAATGCCAAGCCCGATCTGGTCGCACCCGGGCGGCGCCTCGTCTCCATCCGCGTGCCGGGGAGCGCCCTGGATACGCTGTTCCCCGACCGCATCGTGGTGGCGCACAATGGATCGACGTACTTCCGTCTGACCGGAACGTCGATGGCGACCGGCGTCGTGTCGGGCGCCGCCGCGCTCCTCCTGCAGCGCCGGCCGAGCCTCACCCCGGATCAGGTCAAGGCGCTCTTGGTTAGGACGACGCAGCCGTACGGGTGGGAGAGCGGCCAGGCTCTCCCCGATCCAATGGCGGATGGCAGCGGGCTGCTCGACGCGTACCGCGCCGTAAACGCGGCGCCTCGTGGCAGGCTGCAGGACGGCCTCCTGTTTGGCGCGCTCCTACCTATGGTCAATTTGTGCTGCGCCAACAACGCGCTCCGGCCCGCGGACGGCTTCGCCCGGGCGCTGTTCCCGGTCCTCTATGGCTCGCCGCTCTACTGGAAGGATCCGACGCTCGGCGGCATCGATTGGCAAACGCTCACGTGGGACAGCGTTTTGTGGGACAGCACCGCCTGGGACAACTTCGCTTGGGACAGCGTCTTGTGGGACAGCGTCCTGTGGGACAGCGTCCTGTGGGACAGCGTCGCGTGGGACAGCGTCGCGTGGGACAGCGTCGCGTGGGACAGCATCGCGTGGGACAGCTTCACGCTCGACTGAGGACATGATGCGCGTTCGAAGTCGAAGGCGCTGCCAACGGCGTTCAGGGGCTGCGCAGGGAGTTTCCCGAGGCGAAGATCATCGCCTGAGCGGTCGTGACCCGCTGTTGAATTTCGACGTGTTCGAAGTCGCGCGCCAGCTCGGCGCGGTGAGGACGTTCAACAAGCCCTTCAAGTTCGAAGACCTGATTGCCGCGGTGCGCGAGCTGACCGGGGGCTAAGTCCGACTCTATTTTTCCAGCACGGCCTCGATACCGGCCATCAGCTGGTACCGGCCATAGTCGTAGGTGTCCAGGTTCGATTTGTTTCGATAGTAGCTATAGTCGATGAACACGCCCCACAGGGTGCTCAGACGGTGACTCACGCGCGCGGCAATGCCGTAGCGGTTGTCCTGGCGTGTGACCTCGAGCGTGCCCCCATTGAGACGATTAGGATCGTTGTAGCGGCTGACGCGATACTCGCCGCGCGCCTCGGTGCGCCAGCCGCCAACGTCGGGCAGACTTACGGTTGCGAATAGCGAATGCCGCGTCGGCGAGGCGCTGAAGAACTCGCTTCCCTGCTGGAGATCGCTACGATTGTTAAGTTCAAGCTGATAGCCGACGCGCATGAAGGCGGGCGCCAGCGCGAACCCCGCGTCCGCTGACAAACGCTGCTGCCATCCGTCGAGATACTTGAACTCCCCGCCGCCGGCGATGTGCCCGAGCTGATAGCGACCGCGTAGCTCGCCGCCGGCATCCAGGCGGCTGCGCGCCTGCACGTCGAGTTCCGCGACCTGCTCGAGGCGCTCGCCGCCGATATACACCGTATCGAAATAGCCGCCGACGACGGTCGGCAAGCGACCCGAATCGGTCTCATAGCTCAGGCCGGCGCGTAATCCCGTCAGGTCGAATTGGTTCAGATCTCTGTACCTCCGCAGGAGCAGGCCGCCGTGGGCATACCACCCGCGCGCCAGGCGATGACTCGCCGCGGCGAGCGCCTCGACGAACAGGTCGCTCTGGCGGCTCGCTCCGACTGTCGCAGCCTCCGGCGACAGCGTCACGTTGCTGTCGTAGCCGCCGGCCAACGAGACCACGGCGCCCGTCCGCTGCGACGGCGGTGCGCCGCCGAGCCGCTCGAGGGCCGTAGCCGCGAGCGCGCGCAAGCTCAGGTCAGCGGTCATGCGGTACGCCTGCTCGAAGTGTTCTATTGCTTGCTGCGGGCGACCCATGCGCTGCGTGGTCAGACCGAGGTTGTAATAAGCGAGAGGAGCCCACTGTGAATCGCGCGCGAGCGCCTGGAACTCGTTCTCGGCCTCCTTGTAGCGACCCAGCCGGTAATACGTCGCTGCGAGGTCGTAGCGCAGAGCCGGGGTATCCAGGCCCGCTCGCCGCGCATCGAGGAACGACTGAAGCGCCGCCTGGTAATCGCCCGCGCGAAACGCCGATATACCCTGATCGAAAACCTGCGCGCCCTGCGCCGCGGCGCGCGCAGGCCGCCCTGCAACGACGCCGAGGCACACCGAAACAACGACGACGAGGCAGATAATCCGAAGCTGCATATTGTTCCGACTTGTAACCTTCGGCGACGAACAGGCGCAAACGCCCGACAGAGTTTACTCCGGCAGGTTGCGGACCCGGCGGTGACGGTGCGTTATGGAGTCAGGGTTTGCGTGAGCCGCTGCCCGGGATGCGGTCCCGAGCCTGCTCCCGCGCCGCTTCGGATACCTCTTTTCCGAACTCGCGGCCGAGATCCCCCTTCAACTCGCGAGCCCGGTTGGCGGTCTCCAGGCCAAAGGCCGAGGCATCCTGTGCCCGGGGCGCCGCTGTCTCGGGAAGCTTTTCGTCGACGGCGGAGCCGGTGATAGGCAGCGCGCCCAGGGCGCCGAACGCCGACGAGACCGTGGCGGGCAAGGCGCTCGGAGGGATGGGCACCGCGAGCGCCGTGGAGCTTGTGATCGAGCCGAAAGTTCCCGCGCCGAACGCCACCGTGCCGGCGACGTTGGTACCCGTGACGGTCCCCCTGAGCACGGAAAGATAGGCAGCGGGAGTCGCAACAGCGACCATGAAGTCGGTGCCTCGAATGCCGATCGTCGACTGCGCCGCGATCAGCGAGAACGCTGCGGGGCTGCGTTCTCCCAATGCCCCGGTCACCGCGCGAAGTGCACCCCGCAAAAGGACGAACACCGCGCGATCGGCCTTCGACTCCTGCGGCCGGAAGCGGAAATCCTCTATCCGGAACTGCGTATTCTCGTGGAGCGCCACCAGCTGGCCGTCGTCGAAGCGCAGAACGACCCGGGAACCGGGAGCGGTGGTCACCAAGGTGCCCGAAAGCACACGCTGGTTCGGGGCTACAGGCTTGCTTTGGGCCGGCGTCGCACCGGCGCGGACATCGCCTACCGACTCCTGCACCACCGCCGCACCAAGGGCATTCGCGGCGGGAAAAAGACTCGCGATGCCCAATGCAAGGACCAACGACGAAAGAAACCGCTCTTTGGTAGTGCTCATCCCCCTTCCTTCCGGCGTGGCGAGCACGCCCGCTGCCGGGATTAACTACCGCTACCCCTTTGGCGAACCCTTGGATTGCGGGGGGAGGTTCGGAGTGCGCTTCCGCTCCCGCGCCGCTTCGGATACCTCTTTTCCGAACTCGCGGCCGAGATCCCCCTTCAACTCGCGGGCCCGGTTGGCGGTCTCCAGGCCAAAGGCCGAGGCATCCTGTGCCCGGGGCGATGCCGTCTCGGGCAGCGTGATGGGCAGCTTGATCTCGCCGGCGGCGCCGGCAGCGACGTTGGCCGGCACCACGTCAATCGTAACCTCCAGATCCCGCTGCTGCGCCCAGACTGCGCTCGACAACGCGAAGCCCAGAATCGTACCGATCGTGATCGTGTATCGCATGGATCGCTTCATGATGTAGCTCCAGTCTTGTCCGGGCGTTTGATCTCGATCTTGAGCCGGAACGTCTTGCTTCTTCCGCCGTGCGACAGGCCCGCCACGAGCTCGCCTTTCACCGTTCCGTGCGCGACCAGCGCTAGCTGCAGCAGGTTCCCGCCTTCGCGTAAATTCGTCTGCCACGCAAGCTCGCGGCGGTTGCCATAGCCGACGAGCTCGACGTTCTCGGGCAGTGCCAGACTCAGTGTCGCCGCCTGCAGCGGCTTCGCGCTGTTGAACATCAGGCGCACGGTCTCGGGCCGCTCGAGCGTCAACGCTACTGTCTGCGCCGGCGCCGACGGCGTGGCGAGGAATACGCCCAGCGACACACCGAGCACCAGAGTCGCCGCGAGCGCGAGGCCGATCACGGCGCGCCGCGGGGGCTGAGCAGCACCGGCCGCGCGGCTGGCGCGCCCCAGAACCTCGTCCACGAAGCCCGGGTGCGACGCCGGCGCGTACAGCGTGCGCAAAGCCGCCCGCAGCACCACCGCGTGCTGATGCAAGCGCCGGCAACTCGGGCAATGCTCCAGATGCACTTGAATCGACTGCCGCCAGACGGCATCGAGCCGCCCGTCGAGGTAGTCGTCCAATTGCGTCGTGAAGTCGCGGCATTCCATTTGACGGGTTCCTAACTGTTTACACGCTCGCCGGCGGAAAAAGGTTCCATCGGCAGGAGCGCCCGCAAGCGTCGGCGGGCACGGTGCAGCCGCGACTTCAGCGTGCCAAGCGGCGTCTCCAGGATCGTCTCGAGCTCCTCGAGGCTGTACCCCTCGACATCGTGCATCGTGACCACCGCGCGCTGTTCAGGGCTGAGTCGCTCAAGGGCGGCGAGGATGCGCTCGCGCAACCGGCTGCGTTCGGCATGGTCTTCCGGGCCGTCTTCGAGCGCCGGCAAGGTATCGAGGGGGTCGTCCTCGCCCTCCGAGTCGGCGGCGAGCTCGACGAGCGGCGAGCGAGCCCGTTTGCGGAAGAAGTCGATGTATTGGCGGTAGAGCACCTTGGCCAGCCAGGGCCGGAGCCGCTCGATATCGAGCAGCTCCCGAGTACGCGGATAGAGCTTGAGCAATACGTCTTGAACCAGGTCCTCGGCATCGGCCACGCTGCCGGTAAAGCGCCAAGCCAGCCGATAAAGATACTCGACCTGTGGGCGTAACAAATCCTCAAACTTCGACGCCGCAGTCCGGGTTCGGCCGAAACGCAAAACTGGCGGCATAAAAGAAGTTACACCCTCCATCACTTGAAAAGTTACTGCACTCCATGAATCCTTCGATCACCCGCAAGGAGAGCGCGCCAAGCGGCGCCGGCACTGCTGTCGGTGCATCGTGCCCGCCGATAGATTGCCTATCGGTCGCGATCGGCGTCAATCCACCTTGATCTTCGCGTCGCGGATGACTTCGGTCCACTTGCGCAGCTCGGCTTTCACCACCCGGTCAAGCTCCTCAGGGGTGGAGCCCACGGGGTCGCCGCCCTGCTCGAGCAGCTTCTGCTTCACGTCCGGCAGCTGGATCACGTGCGCGATCTCCTTCTGCATTCGCGCCACGATCGCCGGGGGCGTCTTCGCCGGCGCGAACATCGCGTACCAGGAATCGACCTCATAGTCCTGAATCTTGAGCGCCTCGGCGACGGTGGGAATCTCCGGCGCACCAGGGTTGCGCCTGATGGTGGTCACCGCCAGCGCGCGCAGCTTGTCGGCGCGCACGTGCGAAATGGCCGCAGGCATGGTGACGATGAGCAGCCACACCTGCCCGCCGAGCGTATCGGCGACCGCCGGCCCGCCCCCCTTGTACGGGACATGGACGATGTCGATGCCGGTCCTCAGCTTCAGCAGCTCGCCGGCGATGTGCGACGGCGTGCCGTTGCCGACCGAGGCGAAATGCAGCCTGCCCGGATGTGCCTTGGCCTGTGCAACGACATCCTGCATGCTGTGGATCGGCGAGCCGGGGTAAGCCGCGATCAGCTGCGGCACGCTGACGATCAGGGTCACCGGGGTGAAATCGCGCTCGACGTCATAGTTGAGCTTGTAGAGCAGCGGATTGATGGTGTGCGAGGAAAGCGTGAACAGGAAGCTGTAACCGTCGGGCGCCGATTTCGCGGCAGCCTCGGTGCCCACCGCGCCGCCGGCGCCGCCGCGGTTCTCGATGACGATCGTCTGTCCGAGCGCCTCCGACAGGCGATTCTGCACGATGCGCGCGACGACATCCGTCCCCCCGCCCGGCGGGTACGGCACGATGAAGCGCACCGGCTTTGCGGGCCAGTCCTGCGCCCAGGCGGGAATCGCGGCGAGCAGACCCAGCACTAGAAAGAGTCCCTTCTTCATCGCCGCCTCCTAAGTACGGTTTCTACGCCTTGCTGGTCGCCAGCTCTAATTCTGCAGTCAGTGCGGTCTGCACACAGCCATATTCCGTCTCGATTTTGGCAAACAGCTTGCAGGCTTCTTCGGCGTCAGCACGGCGCGCCGACGCCTCGATGTCCTCGCAATACCGGCTCAACACGCTCGCGCCGAGGTTTGCGCTGCTCGATTTGAGCGAATGCGCGGAGCGTACGATCTCCGGCGCATCATTGGCGGACGCCGCCTGCTTCAGTTTTTGAATGAGCTTCGGCGACTCGACCAGGTAAAAATTGATCGCGCGGGCGAGCCGTTCGGGCTTCAGCAGCGTGCTCAATTGATCGAGCACCCGCCGGTCGAGGGCCGCAGCGGCTTTCGCGGGGCCCTGCGCCGCGAGCTCCGCGGCGGCTGCCGATTTCGTCGCCGCCGCCTGAGGCATCCAGCGATCCAGCATGTCCTGCATTGTCTGCATGCTGAAAGGCTTGCTCAAATGGTCGTCCATGCCTGTGCTCAGGCATTCTTCACGATCCTGCGCCATCGCATTGGCAGTCAGCGCGATGATGGGCACGCGCTTGCCGATCGACGAGCGCTCTCGTCCGCGGATTTCCCTGGTCGCCTCGAATCCGTCCATCTCGGGCATGTGGCAATCCATCAGAATGAGATCGAAGGCGCCTTGCGCGTAGGCATCCAGCGCCTCCCTGCCATTGTTGACCACCGTTACGCTGTAGCCCTGGATCTGCAGTATGCCAAGCGCAACCTGCTGGTTGATGAGATTGTCTTCCACCAGCAAAATATTGCCGCGACTCCCGGCCGGAGCCGCATTCACGGGCTCGCTTACCTCCCGCGCCGCGACTGCCTCTTGCGGCTGACAGGCCATCACGTTTACCAGACATTCATACAGCACCGTCTGACGCACCGGCTTGGCCAGGCAGGCGTCGATGCCCGCCTCGCGTGCGTTCTGCATATCCGCCTGGCGGTGGGTCAGCATGACCAGCCGCAGCGTGGCGATGTCGGCGCGGGCCCTGATCGCGCGCGCGAGTTCGAGCGCGTCCATGCCCGGCAGCCCCAGGTCGATGATTGCAATATCGAAGGGAGCGTTTCGTGCCGCTGCCTGGGAAAGCAGATCGATCGCCTGCGCCGGCGTTGCGGCGACCCGATTGGTCATTCCCCAGTTGCTCATCTGCGAGTGAAGGATGCCGCGATCGCGAGGCCGAGGCCGGAGCCGCCGTGCTTGCGGGTCGTTGATCCGTCGGCCTGGGCAAACTCCTCGAAGATGTGGGATTGCGCTGCCGCGCTGATGCCGGCACCGGTGTCGCTGACCTCGAAGCGCAGCGTGACGTTCTGCGCGGTCTCCTCGAGGCCGGCCACGCGGATCACGACTGAGCCTTGCTCGGTAAACTTGATCGCGTTGCCCACCAGATTGGTCAGTACCTGGCCCAGACGCAGGGGGTCTCCCTTGACGTGGGTAGCCAGATTCGCGGGAATGCTGCAGGCAAGCTCCAGTCCCTTGGCATGGGCGCGCTCGGCAAGGAGATCCACGACATCTTCGAGCGTCCGGCGCAGATCCATGTCGACACTCTCGAGCTCGAGTTTTCCAGCCTCGATCTTGGAGAAATCCAGAAGATCGTTGATGATGCCGAGCAGATTCTTGCCCGAGCGCTGCACGGTCTCGGCGTACTTGCGTTGCGCGCTCGTGAGCCCCGTTTCGAGCAACAGCTCCGTCATCCCCAGGACGCCGTTCATCGGCGTGCGGATCTCGTGGCTCATCCTGGCGAGGAACGAACTCTTTGCGTGGCTTGCCGATTCCGCCGCTTCGCGCGCCAGGCGCAGCGCTTCCTCGCTGCGCTTGTGCTGCGTGACGTCGCGGGCCACGGAGATGCTGCCGATCCATTGGTTGGCCTGGTCGAGCAGGGGCGCAACGGCGACCTGAATATCAATTGCCGTTCCCGACCTGGTCATGGCTCTGGCGTCATAGGAGAATTTCTCCCCCGCCATCAGCCGCTGCATGCGCGCTTCCTCCTCTTGCGCCGTCGACTCGCCGACGTTTAGCGCGCGCCCCACGGCGTCGGCCGGGGGATAACCGAACATGGCGGCGGCTCCGGAATTCCAGCTGGTGATGATGCCGGTCAGATCCTTGGTCCAGATCGCTTCGCTGGACTGCTCGACGATGGTCGCTAGCAGCTTGTTCTTCGATTCGCTTTTCCCAAGCGAGGCGATCAGGCCTTCGATGTTGTTCGCCATGTTGTTGAACGCTTCGGCGGCAAGGCCCACTTCCGGCGCACCTTCGGGCTCGATGCGCACCGCGTGGTCGCCTTGACTGAAACGGTTCGCGCCTTCGGCAAGCATGCGCAGCGTTCCTAGGTTGCCGCGGAATATCAACCAGATGAATTGCAGCATGAGGAACAGCGTCACCGCCACAATCTGCAACTGCTTGACGAACTGTAGCCAAAGCCGGTTGTGGGCCTTGATCGGAGTCACCCAGACACTGAGCTTTCCGTATCCCACGCCGCCCGCCGTGACGTCGAGGCTTTGTTCCTCGTGCTCAATGAGGGCAAGGCGCGCGAACCACGCCGGTGCGTCGAGCCGATCCGGCAAGTCTTGCGCGATCAGCGTCTTGCCGTCCTTGTCGGTCCAGGCGAATCTGTCGAGCTCGCCCTTCTTGACCTGGTTTTTCAACAGCTGCGTGATCGCCGCGTAGTCACCGACGAGCGCCTGATCGGCAACCAGCGGCGCGAGGAAGAGCAGCGTTTCCTTCTGCTCCCGCAGAAGCCGGGCCGAATGCTCTGCCGCGCCCTCCGCCACGAGCAGGACGGTCTGCACGCCGCCTCCGGCGACGATCGCGACTCCCACGGCAATCATGAGGCGCGAAATCAATCCCAAGTTCTTCAAGAATCGAAACACGCGTATGTTTTTCATGGTCGCTTGCCTGTGTCTTCCACGGCGGACTATTTGACTTGCGTGGCCTGTGTCTTCCACGGCGGACTATTTGACTTGCGTGGTCCTATAGAACTTGCGGTAGTTGTCGTAGTCGCGCTCTTTGGCCGCGACGAAACCCAGTTCGCTGTTGCTTTTCAGCAGATCGGCACCCGCCTCGAGTATCTGGCGGCCTTCCGGGTCGTTGATCATGTCGATAAGGGCGGCCTTGACCGCCGCCACCTTGTCCGCGGGCATCTTGGGATTGGCCATGATGCACAGGTCCTGGTAGATCTCCGAAGTCCAGAGCGCGCGGTACTCGAACGATTCGCGGCGACCGTAACGCGCCATGACCGAGCTGTTGACTCCAGCGGCAGCGACCTTGTTGACCTTCAGCTGGGCGGACGAGGCTTCCTGGTTGCCGGTGAACACGACTTTGATGTTCACCTTCGCTCTCAGGAGCGCGTCCATCGGTACGTTCAGGTCTTCCAGCGACTGAATCGGGGAATCGATCGGCACCACGATTTGCGACCTGATTCCGGGCCCGGCAGGGCGCGCGATGACCTTGTAGCCGAGGCGATCGCGTTCCGGGGTGAAGAAATGATTCGTGTAGAGAAAGTCGTACCTGCCCAGTTCGGCAATTGCGTTGCCTTCCTTGGCGGTTCTCGCCAGTTTCAGCTCCAGCGGCACGCCGCTTTTCCGGCTCACATGGGTGAGGATCGGGTTCCAGTACTGCGCGGTCAACGAAATGCTGCGCTGATTCAGGACGTAGAAGGCGTACGCTTGCTCTGCAGCGACGCCCGGCGAGTGCATGGCGACTGTCACGGCCAGGATCGTCGCGGCGCGCCTAATTGCTCTTCGTATCATGACTATCCCCCTCAAGCCGCCACTTTCAGGAACAACATCGCGCCGCTGAGCACGAGCAGCGCGCCCACCACCCTCAACATGCCGCCACTGGTCATGTCCAGATGCACCTTGTTGCCGCTGTATAGACCGATCGCCATGGGAACGAGGCCCAGGGCGTATGCGGTCTGAAGCTTCGGATCGAGCAGCAGGCCGGCGAGCAGGAACAATCCGAGCCGGAATCCGCCGTCGATGGCGATCAACCACGAGAAAGTGGCGCGCACTGCTCCTTTGTCGAGCAGGCGGCGCGTCAGGTACATGATGTAGGGTGGAGAGCCAGCGCCGAACAGCGCGCCGGCGCTGCCGCCAGCCAGTCCCGCGGGGATGGCCCATGCACGCGACAACCGCCCCACGGGCTGCAGGCCGTAGATGTTGCGAAACCCGAAGAACATCGTGAAGGCACCCAGCGTCAGCAACACCGGAGTGGTGGGAAGCTTCAGCAGGCCGTAGGCGCCGATGCAGGCGCCCAGCATCCCGAAGGGCAGCAATAGCTTGACCTCGGCCCAATTCGCTTTCTTCGCGTTGGTGCCGCCCAGAATCAGCGAGGCCGTGAAGTCGAGCGCGAGGACGAGCGGAACTGCAAACTGGAGCGGCTGAGACAGCGCCAGCATCGGCACCGCGATCAGGGCGGAGCCGAAGCCGGTGATCCCGCGTATGAAATACGCGCTCATCAGTATGCATAAAACCAGTAGCATGTCGGCCACTGTCGGCTCCCTGAGTTAAGAAGTCGGTTTCGCGTTAAGCGCTACGAACAGTTCGAATTTGCGATAATATACAGATATATACCTAACTCAATTGCAAAACAACGTAAACTTGTCACACTCCATCAAAGTCCGCCCCCTGGGAGTCTTTGGCGCTGAAGTCCAGGGTATCGATCTCGCCGACGTCACCGACATGGAGATCGACGCCGTCAAGAAGGCCTGGTACCGCCACGATGTGCTGTTGTTCCGGAACCAGCAATTGACGGACGACGATCTGTTATCGTTCTCCAGACATTTCGGCACGCTCGACTCGCCTCCGAACCAGGGTGCAGGGCGCAAGTCCCCCCCAGGCTATCCCGAGGTCTATATCGTCTCGAACGTGCTCGACGAGCAGGGCGCGCCGATCGGGGCGCTCGGTGATGGCGAAGCCGCTTGGCACACTGACATGAGCTATTTGGCGCAGCCGCCGGACGCGTCAATGCTGTATTCGCTGGAAATTCCGGCCCAGGGCGGCGACACTTGGTTCAGCAGCATGAAAGCGGCTCTCGCCAGGATGCCCAAGACACTGGTCGAGCGGATCCGGACCCTGGATATCAAGCACGACGGGACGTACGATTCGGGTGGCTTCCTGCGCAAAGGACTGCAGTCTTCGAACGACCCTCGCGGCTCCGTAGGTACGCCGCATCCGGTGGTCATCCAGCCCGCACTCTACCGGCACCGATGGGCGCTGGGTGACTTGGTGCTCTGGGACAACCGCACGACCATGCATCGCCGCGACGCATTCGACCCCAAGGCGCGCCGCGTCATGCACCGCACGCAGATCAAAGGCTCGGGTGCGCCAGGCCGGGCGACCCGCCTACGCGCGCTCCAGCGCCTCTAGCAACCGCGCGATCAGACCGGCACTGCCCTCGATGGTGTGAGGCGCATGGCGAACACCATTCCAAGGCATAGAGAATTATTCATTAGGACGGGACTAGTCTGTTTTGGGCTCGCGGCTGGAGTTGTGCTCGTCGAAGGCTTTCTTCGGGCCCGGGAAGCGCTGACCAACACCTCATCGGCGAACGAGACCGTCGAGCGCGCTACCCTCCGTTTACACATCGCTAGCGACGATCCCGTGTTGAAGTACGAGCTGCGTCCAGGCGCTGCGGTCGAACGCGACGGAACGATCTATCGCGTTAATGCTCAGGGTTTCCGCGCCAATCACGATGTACGGCTGGAGAAGAGGGGGAAACGGCGGATTCTCTTGCTGGGTGACTCGGTGGCTTTTGGGCTCGGGGTAGATTACGAGGATACATTCGGTCAGCTAATCGAAACGCAGCTTACAGCGAACGGCATGCCGACAGAGGTATTGAACTTGTCGGTGCTGGGCTACAAGACTAGCCAGGAAGTTCGCATGTTAGAAAGGAGAGGTTGGCAGCTCAATCCCGATGCAGTGATCCTCGCCTTCTGCCTTAATGACTTTGACGACTTTAGCGGCGAGCTTCCACTCTTCGATCCATCTGGTCGTCTTCCGCGGGGCGGCTATCAGCGGCTTCCACCACGTCGCCTGGGAAGCATCGAGTTGCCGGAGCCAATGCCGCTGCTTGATCGATCGCTTCTCTTTCGGAAGCTTAGCGGTCGTTTGCGCGTTGATTACTACCGCTGGATCGGTACCGATCGCGCACTCCGAAAAGAGGTTGCGGAGGCGATTAGTCGTCTCGGCAAGCTGCTATCGGAGCATGGAATTCCCGGCTTGGTAGCGATATTTCCTTTGCTTCACCAGCTCGATGACTACCAATATGAGGACATTCACCAGTTCATAGCCAGCGAGGCGCTGGCCGCGGGGCTGAGTGTTGCGGATCTGACAGCTGCCTTCCGTTCTGAGCGCACAGAGGTCCTTCGTGTAAGGCCAGGCGACGTGCTGCATCTGAGCAAGGTCGGTCATGCGATCACCGCAAGGGCTTTGATTCGGTGCACGGCAGACGCGGGATTACGTTGTCCGCAAACGTGACCTGCTCCCCTGAAATACCTACGCCTGCTTTAGCGCCTCTAGCGACTGCGCGATCAGACCAGCACTGCCCTCGAACTTGCGCTTCGCTTCGGCGTAGTCTCCGGCCTTGGCGCTGCGCTCGATCTCGGCGAACAAATCGCCGAGCGCCTGGGCGCCGAGCTGCTGGCATACGCCCTTCAGCGTGTGAGCGGCGCGCACGGGGCCAACGGCATCGCCGCGGGCGATGTAATCCGATAATGCCGCGCCAAAGCCCGCCAGATTACGTTCCAGCTCACGGACGAACCCGGAAAGCAAATCATCCCGTCCGGTAGCGCGCTCAATGCGCCTGATCTCATCGATGAGCCCGCGATCGAGCAACAGGGTTGCCATTGTTCCCTACCCCAAGGTGGGTGCGCAGCTCCACGCGCGAGGCCGCTATGGTAATCCGACAAGACCCCTTCCCGTCCGTGCATTGTGCACAGCCGAGGGGAACGTTCGTCGGTCCCGGATGATCTTTCTGACGACCAGCGGTGGATCGTCATGCGAACGGCCCTCGAGATTGCAACCGTAAACAAAAAAAGCCCGATCCTCTCTTCACTTCCGGGACGAAGCCGTCACTCGCGACAGCCTTTCCGCTAGGGCGTAAAAAAAGCCCCGGATCTTGGGAATCCAACAGCGAAAAGAACCCGGGTGCTAACGACCCTGTTCGGTCACCCAGGTAGACAGCTGGTCGGCGCACCCATCTGCCGCTTCGCGCAGCTTGGCCTTAAGAAGCTCACCGTCATTCGCGATTAACGCTTCTCTAGCGGGTGCGGATGTTCCCTTGCCCGCCACGAATTCATTGCACGCTGCTTCCCAAACGACGGTCGAATCGGAAAGCCGGACCAGACGTACGAGGGCCGAATACTTTGCCCGATTGTTGTCTATTCCCCATTTTCTTGTCTGAACGTCGAGGACAACTCCGGTGTCGAAAATCTTCTTCAGGGTCTCCACGTTGGTGTTCTGCGGCACTTCGGAAACCATGCGCAAATTGGTGAGGTTTAAGTCCGCTTTCAGCGAGTTCACCAGCCGCTCTTTAACCCTTGGAGCAAGGTCCGGAAGCTTAAGATCACGCTGTATCCCCGCGCCCTCGGACACCATGGCGCCCGCGACCATTGGCGAGAGGAGCACCCCGACGATGGTATATCCGGTGCTCTCTACGAGGAACGTAACCCCGGGCTGATGGTGTACCGCGTAGATGTTCGGTTGCGAGGCAAGCGCGCGTTGGTCCTCAGGGCTCATTTTGATGCGTTGACCAGCACAGCCCATCAAAACAAGAGTCGCGACAAGCATAGCGACTGTGGCACCACTAATCGAGAGCTTCTTAAGCATGTAGCACCCTCCACTGACTTCCGCATCAAGATCTTGTTGTCGTCCGGGCGCGGTTGCACCCAATGCCCTGTTACGCGAAACAGCGGGGCAAGTCTGTGCGCTAGCGCACATGGCGCAAACGAGGTTAGATGATGATGACGCCGGCACAGGGTTCTAGCGGCCGGCTCCGGTAGCGCGGTGCCGGATTGCCCTGCGAACGGCCGTCCACGTCGCGAGTCGCGCGAACGTTACAGGAAGGCTCAGGATGACGGCCGCCAACAAAAAGTCCGGTCCTGTTCGGGATGGGAAAGCGCGGTTATAGGGGCGCCGACCCTTAATGGATTTAGTGCTGCGACCGGTCGACGATGATGCGCTTGTAGAGGTCATACCACTTTTCGTAGTCGTCGATCGCCTCCTGCGCATTCACGATCTCGACGGCTTGGCGCTCGCGCACAAGGCGCCGGACCGGCGTGTCATAGTTCTTGTTCGCCGGCACGCGGTGTACATCCGTGTAGAAGCGCTGGCCCTCGGTCAGCATGTAGTCGTAGAAAAGCGCCGCGGCGCTGGGG
>WNFW01000559.1_pt1 | contig 25139 bp, 33 predicted proteins | sample 5400131 | NCBI WGS metagenome assembly WNFW01 (sample SAMN13153362, study PRJNA577476) | soil metagenome | isolation source: 20 cm soil or saprolite under grassland replicate 1 | place: USA:California | collected 2016-06-15 | reverse complement strand
GAATATGCTCTCGAATAGATCGCGCATCTCTCCTGAAGATGGCTAGGCTCGCCGATCCTGCAACGCGTCCATGCGGCGCGCGCCCATGTGTGGCGCAATGTCGGGCCGGCAACCATATCTTCTCCGAACGCCCCCAGCCCGATGGCGACCTCTTGCAGTGCACCAATTCGCGCACGCCGAAAATGTAAAGCAATTCAATGCCTTACGGCTACTGAGGAGGGATTACCGCTATTTTTACGGGAATGGTCGCTAGCTTAAAACCGACTGCTGAGTGAACCGGCGCGGGGTAGCTCTCGTTATGGCCGTAAAGGTCTGTTATGACGAACGTATCGGTGGAATTTCGAGGGGGGCTCCACTACTATCCCGGCCGGATTCGGCGGACCACAAGCCGAAGCGGGGCACAGACCGGCCGACGTCGTTCGCGCATGATTATATAAGAAACGCGCGGTCCAAGTGTGCGCGCAGAGGCGTAAATGAAACCTACAGACATTTCGTCGCCGGACTACTTCCATAAGGTCGTGGACTGCCAGTGGGCGTGTCCGGCGCATACGCCGGTCCCGGAATATATCCGATTGATCGCGGCCGGCCGCTACAGCGACGCCTACATGGTCAATTGGAAGTCCAACGTGTTTCCGGGAATCCTCGGCCGCACCTGCGATCGGCCCTGCGAGCCGGCCTGCCGTCGCGTGCGCGTGGAAAACGAGCCGGTGGCGATCTGCCGGCTCAAGCGGGTCGCAGCCGACTTCAAGGACGACATCCGCTCCCGCCTGCCCAAGCGGGCAGCGGTCAAGAATGGGAAGCGCGTCGCGCTCGTGGGCTGCGGCCCAGCCTCGCTTACGGTCGCTCGCGACCTAGCCCCGCTCGGCTACGAATGCATGATCTTCGATCAAGATCCACAGCCGGGCGGCATGATCCGCACGCAAATACCGCGATTCCGCTTGCCCGAATCCATCATCGACGAGGAATGCGACTACATCCTCGATCTCGGGATCGAGTTTCGTGGCGGCAAGCGCATCGACAGCCTCAAGGCGCTGCTGGCCGAGGGTTGGGATGCGGTCTTCGTCGGCTGCGGCGCGCCGCGCGGTCGCGATCTCGACATCCCCGGCGGAAAACGCGTCATCGTGCTCGGCGGCGGCAACACCGCAATGGACTGCTGCCGCTCCTCTCGCCGGCTCGGCGGCGAGGACGTCAAGGTGATCGTCCGCTCGGGCTTCCAGGAAATGAAGGCGTCCCCTTGGGAAAAGGAGGACGCCATGCACGAGGACATTCCAATTTTGAATTTTCTCGTGCCGAAGGAATTCACGCACGAAAACGGTCGGCTCACCGGCGTTCTGTTCGAGAAGGTGAAAGCCGAATACGACGCCAAGGGGCGCCGCAACCTCGTTCCGGCCGGCGAGCCGGATCAGCACTTGCCTTGCGATGACGTGCTTGTCGCGGTCGGCCAGGAAAACGCATTCCCTTGGATGGAGCGCGACATCGGGATTGAGTTCGACAAATGGGACATGCCGAAGGTCGATCCCACAACGATGGCATCGACCCACCCGCGCGTGTTCTTCGGCGGCGACGCGGCGTTTGGCCCAAAGAACATCATCTGGGCGGTGGCGCATGGACACGATGCCGCCCTGTCGATCGATAATCTCTGTTCGGGTCTCGACATTAACGATCGTCCGACTCCCATGGTCGACATCGTCAGCCAGAAAATGGGCATCCACGAGTGGAGCTACGACAACGACATCGCCCCCGACCGGCGGTACCGGGTTCCGCTGCGCGACAAGGTGGTGGCGCTGCGCGACATCAAGACCGAGGTCGAGCTCGGCTATGATCCCGACCTCGCCCTCAAGGAAGCGCACCGCTGCCTCAACTGCGACGTCCAGACCGTGTTCACGTCTTCGCTGTGCATCGAATGCGACGCCTGCGTCGACATCTGTCCAATGGATTGCATCACGTTCACCGCGAACGGCGAGGAAGCCGATTTGCGCACGCGGCTGAGGGCGCCCGCCAAAAACCTCACCCAGGATCTCTACGTCGCCAACGATCTCAAGACGGGCCGCGTGATGGTGAAGGACGAGGACGTCTGCCTGCACTGCGGGCTATGCGCGGAGCGCTGTCCGACCGGCGCCTGGGACATGAAGAAATATCTCCTCGATATGACTCACGCGAATGACCAATGCCGAGTAGCAGCCCGATCAGCAGCGTAAACGACTTCGTCGTCCGGTTCGCCAACGTCAACGGCTCGGGCTCGGCGAGCGCGAACGAGCTGTTCGCGCGCTCGGTACTGCGCATGGGGATCCCGGTTGCCCCGCGCAACATTTTCCCGTCCAACATCCAGGGCCTGCCGACCTGGTACGAGGTGCGCATCTCCGAGGCCGGCCATCTCGGCGCGCGCGGCGGCACCGACCTCATGGTCGCCATGAACCCGCAGACCTGGGAGAAGGACGTGGCCGGCATCGAGCCCGGCGGGTATCTGCTCTACGATTCCACCAAGCCGATGCCGAAGTCCAAGTTCCGCGAGGACATCTCCGTCATCGGCGTGCCACTGACTGCGATATGCAACCGCGAATACTCCGATGCGCGCCAGCGTCAGCTGTTCAAGAACATCATGTATCTCGGCACGCTCTGTGCGCTCCTCGACATGGATGTCGCCGCAACTGAGCAGCTCGTGCGCGAGCAGTTCAAATCGAAGGAAAAGCTGATCGATGCGAACCTTCACGCGCTCCATCTCGGGCGCGACTGGGCGCTGCAGAACCTGCAGTGTCCGATCCGCTTGCGTTTGCGTCCGGCCAAGGCCGTGGGCGACCGCATCTTCATTGAGGGCAATTCGGCCGCGGCGCTAGGCGCCGTCTATGGCGGGGCGACCATGTGCGCCTGGTACCCGATCACGCCCTCGTCCTCCCTGGCAGACGCCTTCACCAGCCATTGCCGCCGCCTGCGCGCCGATTCTGCGAGCAAGAAGAACAAGTTCGCGATCGTGCAGGCGGAGGATGAGCTCGCCTCGATTGGCATGGTCATCGGCGCCGCCTGGAACGGCGCACGCGCTTTCACCGCCACCTCCGGTCCCGGCGTCTCGCTGATGCAGGAATTCCTCGGCTTGGCGTACTTCGCCGAAATTCCCGCGGTCATATTCGACGTGCAGCGCGCGGGGCCTTCGACCGGCATGCCGACGCGGACCCAGCAATGCGATCTGATCTCGTGCGCCTACGCCTCGCATGGCGATACCAAGCATGTGCTGCTGTTTCCGGAAGACCCGGCCGAAGCGTTCGATTTCGCAGCGGACGCTTTCGATCTCGCCGATCGCCTGCAGACGCCGATCTTCGTGATGCTCGATCTCGACATTGGCATGAACCATCGCCTCTGCCGACCGCTCACTTGGGACGACAAGCGCAAATACGATCGCGGCAAGGTGATGACCGCCGCCGATCTCGACGCCGGTAAGGATTTCGGCCGTTATCTCGACGTCGACGGCGATGGTATTCCATACCGCACATATCCGGGCACCCACCCGACGAAGGGCTCCTTCTTCACCCGCGGCACCTCGCGCGACCGGTATGCCCGCTACACCGAGGAGGGCGCGCCCTATGCCGACAACATGCAGCGGCTCCTGCGCAAGTTCGAGACCGCCAAGGATCTGGTTCCGCGCCCGCTGCAGGCCAATGCGGCAAAGCCGACGAAATACGGCGTGATCTACTATGGCTCGACGTCACCGGCCATGGATGAGGCCATCCACATGATCGAGACGCGCGGCCATTCGCTCAATCGGCTGCGCGCGCGGGCTTTCCCGTTCCATTCCAGCGTGACGAGCTTCGTCGCCGATCACGATTTCGTGTTCGTGGTCGAGCAGAACCGTGACGCGCAACTGCGCTCGCTCATCGTCAACGAGTGCAGCATCGATCCCGTGCGCTTGGTACCGATCCTGCATTACGACGGAACTCCGATCACCGCACGTTTCATCGCCCGCGCGATCGGCGATCATCTCGACGCGCTCAAGGTTACTCCCTTGCGCAAAGTGGTGTCGTGATGACGCTGCGGTGACTTGATATAGAATGGCTAAGCTATGACCTACATCACCAAACCTAAATTCCATCATCCGGGGCTGCCCAAGAACGCGCTCGGCTATACACACCGCGACTATGAAGGCTCGGTATCGACGCTGTGTGCCGGCTGCGGCCATGACTCCATCTCGGGCGCAATCATCGAGGCCTGTTTCGAGCTGGACATCGAGCCGCATCGGGTGGCGAAACTCTCCGGCATCGGCTGCTCGTCGAAGACGCCGACTTATTTTCTCGGGAATTCACACGGCTTCAATTCCGTGCACGGGCGCATGCCATCGGTGCTCACGGGCGCAAACCTGGCCAACCGCGATCTCATCTATCTCGGCGTGTCCGGCGACGGCGATTCCGCCTCGATCGGGCTCGGGCAGTTCGCGCACGCGCTGCGCCGCGGCGTGAACATGGTCTATATCGTCGAGAATAATGGCGTCTACGGCCTCACCAAAGGCCAGTTCTCGGCAACCGCCGACCGCGGATCGAAATCCAAGCGCGGCGCGACTAATACCGACAATTCCATTGACCTCGTCGCACTCGCGCTGCAGCTCGGCGCCACCTTTGTCGCCCGCTCGTTCTCCGGCGACAAGGAACAGATGGTGCCGGTGATCAAGGCCGCGATCGAGCACGAAGGCGCCGCCTTCATCGACATCATCTCGCCGTGCGTCGCGTTCAACAACCACATTGGGTCGACCAAGAGTTTCGATTATGTGCGCGAGCACAATGAGTCGGTGAACCGGCTCGATTTCATCACCGGCCGGGCGCCGATCACGGTCGCCTACGAACCGGGCTCGGTCGAGGTCGTCGAGCAGCACGACGGCTCGAAGCTCGTGCTCAAGAAGGTCGCCGCCGATTACGATCCGCACGATCGGCTCGGCGCCATGAACTTCCTGCAGCGGCACGCCGCCATCGGCCAGATCGTGACCGGGCTGCTCTACGTTGATCCCGATCCCGAAGACCTACACCGCAACTTGAACACGGTTGAGCCGCCGCTCAACTCGCTCGCCGAGGCTGAGCTATGCCCGGGCTCCGGGACGCTCGAGAAGATCAACGCCAGCTTGCGCTAACCGCGGCACTTGGGCAGGTCTTGTCCCGGCCATCCACGCTTTGATTATTATTCTTCCGGCGCCTCGACGATCGGATCGTACCGATTCACGTCGAAGCCGATGAGATTCCACGACTGGCGCATGTGCGGCGGCAGCGGCGCGGTTACATCCATTGTGCCGCCGCGCGGATGCGGCACGACAATCCGGCGCGCCAAGAGATGCAGTCGATCCTGCATGCCCCGCGGGAGCTCCCAGTTCTCCCTCGAAAAATACTTCGGATCGCCCACGATGGGATGGCCGATATGCGCCAGGTGCGCGCGCAGCTGGTGGGTGCGGCCGGTCACCGGCTTGAGCGAAAGCCACCCCAATTGACGCGCCGCCGTGTCGATCACGGCATAATACGTGACGGCGTGGCTGGCGCCCTCCTCGCCGTGGCGTGCCACGCGCATGAACGAATCATCCCCTCGCGTCTCCTTGGCAAGGAAGGTCGAGATGCGCCCCTGGCGCGGCTTCGGCACGCCCGCGACCAGGGCCCAGTAGATTTTTCGCGCCGAGCGTGAGCGGAAGGTTTTTGCCAGCGCCGCCGCCGCAAAGCGCGTCTTGGCCACGAGCAGACATCCAGCGGTGTCTTTGTCGAGACGGTGCACCAGGCGCGGACGTTGGCCGCGCGCATCCCGCAGCGTCTCGAGCATCGCGTCAAGATGGCGGGTAGTCCCGGAGCCGCCCTGGACCGCAAGCCCCATGGGTTTATCGAGCACCAGCACGTCGGCGTCTTCGTAGAGCGTGATCGACTTGAGAAAATCCCGCGTCTTTGCGCCCGCGTCAGCCTCCTGCGCCGGCGGACGCGGCTCAGTTCGCAGCGGCGGGAGGCGCACCGCCTGTCCGGCCTCCAGCCGCTGTTTCGGCTGAGCGCGTTTGCCATTCACGCGCAGCTCGCCCTTTCGGATGATCCGTTGGATATGAGAGAAAGCGAGCCCAGGAAAGCGCGCCTCGACGAAACGGTCGACGCGCATGCCGGCTTCATCAGCGCTCACCGTTGCGGTCTGTACGCCGCTCCTCACGGCTTGCTCCGCGCTTGCCTCAGCTTCGTCCAGTATTCCAGCCGTTTCCTGATCTCACGCTCAAAGCCGCGCTCGGGCGGATCGTAGAATTTCTGCCGTCCAAGTTGTTCGGGAAAATAATCCTGCCCGGAAAAGGCTTCAGCCGTGTCGTGGTCGTAGTCATAGGCCTCGGCATAGCCTTGCGAGCGCATGAGCTGCGTCGGCGCGTTGAGTATGTGCATCGGGGGAAGAAGCGAGCCCGCCTCTCTCGCGGTGCGCATGGCCGCGCCATAGGCGGTATAGGCCGCATTCGATTTCGGCGCAGTTGCAACGTAGATCACCGCCTCGGCAATCGCCAACTCGCCTTCCGGCGAGCCGAGAAAGTCGTATGCGTCCTTCGCCGCATTGGCGACCACCAGCGCCTGCGGGTCGGCGAGCCCGATATCCTCGATCGCCATGCGCACCACCCGCCGCGCGATGTAGAGCGGATGCTCCCCGGCATCCAGCATGCGGCAGAGATAGTAGAGCGCGGCATCGGGATCAGAGCCGCGCACCGACTTATGCAAGGCGCTGATCAAATTATAGTGGCTGTCCTGCTGCTTGTCGTAGATCGGGGCGCGACGCTGTACCACCTCCTGGAATTGGGCCGCGCTAAACGTCTCGCCCTTGCGCGCTGCCCGCCACGCTTCCTCGGCGAGGGTTAGCGCCGCGCGGCCGTCACCGTCCGCCATGCGGATGAGTGATTGCCGCGCCTCAGCGTCCAGAGGGAGATTTTTGCCTTCGATCGCCTCAGCGCGGGCGAGAAGCTTCTCGAGCGCTTCCGCATCGAGCCGCTTGAACACCATGACGCGCGCGCGAGAGAGAAGCGGCGCGATCAGCTCGAAGGAGGGATTCTCCGTCGTGGCGCCGACAAGAACAATGGTTCCGTCTTCCATGACCGGCAGGAAAGAGTCCTGCTGCGCGCGATTGAAGCGATGAATCTCGTCGACAAAGAGGAGCGTACCTTGCCCGGTCTCGCGACGAGCGCGGGCGGCATCGAACACCTTTTTGAGATCGCCGATGCCGGAGAAAATCGCCGAGATCTGCTCGAAATGCAGATCGGTCGCTTGCGCCAAAAGCCTCGCGACCGTAGTCTTACCAGTGCCGGGCGGTCCCCAGAAAATCAGCGAGCCGAGCGTGCGTGTATCGAGGAGGCGCGTGAGCGCGCCGTCCGACCCGAGCAGATGATCCTGCCCGACGACCTCGGCGAGCCGTGTCGGCCGCAACTTGTCCGCCAGCGGACGCGGCGCACCGCGCTCGAGCCCCGCCGCCGCGAAGAGGGACGCGCCCCCGCGCCGGGCGCGCGCCATCATCCCCGCAACTCCACGGATAGCTGCTGACCTGCACGCACGATGGTGATGCTCCAGCGCCGGGTCGACTGGCCAGCGACGCGCTCGAGATCGCGCGTCTTTGCGATCTTGGCATTGTTGACCGAGAGCACGAGGTCGCCGGGCTGGAAACCGAGGCTCTGCGCCGGCGAGCCGTTGGCGATCTCGACGATGACCACGCCCTGGGCGGAGGGGTCGAGCCGCAGCCTGTCCGCAAGCGCCGGCGACAGGTTCGATACCTTGGCGCCTTGAAATGGCGACGGTGAGGCGATGACAAGCTCCTCGTGGGGAGTGCCAGGCGCGGCCTCCAGCGCGACGTTGAGCGTTAGCTCCTTGCCGGCACGCACAATCCCGAGCCGCGCCGAGCCGCCAATGGGCTTGGTGGCGAAGCGATAATCGAAGGCATTGGCGTCCTCGACTGGTTGGCCGTCGATCGCGACGATGAGGTCACTGGTCTTGAGGCCGGCGCGTGCCGCCGGGCTCGTCGGCGTGACGCTCGCAATCAGCGCGCCGGAGGGGCGCTTGAGCCCGAGGCCCTCGGCGATTTCGGGGGTGACGGCTTGCAGCCTCGCTCCGAGCCACGGACGCTGGACTATGGAGCCGCCGCTCTTGGCCGAAGCGACCACGACTTTCACCATGTTCGCTGGGATCGCAAACCCGATCCCTTGCGAGCCGCCTGAGCGCGAGAAAATGGCGGTATTGATGCCAACGAGCCGGCCACCGAGATCGACGAGCGCGCCTCCCGAATTGCCGGGATTGATGGCCGCGTCGGTCTGGATGAAGAACTGGTAATCGGTGATGCCGACCTGGGTACGCGCCACCGCCGAAACGATGCCGTGGGTGACCGTCTGCCCGACCGCGAAGGGATTGCCGATCGCGAGCACTACGTCCCCAACCTCGAGCGCGTCGGAGTCAGCAAGCTCGAGCGCCGGGAAGCGTTCGTTCTGCGCTCGGATGCGCAGCACCGCGAGATCCGAGCGCGAATCTTTGAGCACCATGTCGGCCTCGAATTCGCGCTTGTCCGCGAGCGACACCTTGACCTGGTCTGCTCCCTCGATGACGTGGTTGTTGGTGACGATCAGGCCCGCGGGGTCGACGAGAACGCCCGAGCCGAGCGAGCGCTGCACCGGGTCTCCCTGCCCGCCAGGCGCGCCGGGCACTCCGAAGAAGCGGCGAAAGATGGGATCGTCAAATAGCGGATTGCGCACCGCAACGGTTTTGGCCGCATAGACGTTGACGACGGCCGGCGCCGCGCGCTGCACGACCGGCGCATAGGAGAGCCGCAACTCGGTCGGCGAGGAGGGAACGCGGCGGGCTCCGCCGTGCTCTTGGGCTGCAAGACCGAGCGGCGCCAGGCTCGCCAGCATGAGGATGGCCCTCGCAAGCCACCTCGAGCGCAAAGATGTGTTCGATCGCCAAAGCATGGACAAGTCCAGATTCGGGCGGGATCAGATATAAGCTCAACGTCGCGGCAAATGAAGGGCGTGCTCGCGCCCGCGCGATTAGAACAAACGCCATGGCGCCTAAACTGGGGGACGCGCCGGTGGCGGTCCTCCACCGAATGGAATGCCGGTCCGTCGCATGCCCTGCCCGGCCGCGACTCTATGCCCTCGGTTTTTTCACCGGGCGCTAGTGATGAGTTTCGAGATTACTCTTTCGCAGGCAGCGTGCGCAGATAGGCGATCATGGCTTCGACATCTTCATCGGTCATCTTTGCATAATAGCGGTAACCCATCGGCGGCTTGAGTTTGCTACCGTCCTTGCGCACGCCTTGCGTGATGGCGCGCTTGATCTCGACATCGCTCCAATCGCCGATGCCGGCGCTCTTGCTCGAAGTGATGTTGCGCGCGGTCGAAACGCCCCATGGTCCGGGGAATTCGCGACCGCCTTTGCCGAGCGAATTTTTAAAATCCATGCCCGTTCCGGGCGGCCCGAACGGCGTGTGGCATTCCATGCAATGCGCGATGGTGACGAGATAGAAGCCCCGCTTGAGCTTGTTGCCAAAATCGGATTCGGACATGGACTTCTCGGCCCCGGGAAAGACCTGGTAGGCCACCGGCTGCTTGTAGACCGGGCCGGGCACCGCATTGCTCACCGCCGGCAAGGAGCGCAGATACGCGACGATGCCGTCGAGATCGCCCGGGGTGAGAATCCCGTAGAAACCGCTCGGCATGATCGGCGCGAGGTGGTGCCCCGCGGGGCGCGTGCCCTCCTGCAGCGCTGTCTTGATCTCGGCATCGCTCCAATTGCCAATGCCGGTCTCGCGATCAGGCGTAATGTTGGAGGCCGTGACATCGAACCGGGCCTCGTCGAAACGCAGTCCTCCGGAGAGCGCCCGATCGAACTGCGGCCCGTTGGGCCCCATCGGCGTGTGGCAGTTGTGACAGGTCATGACGGTGTCGACGAGATAGCGTCCACGCTCGAGCGGCGCTTGCGCCAAAGCCATCGCCGGAGCCACAAGCGCAGCAAGCACGCCAAGAACCACGCCACGATTCATCATCTTCCCTCCCTCGTTTGCCCCACCGGCACCGATACCTCGCGCCGGCCATCAAAAAGGGCAGCGCGAGCGCTGCCCCTTGCGTCCTTCACTGGCCCTGCGGTCACGCCGGGGCGGCCGCTTCCGGCTGCGGCTCTGTCTTCGTCTGCTCCGGGCCCGAGTCCTGTCCCTTCGCTGCCATGTCGCGATCAACCAGTTCAATGACGGCGACGGGAGCGGAATCGCCGTAGCGGAAGCCGGCCTTCAGCACCCTGGTATAGCCGCCGTCGCGATCCTTGTAACGGGGGCCCAGCACCTCGAACAGTTTCTTGACCATTCCGATATCGCGCATCTGCGCAATCGCTTGGCGGCGCGCATGGAGACCGCCGCGCTTGGCGAGGGTGACCAGTTTCTCGACGATGGGCCGCAAGTCCTTGGCCTTCGGCAACGTGGTGACGATCTGTTCGTGCTTGATGAGAGCCGCGGCCATGTTCGCGAACATGGCGCGGCGATGCTCGTGGGTGCGATTGAGCTTGCGATGGGCGATTCGGTGACGCATGCGCGGCTCCGCACGGGACAGTAATCAGTGATTAGTAATCAGATGACCCTCTGATCACTGACGTGTGACCACTGGTCCCTGTCAATAATGATCTTCGAAGCGCTTGGCCAGTTCGTCAATGTTGTCGGGCGGCCAGCCCGGCACTTCCATGCCGAGATGGAGCCCCATCTGCGCCAGCACTTCCTTGATCTCGTTGAGCGATTTGCGCCCGAAATTCGGCGTGCGCAGCATCTCCGCCTCGGTCTTCTGAACGAGATCGCCGATATAGACGATATTGTCGTTCTTGAGACAATTAGCCGAGCGCACCGAAAGCTCGAGTTCGTCGACCTTTTTGAGGAACGCGGGATTGAAGGCGAGATCGGGAATAGCCTCCGCGACGATCTCCTTGCGCGGCTCCTCGAAGTTGACGAACACGTTGAGCTGATCCTGGAGGATGCGCGCGGCGTAAGCCACCGCGTCGTCTGGGCTGACCGCGCCGTTGGTCTGGATTTGCATGGTCAATTTGTCATAGTCGAGAATCTGACCTTCGCGGGTATTCTCAACCTTGTAGGAGACCTTGCGCACCGGCGAGTAGAGGCTATCGACCGGGATGAGACCGATCGGCGCGTCTTCCGGCCGGTTGCGCTCGGTGGGTACATAGCCCTTTCCGGTATTCACCGTGAATTCCATGCGGATCTCGGCACCCTCGTCGAGCGTGCACAGCACGAGATCGGGATTGAGCACGACGATGTCGCCCACGGTCTGAATATCGCCCGCCGTGACGGTGCCGGGACCCTGCTTCTTGACGACCATGCGTTTGGGTCCGTCGCCTTGCATCTTGATGGCGATGTCCTTGATGTTGAGCACGATATCGGTCACGTCCTCGCGCACGCCGGGAATCGAGGAGAACTCGTGCAACACGCCATCGATGTGGACCGACTGCACTGCCGCGCCTTGCAGCGACGAGAGGAGGATGCGGCGCAACGCATTACCCAACGTCACGCCGAAGCCGCGCTCAAGCGGCTCGGCGATCACGATGGCCTCGCGCTTGGGATCGCCGCCCGGCGTCACCTGAAGCTTGTTCGGTCGGATCAGTTCCTGCCAGTTCTTTTGGATCGTCACGTTGGCACCCATGCCTTTGACCGAGGCGGCGGCGGGCCGCGCGGCCCACTCCGCCCCGGGAGAATTTTCCGTGGCGGGCTCCTCGGGAGTCCGCCAGATGAGCACATCGTCTGTCATACTCGGCGCCTTTTGCGTGGACGGCAGCCGTTGTGTGGAATCGGCGTCACGTCGCGAATGGAGGTGATGGTGAAGCCCGCCGACTGCAGGGACCGCAACGCCGATTCGCGGCCAGAACCCGGACCTGCGACCTCGACTTCGAGGGTGCGCATGCCGTGCTCCTGGGCCTTCTTAGCGGCATCCTCGGCTGCCACCTGCGCTGCGTAGGGCGTCGATTTTCTCGAGCCCTTGAAGCCCATGGTGCCGGCAGACGACCAAGCGATGGTATTTCCTTGGGCATCAGTAATGGTGATCATCGTGTTGTTGAACGTCGCGTTCACATGCGCGACTCCGGAGGCGATATTCTTGCGCTCGCGTCGCCGGACGCGGGTTGCTTCTTTACCCATTCTCGATCCTCTCGCAGCTCGGCGCTGCGATCGCCGGGCTAATGACTGGTGCTCGAATCACGTAGCCGATCTCGCGCAGGCTACGGCAACTCAAGTTGCGCGCTTCTTGCCGGCGATGGGTTTGGCCGGCCCCTTACGGGTGCGGGCATTGGTATGGGTGCGCTGGCCGCGGACCGGCAGTCCGCGACGATGCCGCAACCCGCGGTAGCAACCGAGGTCCATCAGCCGCTTGATATTCATGGCCACTTCGCGCCGCAGGTCCCCCTCGACCATATAGTCGCGGTCGATCACCTCGCGGATCTGCAGCACTTCCTGGTCGGTCAGTTGTGATACCCGGCGGGCCTCGGGAATGCCTACTTTCTCCATGATTTCATTGGCCTTTCTCGACCCAATGCCATGGATATATTGCAATGCAATAACGACGCGTTTGTTAGTCGGTATGTTGACGCCGGCGATGCGGGCCACAGTCTTTCGCTCCTTCTGCCGGCACGCGCAGCGGCCAGCGATCGTTCCCACGGGAGGCGGTTCCCAAACGATAACGCGACACCCTCCCCGTTCCTCAGGGCCCGGTATCGTTCGACCTCTCGACTTGGATGCGGGTTATTAAGGGATTCAACGTCGTTTCGTCAACCTCTGCCCTCGACCCGTTTTGCGCCGGGCTGACTTCTGGCCCACGGCTCTGCTCCGGCCGGATTTCGCCGTTTTGGCCTTCGTTTTCGACCCCTTGGCGGTTTTGCCCGCTCGTGCGCGTCCTGCTCCGTCCGCCCGCCGTGGCCTGGCCGCCGCTTTCTTGGTGAGGGCCTCTCGAAGCACTCGGTCGATGGCGCTCGATACCTGCGGAATGGGAGCCATACCGTCGACCGAATGTAGCACGCTCTCGAGCTGGTAATACGCAGCGAGTGGCGCGGTTTGATCGCGGTAGGCCAAAAGCCGGCGCCGCAACACCTCCGGATCGTCATCCTCGCGCAGCGTCTCGCGCCGCGCCTTCATCTCGGCGACCCGCTTTTTGATCCGCTTGAGCAGCGCGGCCTCATCCACCTTGAGTTCGATCACGGCATCGAGCTTGAGGCCCTTCTCTTTGAGCATGCGATCGAGTGCGTGCGCCTGCGGCACCGTGCGTGGGAAGCCATCCAGAATGAAGCCCTTGCGCGCATCAGGCTCATCGATGCGCTCCGAAACGATCGCGACCACGACGTCATCGGGCACGAGCTCGCCGCGTGCCATCATCTCTTTCGCGCGCATCCCGATTGACGTGCCGGCCTCCACAGCGGCGCGCAGCATCTCACCGGTCGAGAGCTGCAGCAGACCGTGCTTGGCGACCAGACGCTGCGCCTGAGTCCCTTTGCCGGCCCCCGGGGGACCGAGCAATACCAACCTCATCTACGCCGCCCCCGCAGCTTCGACCGCTTGATGAGACCTTCGTATTGATGCGCCAACAAGTAGCCCTGAATCTGCGCGACCGTGTCCATTGTGACGCTGACGACGATCAACAGCGAGGTGCCGCCGAAATAGAACGGGACCGCGGCGTAGGAGATCAGGATCTCCGGCAAGAGGCAGACAAGGGCAAGATAGGCTGCGCCGATAACCGTGATGCGCGAGAGCACGTAGTCGATGTATTCCGCCGTACGTTCGCCCGGCCGAATGCCGGGAATGAAGCCGCCGTGCTTCTTCAGATTATCCGCGGTCTCCGTTGGATTGAAAACGATCGCCGTATAGAAAAAAGCGAAGAAGATGATGAGACCGATATAGAGGATGAGGAACAGTGGCCGTCCGTGACCGAGTTGGGTAGTGATGGCAACGAACCAGTCCGGACCTTGACCAGCGTTGAAATTAGCGACCGTCGTCGGCAGCAGCAGCAGCGAGGAGGCGAATATCGGCGGAATGACGCCTGAAGTGTTGAGCTTGAGCGGCAGATGCGAGGATTGACCCTCGAACATGCGATTGCCCACTTGGCGTTTGGGGTACTGAATTAGCAGGCGCCGCTGCGCGCGTTCCATGAATACGATGAAGCCGATCACCGCGACCACGGTCACCAGCACGACAAGGATCAACCCCGTCGACAGCGCGCCTTGGCGGCCCAATTCGAGCGTTCCAGCGATCGCCGACGGCAATTCCGCCACGATACCTGAGAGGATGATCAGCGAAATCCCGTTGCCGATGCCGCGCGAGGTGACCTGCTCGCCGAGCCACATCAGGAACATCGTCCCGCCGGTGAGCGTGATGACAGTGCCGATGCGGAAGAACCAGCCGGGATCCGTCACTACATTGCCCGCGCCTTCAAGGCCGACCGCGATACCGTAGGACTGGAAGGCGGCCAGCAGCACCGTCAGGTAGCGCGTATATTGGTTCATCACCTTGCGGCCCTGCTCGCCCTCCTTCTTGAGCTGCTCGAGCGTAGGTGACACCGTGGTCATCAGCTGAATGATGATGGATGCCGAGATGTACGGCATGATGTTGAGAGCGAAGATCGCCATCCGGTGAATGCCGCCACCGGAAAACATATTGAACATGCCGAGGATACCACCCGCTTGGGAACGGAAGATCTGATCCCAAGCCGAAGGATCGATGCCGGGCAGCGGGATGTAGGTGCCGAAGCGGTAGACCAGGAGCGCGCCGAGCGTGAACCAGATCCGCTTCTTGAGCTCCTCGGCTTTTGCTAGAGCCGAGAAATTAAGATTGGCGGCGAGTTGTTCTGCTGCAGAGACCATCGACGTTTCCGTTCCGCGCTCAAGAACAGACCGCGCTCGCAAGGCGCGATGTTCCCCCTATATAGCCATCAGGCGGGCTGTTCGCTCGTTTGCCGTTGCGGCGCCAGTACCGTCACCGACCCGCCCGCACTCTCGACTGCCTGCCTTGCAGCTTTAGACGCGCCCCAGACCGAGAACGCAACCTTGGCCTTGATTTCGCCCGAGCCCAGCAAGCGGACGCCATCTTTCGCCCTTCTGAGCACGCCGGCTTTCACCAGTGCTTCGGCGTCGACAATGGCGCCGGCATCGAGCTTGCCGGCGTCAATCGCCGCCTGGATCTTGTCGAGATTGACTTCATTGAGCTTGCGCGCAAACGACGCGTTCTTGAAGCCGCGCTTTGGTAGCCGCCGGTGCAGCGGCATCTGCCCGCCCTCGAAGCCCTTGATCCGCACGCCGGAGCGCGCGGTCTGGCCTTTGCCACCGCGCCCGGCGGTCTTTCCTGAACCAGAGCCGATGCCGCGGCCGACGCGGGTACGTTTCTTGCGCGCTCCCGGACGGTCGGCCAGTTCGTGAAGCTTCATCGCCTCTCTCCTTAAGCGTTCACCACCCGGACCAAGTGTTTGACCTTGGCGATCATTCCCCGGGTCTGCGGCGTATCCGGAAGCTCCACAACGCGCCCGATCCGGTTGAGACCGAGTCCGATCAGCGTCTCGCGTTGGCTATGGTGACGCCGAATGGGGCTGCCGATCTGTTCGATCTTGATGACCTTATCGCTGTTGCTCATCTCAGCCTCTCGGCGCGCCTGATTTAGTCGGCCGCCTGCTCACCCTCGGCGACGTCGCGCCGCCGCGCCTGCAGGGTCGATACCTTGATGTTGCGCCGCGCGGCAACCGAGCGCGGGGAGTCCTGGTGCTTGAGGGCGTCAAAAGTGGCCCGCACCATGTTGTACGGGTTGGACGAGCCGAGCGATTTGGCCACCACGTCCTGCATGCCCAGTGTCTCGAACACGGCACGCATCGGACCGCCGGCGATGATGCCGGTCCCGGGCGGTGCCGCGCGCAGGAATACTCGGCCTGCGCCATGGCGCCCGGCAACGTCGTGGTGCAGCGTTCGGCCCTCGCGTAGCGGCACCCGGATGAGGCCGCGTTTGGCCGCATCGGTCGCCTTCCGAATCGCCTCCGGCACCTCGCGCGCCTTGCCGTGTCCGAAGCCGACCCGTCCCTTTTCGTCGCCGACCACGACGAGCGCAGCGAAGCCAAAACGGCGCCCGCCTTTCACCACCTTGGCGACGCGGTTGATGTGGACGAGCTTATCGATGAATTCGCTCTCTTCCCGCTCGCGGCGATCGCGCGGTTCACGTGCCATGATCTTGCCTCACCTTCTCGTCTCTACCTTTCAGAAATTGAGCCCGCCCTCGCGCGCCGCGTCCGCCAACGCCTTGACCCGGCCGTGGTAAAGGTAACCGCCACGATCGAACACAACCTCCTTGATACCCTTTGCGGTTGCGCGCTCGGCAAGCCGTTTTCCCACCGCTTTCGCCGCTTCGATATTGGCGCCAGTTTTGAGGCCACCGCGCATCTCCTTTTCGAGCGAGGAGGCGGAAACAACGGTTTGGCTGTTCGCATCGTCGATGACTTGCGCATAAATGTGTTGGGACGAGCGGAAGACGGTCAGCCGCGCGCGCGTGCCGGCGGCGCGGCGGACCTTGCGCCGCACTTTCGCGGTCCTTCGCAGCGTCCGATCAGCGACTGTCGCCATGGCGCGCTCTCACTTCTTTTTTCCTTCTTTGCGGAAGATGTACTCGTTCGCGTATTTAACGCCTTTGCCTTTGTAAGGCTCAGGCTTGCGGAAGGCGCGGATTACGGCGGCCACATGGCCAACCTTCTGCTCATCAATGCCGGAGACCACGACCTCGGTCGGCCTGGGCACCGCGATCGTAATACCTTCCGGGATCGGATAGACGATGTCGTGGCTATAACCGAGTTGAACCTGCAGGTTCTTGCCCTGCAGGGTGGCGCGATAACCGACGCCACTGATCTCGAGGCGGCGCTCGAAGCCTTTGGTCACGCCGGTCATCGCGTTGGCGAGCAGCGAACGGTACGTTCCCCACATCGCACGGGCGCGCTTGGTCTCGGCGCGCGTGTCTACCTTGACCTCGCTGCCCTGCACCATGGCCGCGACGTCGCCGTGCAGCGCGACCGCAAGCGCGCCCTTCGGGCCCTTAAGCTTCACGATCTGGCCCTCCACGGTGGCAGTAACGCCGGAGGGAATCGCCACGGGTTTCTTTCCAACACGAGACATGACTGAAGTCCGTTCGCCTGCGTTTACGACAATGCGCTATCCTTTGGTCCACATCAAAAGACCGTAAAGAGAATTTCCCCGCCTACGTTGTGCTCACGGGCGTCGTGATCGGCCATCACACCCTTGGGCGTCGAGAGGATCGCGACCCCCAATCCGTTGTTGACACGCGGCAGCGCCTTGACCGAGGCATAGACCCGCCGTCCCGGTTTCGATACGCGCGAAATCTCGCGGATCACCGGCTCGCCATCGAAATATTTCAGCTCGATCTCGAGTTCCTTGCGTCCGTTCGAGTGCTCGACCGCCGCATAATCGCGAATGAATCCTTCGGTTTTGAGCACATCGAGCACACTCACCCGCAATTTCGAGGCTGGTATCGAGACCTTCGACTTGTTTCGCATCTGCGCATTGTGAATACGCGCGATCATGTCACCGAGCGGATCGTTCATTGCCATCGCCCGCTCTCCTTCACCAACTCGACTTGACCAGGCCGGGGATCAGCCCCTTGGAGCCGAGATCCCGAAGCGCGATGCGCGACAGGCGGTGCTTGCGATAGAACCCGCGCGGCCGGCCCGATATCTCGCAGCGATTGCGAACGCGGGTGTCCGAGGAGTTGCGCGGCAATTCCGCAAGTTTGAGCGTTGCCGCGAACCGCTCCTCCATCGGCTTGGTCTTGTCGCGAGCAATGGCCCTGAGCCGAGCGCGCCGGCCGGAATGCTTCTTGCTCAGCTTGCGTCGCCTGTTGTTCTTCTCGATCGCACTTTTCTTCGCCATCAATGTCTCCTGGCTCTCCGCCGTTGAGGACGATGCCTCACTGCCGGAACGGGAAGTTGAACGCGCTCAGTAGTGCTCGCGCCTCGTCGTCGGACTTCGCGCTGGTGCACACCGTGATATCCATCCCCCAGACGTCGGCCACCTTGTCGTAGTCGATCTCCGGAAAGATGATGTGTTCTTTGACGCCGATCGTGTAATTTCCGCCCCCGTCGAAGCTCTTCGGCGACAGCCCGCGAAAATCGCGCACGCGCGGCAGCGCAATGTTGATCAGCCGGTCGACGAACTCGTACATACGCGTCTTGCGCAGCGTCACCTTGCAGCCAATCGCTTGGCCGTCACGCACCTTGAACGTGGCGATGGATTTTCTGGCTTTGGTGATCACCGCCTTCTGGCCCGCGATTCGGCTCAGATCGTTGGCCGCGGCTTCGACCTTCTTGCGATCGTTGACGCCTTCGCCAATGCCCATGTTAATGACGACCTTTTCGATCACCGGCACCTGCATCCGATTCTTGTACCCGAACTCGTCAGATAACTTCTTGCGAACCACCTCGTCGAAATAAGTCTTGAGCCGCGGGGTGACGCGCTCCTCCGGCTTTCGCGGCTTGGCCACCGGCGCCGCCGCAGCGTCGCCTTTCGCAGGCTTGCCGGCCCTGTCGGGCTTCTGCGCCTGCTGTGACTTCTCGCCCTTCTCGGGTCGCGGCGTCTTGTCCGATGCCGCGGCCCTCTCGCCTTTGGCTTTGGTTTTGGTTTCCGTATCAGCCATCGAGCTCAACTCCCGATCGCTTGGCCACCCGCACCTTGCGACGATTTTCGCCTGCTCCCACGAACTTGAAACCGATCCGCGTCGGCTTGCCGTCCTTCGGATCCGCAAGCGCAAGGTTGGACAGGTGCACCGGGGATTCTTTGGAAATGATGCCGCCCTCGTGCTGGGCGCTCTGCTTCTGGTGACGCTTGACCAGATTGATGCCGCGCACCAGGGCACGCTCCTCGTCGGGGCGCACCTCGATCACTTCACCGCTGCGCCCCTTGTCGCGGCCGGCGAGCACGATCACCTTGTCGCCCTTGCGGATCTTGGCGGCCATCACAGCACCTCCGGGGCGAGCGAGATGATCTTCATGTGGTTCTTGGCGCGAAGCTCGCGTGGGACCGGTCCGAAGATGCGGGTGCCTACCGGCTCCATCTGCGGATTGATCAGCACCGCGGCGTTGCGATCGAAGCGAATAATCGAGCCATCAGGACGCTTGATGTCCTTGGAGATGCGTACCACCACGGCCTTCATGACCTCGCCCTTCTTCACGCGTCCGCGCGGGATGGCTTCTTTCACGGACACGACGATCACGTCGCCGATGGTGGCGTATTTGCGCTTGGAACCGCCAAGCACTTTGATGCACATGACACGGCGCGCGCCGGAATTATCCGCCACGTCGAGGTTCGTCTGCATCTGAATCATGACGCCGCCCTCGTCCTCTAAATTCCCGCGCCCGTTGCGCTCACACGGCCTTCTTCTTCTCGCCCCGAACCACCTCCCAGCGTTTGAGCTTGGACAATGGCCGGCGCTCTTCGATCCACACGATGTCGTCGACATGGTATTGATTGGTCTCATCGTGGGCATAGTATTTCTTGGTACGCCGCACCGTCTTCTTCATGACAGGATGGGTGAAGCGGCGCTCGACCCGCACCACAATGGTCTTATCCTGTTTGTCGCTCACTACGACGCCCTGGAGCGTGCGCTTCGGCATCTCTAATTACTCCGCCTTGGCTTTGGACCGCCTGGCACGCTTCGGCTTGGCCGGTTTTTCCGACGGCGCCGGTGCTGGCGCGGGAGCGGGCTGGCCCGAGCGCTTTTGTGCCGCGATCGTCTTGATGCGCGCGATGTCGCGACGAACCTGCCGAACACGCGCGGTATTCTCGAGCTGCCCGGTTGCCCGCTGAAAGCGCAGATTGAATCGCTCCTTCTTGAGCTTGAGAAACTCATCGTCAAGCTGGTCGACCGTCATGGCACGCACATCAGAAGACTTCATCGTTCGCTCCCGACCCTATTCTGCGATCCGCTCGATGAACCGCGTTTTGATCGGCAGCTTAGCTGCAGCGAGTCCAAGCGCCTCGCGCGCCATCGTCTCCGACACGCCATCGACCTCAAACAAGATTCGACCCGGCTTGACGCGGGTCACCCACAGCTCGGGAGCCCCCTTTCCAGAGCCCATGCGCACTTCGAGCGGCTTCTTTGACACGGGGACGTCGGGATAGATGCGAATCCAGACCCGGCCCGCCCGTTTCATGTGGCGCGTGAGCGCCCGACGCGCAGCCTCGATCTGGCGTGCCGTGACGCGCTCCGGCTCCAAGGCCTTGAGCCCGAACTGGCCGAACGCCAGGTCCACACCCGAGGTTGCGATTCCCTTTATGCGACCCTTGTGCGCCTTGCGGAATTTCGTGCGCATCGGTTGCAGCATGGCTGTTCGCCTTTCTTATCCCGCTATATTGCCGCTCACGGCACGTCGCGACGCGGACGCCCCGCCTCGCCTTCCGCCATCTTCTTGTCCTGCGCCATCGGGTCATGCTCCATGATCTCGCCCTTGAAAATCCAGACCTTGACCCCGCAGGTGCCATACGTCGTAAAGGCCGTGGCCACCCCATAATCGACATCAGCGCGCAATGTGTGCAGCGGCACGCGGCCCTCGCGATACCATTCCATGCGTGCGATCTCGGCGCCGCCCAGGCGTCCTGAGCAATTGATGCGAATACCGCCCGCACCAAGCCGCATTGCGGACTGTACTGCCCGCTTCATGGCACGGCGGAAGGCGACCCGGCGCTCCAGCTGTTGAGCGATCGATTCGGCAACGAGCTGAGCATCGAGCTCCGGTTTGCGAATCTCGACGATGTTGATCACGACGTCGGATTTCGTGAGCTTGGTGACCTTGCGGCGAAGCTTCTCGATATCGGCACCCTTCTTGCCGATGACAACCCCTGGCCGCGCCGATTGAACGGTGACACGGCACTTCTTGTGCGGCCGCTCGATCACGATCTTCGATACGGCGGCCTGCTTGAGATCCTTCATCAGCTCTTCGCGGATCTTCATATCCTCATGCAGTAATTGGCTGTACTCGTTCTTGCCCGAGTACCAGCGGGAATCCCAGGTCCGGTTGATGCCGAGCCGCAAGCCGAGTGGATTGACCTTCTGACCCATGGTTCACCTCTTATGAAGCTGTGGCTTCCACCTCGCGCACGACGATGGTCAGATGCGCGAACGGCTTTAAGATCCGGCCGACGCGGCCGCGCCCGCGCGGGTGAAACCGCTTGAGCACGATCGCCTTACCAACATGCGCCTCCGCGACGACGAGATCATCGACGTCGAGATCGTGATTGTTCTCGGCGTTGGCGATCGCCGATTCGAGGCACTTGCGCACCTCGCGCGCGACGCGCTTACGCGAAAATTCCAAGTCGGCCAGAGCACTCGCGACCTTCTTGCCACGGATGAGTTGGGCGACGAGATTCAGCTTCTGCGGGCTCACCCGCAGCATGCGGGCAACCGCTTTCGCTTCGTTTTCGGCGAGCGCGCGCTCGCGTGCCTTCTTGCCCATCTTCGCCCTCTCAGCTCTGCGAGGTGCCGCCCGTCGGCGCCACTGCAGCTGTGCCAGGCGCAGCCGGCGCGGTACCCGCAACCGCAGGACCGGCCGTACGTTTCGCCCTCCGGTCCGATGAATGGCCATAGAACATGCGCGTGGGGGCGAACTCGCCGAACTTATGACCGACCATTTCCTCGGTCACGAGCACCGGAATATGCTTCTGGCCGTTATAGACGCCGAAGGTGAGTCCGACGAACTGCGGTAGAATGGTCGAACGCCGGCTCCAGATCCTAATCATTTCATGGCGGCCCGACGAGCGCGACGCCTCTGCCTTCTTGAGCAGATAGCCGTCGACGAACGGGCCCTTCCAGATTGAACGCGCCATGGTGCAGTCCTCGTCTACTTCTTCCGCGCGTGGCGACTTGCGATGATGAATTTGCTGGTGGATTTATTCCTGCGGGTCTTTTTGCCCTTGGTGGGAAAGCCCCACGGTGTCACCGGATGCCGCCCGCCCGAAGTACGGCCCTCGCCGCCGCCATGCGGGTGGTCGATTGGATTCATCGACACGCCGCGATTGTGCGGCATGCGGCCCATCCAGCGCTTGCGTCCAGCCTTGCCGATGGAAATATTCATGTGGTCCGGATTGGACACCGCGCCGATCGTCGCCATGCAGCGCCCGTGCACCAGGCGCTGCTCGCCCGAGTTGAGACGCAAAATGACATATTGACCGTCCCGACCGACGATCTGGGCATAACTACCGGCCGAGCGCGCGATTTGCCCGCCTTTTCCGATCTTGATCTCGACATTGTGCACGATCGTGCCGATCGGCACGTTTCCGGCCGGCATGGCATTGCCCGGCTTCACATCGGCGTGCTCGCTTGAAAGGACCATATCTCCCTGCGCAAGTCGCTGCGGCGCCAATATATAAGCGAGCTCGCCGTCCTCGTACTTGATCAATGCGATGTACCCGGTGCGGTTGGGATCGTATTCGATCCGCTCGACCTTGGCGGCCACGTCGAGCTTACGGCGCTTGAAGTCGATCTTGCGGTAGGCCTGCTTGTGACCGCCACCGCGAAACCGCACGGTGATGCGCCCATTGTTGTTGCGCCCACCGCTCGCCTTGCTGCCTTCAGTCAGCGTCTTCACCGGTGCGCCGCGATGCAGGCCCGAGCGGTCGACCAGCACGAGTTGACGCTGGCTCGGAGTCACCGGGTTGTATGACTTGAGTGCCATCGCGCCGCTTCCTCACAGACCCGTTGTCACATCGATCTTATGGCCCTCTTCGAGGGTCACGATCGCGCGCTTGACCTGCGACTGCTCGCCCACAGTCCCTTTGAAAGCCTTGACCTTGCCTTTGCGCAGATGCGTATTGACGCTCTTGACTTTGACGTCGAACAGCTTCTCGACCGCCTCCTTGATCTGCGGCTTGGTCGCATTCCTGGCGACCTTGAACATCACTTGGTTGCGCTCCGAAGCGAGCGTCGCTTTCTCGGTAATCACCGGCGAGATGATCACATCGTAGTGGCGGGGATCGGTGGTGCTCATTTGAATCGCGCCTCCAACGCTTCCAGCGCCGACTTTGTCAGCACGAGCATCTGCCGCCGTAGGATGTCGTACACGTTGATGCCTTGCACCGGGAGCACGTCGATGTCGGGGATGTTGCGCGCGGCGAGGGCAAAATTCGCCTCAAGTTGGGCGCCGTCGATGATGAGCGCACTGGTGAGGCCGAGCTTGGCGAAATTGTGCCGCAGCGTGCCGGTCTTCGCGTCTTTCAGGCTCGCCTTATCGAGAACGATGATGCCACCGTCCCTCGCCTTGGCGGACAAGGCGTGCTTGAGGGCGAGGGCGCGAACCTTCTTCGGCAGACCGGTCGCGTGGCTGCGCGGCGTCGGCCCGAACGAGCGGCCGCCGCCGCGGAAGAGATTGACCCTGGCGGGGCCATGACGTGCCGAACCGGTACCCTTTTGCCGGTACATTTTTTTGCCGGTGCGGTTGATCTCACTGCGGTTCTTCACGTCATGCGTGCCGCGCTGGCGTTTGGCGAGCTGCCAGCGCACACAGCGGTGCAAGATGTCTGATCTCGGCTCGAGGCCGAAGATCGCGTCCGGCAGTTCGACCGAACCTGCCGCCTTGCCGTCGAGCGAGACGATCTTGAGTTCCATGTCAGGCACCTTCGGCCTTGCCCGCCTGGTCCGCTTCAGCCGGCGCTGCTTCGCCGGTGCCGCCGGCGCTCTCCGGCAGACGGAACTTGCCGGGTTTGGGAGCGTCTGTCGGCAATCTTTTCTTCACCGCATCGCGAAGCGTGATCCAACCGCCCTTCGCGCCCGGCACCGCGCCCTCGACCAGGATGAGGCCGCGCTCGACGTCGGTCTGCACCACCTTGAGGTTGAGAGTGGTGACACGCTCGACGCCCAAGTGCCCCGGCATTTTCTTATTCTTGAACGTCTTCCCGGGATCCTGGCGGCCGCCCGTCGACCCGATCGAACGGTGTGAGATGGACACTCCGTGCGAGGCGCGCAGTCCGCCAAAGTTCCAGCGCTTCATACCGCCCGCAAACCCCTTACCAATCGACGTTCCCGTGACGTCGACAAATTGGCCGACGACGAAATGGTCGGCAGTGATCTCGGCACCCACCGGTATCAGCTCGCTCTCGTCCACCCGGAACTCGGCGAGCTTGCGTTTGGGCTCGACCTTTGCAACGGCGAAATGGCCGCGCGTGGCCTTTGTCAAGCTCTTTGGCTTGCGGGTGCCGGAGCCGAGCTGCAGCGCGACATAGCCGTTCTTATCTTTCGTGCGGTGGCCGACAACCTGGCAGTTGGCAAGGCGTAACACCGTGACCGGCACATGCTCGCCAGCGTCGGTAAAGACGCGGGTCATCCCGACCTTCTGTGCGATTACCCCTGAACGCATCGTTGTGGTCTCTCTGGTCCGGTTCCGCTCAGAGCTTGATCTCGACGTCGACACCAGCGGCAAGATCGAGCTTCATGAGCGCGTCCACCGTCTGCGGCGTTGGATCGACAATGTCGAGCAGCCGCTTGTGCGTGCGCATCTCGAACTGCTCACGGCTCTTCTTGTCGATGTGGGGCGAACGGTTGACCGTGAATTTCTCGATCTTCGTCGGCAGCGGAATTGGACCTCGCACTTGCGCGCCCGTGCGCTTGGCAGTGGCCACGATCTCACGCGTCGACGCATCGAGGATGCGGTGATCGAACGCCTTGAGCCGGATCCGAATGTTCTGGCCGTTCATGATATGTCAGATGACGGACGACAGATGACGAAGGACGGACGACGAAAGTCATCGCATCGGCTCGCTTTGTCTGTCCTCTGTCCTCTGTCCTCCGTCCCTGTCGTCTGGCGTCTGTCGCCTGCTACTCGGTGATACTGACCACGACGCCGGCGCCGACGGTTTTGCCGCCCTCGCGGATGGCAAACCGCTGCTTCTCCTCCATCGCAATCGGCGTGATCAACTCCACATCCATCGCCGCATTGTCCCCCGGCATGATCATCTCCGTCCCCGCCGGCAGCGTCACGTGACCGGTCACGTCCGTGGTGCGGAAGTAAAACTGCGGACGGTAGTTGTTGAAGAACGGCGTGTGCCGGCCCCCTTCCTCCTTGGTCAGGATGTACGCCTCCGCCTTGAACTTCTTGTGCGGCTTCACCGAGCCCGGCTTGCACAGAACCTGCC